>Ga0207677_10000052_pt1 | contig 99952 bp, 83 predicted proteins | sample KBSMisM42_FD_184311 | JGI IMG/M metagenome (GOLD analysis project Ga0207677, IMG submission 184311) | Miscanthus rhizosphere microbial communities from Kellogg Biological Station, Michigan, USA - KBS Miscanthus M4-2 (SPAdes) (version 2) | ecosystem: Host-associated > Plants > Roots >...
ACGCCGAGGATCGTGCGCTTGCCCGCGCTCGAATTCAGGGAGAGCTTCACCTGTCCGGTCAACAAAAAGAGGACGTTGTCCGGCGCTTGCCGTTCAACAAACAGGGTGGTTGCGGGAGGGTAGTCAGAAACGGTTCTAAGAGCATCAAATTCGAGGCGCTCTCCCCAGGACAATCGCTCACTGAAATCGCCCGTTCTCGCTACACGGGCAAGGTGGCCCCAGCCTGATCCATGGGTATTTCTCATCGGATTCTTCTGCCTGGTTTTGAAGGTTTCCGCGGCCACAGCATCTGCAACGTACGCATGTCTCCCAGCAGAGAGAACTGCGGCTTCTCATCGGCTTTGCATATTGCACTGCTGCAGCCGTTCCTGTTTCGTGCGGGCAATAGCTCCTGAACGACCAGCGGGAGATCGTCCCCCTCATTCCGGATGGTCGCGTCTGCAAAGCTGTCGTGGCCGACGGTGGAGTCCGCAACACAAACCACCGGTATCCGCGTGTCGGAGGTTCGAATTAAGAACGTCAGCCGTTCGCGGCTTTCGATGGGAATGGAATGGCCCAAGAGAACAAGATCGTATTCTCCATCCCTGAATTGAACGATTGCCTCTCGAACAGACCCCGCGGAAGTTACATAGCATCCGGCAGATTCCCAGAATGACCTTTGACTTGCCAGAAGTGACGAATCCACCCCGACGGCGAGGATGATCGTTAGCGGCAGAGAAGACCTCCGAATCTGGCAGACCGGTCCCGCGCGTCTCGGGAAGGAGCGGGAGCTATCTTCTTCTACGCTGATTCGTCGGCGGCGGCTGTTCAATATTGCTCACTTCCTCGGTGTCTTTTACGGTCACTCAGGACGTGAACCGCCGACTCTGATTGTGCCGTCGCTGCTGATTACGCATGTGCTCGCTTTCAGAATTCTTGCGAAGCATCAGCGCCAAGTGTGGGTGGGACAATGGTCGGGCCCAGGTTGATGGGTTGGCGGGTTGAGGTCGAAGCGAAGCAAGCATTGGCTTCAACTCAGACGCTTTCTCTCTAGCGCGCGAGAGAGATTGAGGTGGGGAGCCTATTCATTCAGGCAGCGTAACTTTGCTGAATGGTATTTCACACGTCTGCCAATCAAAGCAAATGGAGACGGTCGATCTCGTGTGGAAGCACCCATGGTCTGTGATAATCTCTGGGGCATCCCCTATCGCAACCCACTAGCGGATATAACCATTAGCTGACCTAATGCTCGGAGGGTGATGTCCCATGACCAAGCAACATTCAGGCGAAGTTCTATCTACAACCATGAGGTTGCTCATATTCCTGGTTCTCTTGTTGGGCGCGTGGACCTCTACACTTGCCCAGAACGACCACAGCGGGCGAGCGGAAAAAGTTCTCTACATCTGGGCGCAGGATCAAGCGCAGGTTGCGCCAGATTTTCTTGCCGTGGTCGACTTTGACGAACAATCTCCGAAATACGGACAGGTAATCAACGTCGTACCGGTACCGCCTCCCGGTAACACAGGCAACGAGCCCCATCATTGCCATTTGAATTCGAACAAGACGATTCTGGGGTGCGGTGGACTGCTGAGCCTGTTGAAAGGGCAGAACGGAATCTTCTTCTTCGATGTAAGGGATGCGAGAAAACCGCGTTTTCTTCTATCGACGAAAGCCGTGGAATCGGCGATGACTGACGACTTCCTGCCGCTTGACAACGGCGGATTCCTGATCACGCAGATGGGTTCGGCGACGGGGATGGCACCCGGTCGCGTCGCAGAATTTGACGGACGACTGCATTTCGTCAAAGACCATTTCGGCACCATGTCACTGTTCAATGAGTGGCCCTCTACACCGCCGCTCGAGGGGTTCAATCCCCACGGCATTTCCGCGCGTCCGGACCTGAATCTAATGATGACCTCGGACTTCATCTTGCCCAGCAGCACGTTGATGGGTTCGATGGGCCCGGTCCTGCGGAGTTCCGTGCGCGTCTGGAACTTTCGTGATCGCCTGATTACGAAGACGATCGATTTGTTTTCGCCTGACGGCAGCCCGGCGCTAGGCACCATGGACGTCAAGATGCTTCCCAAAGATCCGCATGGGTATGGATACACGTCAGGAATGTTCGACGGCCACATCTATTTGATTGACCCCGAACGGGGCACCGGGACACCCGTTTTCGATCTCTCTACAGTCACGCCTCACGTAGAAACGCCTGTTCCAGGGGGAATGGGCCAGATTTTGGCAACGCCGCAGACAGGAGACCGGCTGATCGTGGGCACGTTCATGGCTGGGCAAGTCGTCATGCTGGACACCACAAACCGCTTTGATCCGAAGCAGATCTCCGTTGTCAGTTTCGGTGCGAACGCCGGTCCCCATAACATCGTGTTGAGCGATGATGATAGCCGCCTCGTGGTGACCGATTACTTCCTGAATGAAGATGCAGCCGGCATTATCCACTTTGAAGGCGATCACAAAGTCCACGTCCTGAGAGTGACCCACGATGGCCTCGCTGAGGACACGCGGTTCAAACTGGACTTCAACACGGCATTCAAGACAGGCCCGGCACGCCCTCACGGAATCGCCATGAAGTAGCACTCGTGGCGGGTTTGTGGTGCACGGTCTAGATTTTGTAGACACCATTCACAGCGATAGGGAACGGAGTGTCGCCGATCGTGACCTTGCAAAATTGTTTGCAGCTTCCGGTGTGGCGGCAAGTCGCGTCGTTTTCCGACTCGAGCGGAGCAGCTACACGCTGGCTGGACTTGCGTCGGGCGTACGGTCGAATCGTATTGCTCCCCTTATCCGCTCCAGAACGACCAGAGGGTGAATCGGCTTCCTGAGAATCTCAAAGTCGGGCTTGCCTGGATAATCCTGAGCCAGGGAGCGAGCTGTTTCGGCATGACCCGAGATTAGAATTACGCGGCAATCAGGATGGAACTTCAGAATCTCCGTGGCCGTTTCGATGCCGCTGATTCCGGGCATCAGTACGTCACTGAGAAGCACGTCGGGACGCCTTTGCCTGGCGTTCCTGATCGCTTCCTCTCCGCTCGTAGCCAGATCTGTCTCGAAACCGCTCATGCGGAGAATTTGTGCCCATGTCGAAGCAATGATGAACTCATCATCGACTACCAATACGCGCAGTTTTGACACCGAATCTAACATCGCTCTCCCGGTGATTTGCACGCTGCGGCGCGCTCGGTTTCTTGCCTGACCTTACTGCAGATCCTCTGATGAAGATGACGGTACTCGCGTTCCGGCGTCGATTTGTCACAGCGATGTAAGCTGAAGTTCATCGGGCAAGAAAATGGTTAATCTTGAGGAATGCGACCACTTCGGTATTCCATCAATGTCACATTGGACGGGTGCTGCGATCATCGCGCCATCGTCCCGGACGAGGGCCTGCATCGACACGCGACCGAGAACCTGGCCAAGGCCGATGCGCTCCTGTTTGGGCGGGTGATCTACGAAATGATGGAGGCAGCGTGGCGGGTACCGACGCCGCAGGGAGCGAGGCCCGATTGGATGGAGCCCTTTGCGCGGACTATTAACGCGGCGAAGAAGTACGTGGTGTCCAGCACGCTGGAGCGTGTGGATTGGAACGCGGAATTGCTGCGCGGAGACCTGGGGACGGCTGTTCAACGCCTGAAGGAGGAGCCGGGCCACGGGCTCTACGTGGCAGGCGTGCAGCTGCCGCTGGCGCTGGCAGAGCAGGGATTGATTGATGAGTACGAGTTCGTGGTGCAGCCGCGGATCGCCGGGCATGGGCCGACGTTGTTTGCGGGGTTATCCAAGTATGTGGATTTGAGGCTCGTGGATCGGAAGGAGTTCGGTTCGGGGGCGGTGGCGATGCGGTATGAGGCGAAGAGGTAGGGGAATTTGGTGGTATGGCAATCGGACACATCGCTCCATTGCGTAATCCTAACTTCGAGTGCCGAGAGATTGAGTAGAAAGCACAGCGATAGGTGCAAATTTTCGGCAATAAGTTGTGAGTAAGTGCAGGAGATTTGACTTAATAAGTGGGGAAACGGTGAGGGGGCGCACATTTCGAATATGAATGCACTATGAATGGTGAAATCCACAGAATCCAATAGGGTTTTGCACTTGCATCCACAGATCGATCGGGCCTAATGTCTCTAACTAGCTGGTGACTCTGTAGCTGATTGGAACAGCAACTCCGGCCTGGTGGAAAGCGCAAGCAGCGGTTTTGGTTTAAGTTCGTGGTCGGCCGATTGCGAACGACAGATTGAGATTAAGATTGCGCTGGAAATCAGATCAGGAATGCTGGTACCTGATTGGTACCGAAGATTCATCCACGGCGCAAGCCGGGGATGCAAAGTTCGATTCAGCCAGGGAGTAATCATCGACCCAGCCGTAGAGGCGGAAACAGGCGCAACCTGTGGAAGCAGATGCGGATCAGCCGAGGAAGGAAGTTTCGGGGCGACTCGAGACAGACGGAATCGGCGACGTTGAGCAAGCGGGAACCAGGGCGACTTGGGGAAGGTTTGAGCGACGAAGCCCAACGCGAATAGACGGAGCAATCCGGGTATTCGACAAGGGCAGCCGGATGGCACGGAACTCCGAGGTGACTCGGAACCGAAGTCAGCCGGGACCGGAGGATGAGCATCTGGGGCGACCCGGGTACTGATCGTCGGCGATACCGGGTATGCAAAGCGAAGGGGCAACCTGGAGTTTTCAGAACCGGCACCGCCGAAGGAGAGAGAATCGAGGCGACTCGACGATCGATCACCGGTGAAGCCGGAGATGCGGAACGAGGGGCAACCTGAGGACCGTATCAGAGGCGAGGCAGGAGGAAGCAGGAGCCACCGGGGCAACTCGGAACCCTGCTGAAACCAGCAGCGCCGAAGGCATCAGAAGCGAGGGGAAACCCAAGCGGAGATCGCCGGCACAGCCGAAGGGACGAGGAAGATGGCGCAAACCATCGGAATCGGACGCCGGCTCAGCAAAACGGGAGCGGGGAAGGGGCAACCCGGAACCGAAACCCAGGTTGAGCGGGAAGATCATGAATGCGGCCAACCCGCAACTTGATCGGCAGGCACGAGAGGTCGATGCATGATCCGAAGTGCTGCAGGATTACCGTTAGAGAACGCCAGAGGCCGCAAGGTTTCTGGCGTTTTCGTTTGTGGGTGGACTGCCGCTTAGACGGAGCTAGAGGCGGTTAGACCCTTTGCAGTTCCAATATCTCTACCTGGCCGGGAAACGCGATGGCTACGCCTTTCTTCCACTCTGCGCGATCAAATGTGCCGAGGTCTTTTCCCGTCATCGCGGATCGGGTGCGGTAGCGGCCTTCCGGAATCAACGACAACTGGATGCGGGCTTCAGCCTCGCCTGATTCGTTTTGAAAGAGCGCTACCAATCCTTCTCCGCTCTTTGCCAGGCGCGCAAACCCGTCCCAGGCGGTGGGCGATGTTTGTCGCCAGCTTCCGAGCGGGAAGAAGCTCTCGCTTAGCTTCACGCGCCGTCTCAGCTGCTTGAACCAGTCAATCTTCTTGCGATACCACGCGCGGTCTGCCGCAGTGAACTTGCGCAAATCTCCGAGGAGCAGGGGCGCGGAGCCGATGGTTGTGGCGAAGCTTTCCTGGATTGTCGGCAAGTCAGCATGAAGGTTCCCAATGAGCATTGCCTCCACCGGCATGGATCCAGCGCGGGCGTAAAGCAATTGCCGCACCTGCCGAGGCCCCGCAGAATTTGGCTTGGTGTCGTCGACGTTGCTCATCCAGTCGAGATCGCCGGCCGCGAGCAGTCCCGCGTCGATGATGTGCTTCTGCCCCCAAAGCTCGAAGGTGAGATCGAGCAGTACCTCGGGATGCTTCGCATAGATTTCTGCAGTCATCTCCTTGATGCCTTCGTAAATCCTGATGAGCGACTCTGCCCAGTCCGCATGGTCATGACCTTTGGCCCAGCATCCCGGAGCCTCGCCGTACGCATTGAAGATTGTGGTCAGGTCCAGCTTGGCGTAGGCCAGCCGGAAGCGCGCGATGGCATCGTTGATGCGTGTGGCCGCGGAGTGACTGAAGGGGGATGCCATGCACATCACGACTTTCTCTCCGGCCATGGTGCCGGTGGTCTTTGTGTTGCCCTCCGAGTCCAACGATGACCAGCCGGAGTGCGCTTTGTAGACGGCGGTCGACCTGCCGATTGCCGCGACAGGGATCCAGAGGCCAAGGCGCATGCCCTTCGCTTCTACTGCATTCAAGATCGGATCAAGGCCGCCTGGGAATGCTGTGAGGTTGACCGCGTTGTCTCCGTACTCTTTTTGCCACCCGTCGTCGATGGTGAAGATATCCATTCCCATCGAGCCGGCGGTGTCGATCAGCTCCATGGAGATTTCGTGGTTGATGCTGCGTTCGAACGGTTCCCAGGTGTTGTAGATCCAAGGTGGTCCATTCTTGTCGATGCGGCGCTCCAGCACATCTGCTGAATAGCTGGGTACGCGCCATCGGGGATCGTTGAAGCCATCGTCGCGCCTGAACGGCAGCAGGGATACGCTGGCCGTGGTGAGCTCCTCGCCGGGTGCAAGGCCGCGCTCGAAGGGCATGATGTCGGTGTCATACATGGCGGTGACTCGAATGCTGTTGTCTCGATCCCAGCCCGCGACTTCGGTGCGTTTCATGTAGCCCGGAACTTCGTTGAGGATGGCTACGCCGTCGCCGGTTCGCGCGTTCACCGCCATGAGACAAGCGTCTTCCGAGCGGCCTGTGTAGAAGATCTCGCGCGGGACCGCGCCATACTGCGCCCACAGCGTCATCTCGTTTTCAGGGCCGAGGGCAAACTCGAGCGCCTCGACGGACAAATGTGTGATCTTGAGCGGGGCACTTCCGGTGTTCTTGAGCAGCAGAGATTTCCGGCTCGCGGCGTGTCCTGTGTAGATCGAGTAGAGCGCTGTCACCTCGAGCGGAATGTTTTTGTGCTTCATCCGCACGGAGAGGGAGGATCTGGTACCGGTGCTGGTCGGGCTTGCTGCCAGGAGGTCAAAGCTTCCGTCATTGCTGGCGCAGGACTTTCCGTCACAGTTGAACGAAAACTCCGGACGGGCCTTGGCGACATCTCTGGCGGGAAGCGAGAGTTCGATCTTTGCGGATTTGTCCGAGAGCTGCGTCGTATACAAGCCGACACCGGGACGGAACCCAACGTCGCGGCGGATCAGGTCGTTCTCGACGGCCCAGGATTCGTCCTTCGGCTCCGAGAAGTCAGCGTGCGCCTCGCCGTGCAGCGAGCGTTCGCACGCGATGCCTGCAACCAGAGCGGCTCCTGACCTGAGAATGTCTCTTCTGCTGACCCCCATTGCGTTCTCCCGTCTTGCTGGAAGGAATTCGCGCAATGCTATCACGGGGGATCATACGGTGCAGGGTGAGAAAGACCTGTGGATCAGCTTTGTCGTATCCCACCCAAGCCGCGTCGACTTCCTTGCGGGTATGAGCGGGTTTTGGAGCGGCTTGGATGGGGCACCCAATGAGGATGGAGCGATCTCATTCCGAATCGCTGGTTAGTGCACGGCGCCGGCGCCGGGGCCCTGGCCGGGGCGGTTCTTGCTGAGCATGAAGGCCATGAACACGAGGCCGAAGGACAGCCACGAGAGCTCCATGTAGACGTCCTGATAACCCTGCATCTGGGCCTGGGCGTTGAGCTGGTTGTAGATGTTCGCCAAGGCCAGTGCGCCGCTATTGACCGAGCCAAATGCTCCGCCGAGGAAGCCGGTCAGGGCCTGCTGATGCTGGTTGAAGGCGTTGGAGCCGGACTGCATGGCACTCTGCAGGTGCTGCTGGTGCCACATGGCCCGGCTGGTGACTTGGGCATTGGTGATCGCGATCATGATGCTGCCACCGAGATTGCGGACGAAATTGATGAGGCCGGAGACCTGGTTGCTCTCTTCTTTGGGCATGCCGACGTAGGCCGCGTTGGTAATGGAAATGAAACAGAAGGGAAGCGGAAGCATCTGAACGACGCGCAGCCATGAGGCTTGCGCGAAACTCATCTGCAAGTTCGTCACGTATGCCGCGTAGCGGAAGGTGACGATGAACATGATGAATCCGGCGACGGCCAACGTGCGCGCGGAAATCTTGCCGGTAGCGAAACCTGCCAAGGGCATGACGATGACGAGCGCTATGCCTCCGGCCGTGAGAGCGAGACCGGCTGTGGTGGCGTTGTAGCCGAGCAGTTGCTGCATGAATTGCGGCTGCAAGACGGTGTTGGCATTGAGCACACCGCCGACGAGCATCATGAGGAAACAACATATTGCGAAGTTTTTGAAGCGGAAGAGCTTCAAGTTGATCAGGGGGTCTTTTTGTCGCCACTCCCAGACGACGAGACCAACCATGCCTGCGACGAAGAGCGCTGCGAAGAAGCGGATGAAGTTGGAAGCGAACCAGTCTTGCTCTTCGCCCTTGTCGAGCATGATCTGCATGCCGCCCATGGCAAGGGTAAGGAAGGCTAAGCCCATGTAGTCCATGTTGCGAAGTTTGGACTTGTCGGGTTTGATCCAAGGCGGATCTTCAACGAGGCGTGTGACGAGAATAAAAGCGAGGATGCCGACGGGGATGTTGATGAAGAAGATCCAGCGCCAGGTGTAGTTGTCGGTGATCCAGCCGCCGAGGGTGGGTCCGATTGAGGGCGCGAGAACGGCGACGAGGCCGTAGAGGGCGAAGGCCTGGCCGCGCTTGTGGGGCTCGAAGGAGTCGGCCATGATGGCCTGTGCCATGGGCTGCATTCCGCCGCCGCCAGCGCCCTGAATGATGCGGAAGACGAGCAGCATGGGCAGGCTAGGCGCTGCGCCGCAAAGGAAGCTGGCGATGGTGAACACGGTGATGCAGAAAACGAAGAAGTTGCGGCGACCCATGAGGCTGGAGGCCCATCCGCCGAGGGGAAGGACGATAGCGTTGGAGACGAGATAGCTGGTGAGCACCCAGGTGCTTTGATCGGTGCTGGCGCCGAGGCTGCCGGCGATGTGGGGGAGGGCGACGTTTGCGATAGAGGTGTCGAGAACCTCCATGAACGCGGCGAGAGCGACGGTCGCGGCGATGAGCCAGGGATTTACGCGGGGCTTCCATGCCGTGTGTGCGTCGACGTTCGGATTCTGGACCGTTGTTGATTTTGCGCCCGGCATCGGCGGTTCTGTCTGCAGCTCAGGCAAAAACTTCTTCTCCTAACGCGGTTTGCTGCTTCTGGTTGGTTGCGGAAATGGGGAGCTTAGGGGCTTGCGACTCCCGATTCTCGATGGACCACAGGGGCTAAAGCCCGACTCAATCTCAAAGGCCGTATCGGCATGACTGAAGTCGTGCTCTGACGCCTGAGGTGACGACCTGCACCCTTCGGCTCCACTTACTTGTCTCTGATACGTTGCGAAGTCGAGCCCTGTTATTGCTCCGGGACTGCGATGCAGCCTCGGTAAGAACTCACCGTAAATAGATGAGGAGAGGAATGGGGAGGGTTCAGGGATTGTTGGGCGGTCTTCATATTGCGGCACTTGCGGATTGAAATTGTGCGGAGGCGGGGGTGCGCCAGCCGAGAAGGGCGATGGTGAGGGCTATGAGTTGCATGAAAACGATGAAGGCGACGCAAGCGGGCCATTTGCCGAAGGCCCAGAAGGCTCCGGGGACGACACCGGCGGCGGTTCCGCCGAGGTAGTAGCAGGTGATGTAAATGCCGGCGGCGGTGACGCGGGCTCCGGGAGGGGATGCGATGCGGAGGTGGCTTTGCGAGGCGGTCTGCGCGATGAAAACTCCGCTGGAGAGGGCGGCGAGTCCGAGGATGACGATGGGGAGGGAGGGCACGAGGGTGAGGAGGACTCCGGCGATGGCGCAGGAGATGGCGCCGCCGATACCGGCGCGGAGGCCGATGCGGGTGATGAGGTATCCGGCGAAGGGGGTGACGATGAGTCCAATGAGATAGACGAAGAAGAGCCCACTGAGAGCAGTAATGGAGAGAGAGAACGGCGGGGCGCTGAGATAGAAGGTGATCCAGGTAAAGACGCCGACGAGGGAGAAGAGGACGTTGAATCCGACGGCGAAAGTGGCGACGAGGCGGCGGTTGCGGAACATCGCCCCGACCTGATGGAGGAAGTTCGGCAAGGGCGTGGATGACAGATGAGGTGGGCGGCGGCGGCCTTCCGGGAGCCAGGCGGCGACGGCAGCGGTGCCTGCGAGAGAGGCGAGGCCGAGGGCGAGAAAGCTGACGCGCCAGGAGAAGTAGTCGGCGAGGATGCCGGCGGAGACACGGCCGATGAAGCCGCCAAGGGCGGTGCCGCTGACGTAGAAGCTCATGATGAGGGCGATGCGTTCGGGAGGCCATTCCTCTCCGATATATGTAACGACGACGGCGATGATGCCGGGGACCATGATGCCCTGGAGGAATCGCCAGAATATGAGCTGAGCGAGGGTGGTGGAGGTCGCAGCCAGCAGCGTGGGGATGGAGACGCCAAGGATGGAATAGACGATGACACGCTTGCGGGGGAGGCGCTCAGTGAGCGCTCCGAAGACGGGGGCGGCGATGGCGACGCCGAGGGTGGCGGCGGAGACGGTCATGCCGACGCCGGTTTTGGAGGCGTGGAAGATATGAGCCAGGAGGGGGAGAATTGGCTGGGTGCAGTAGAGCTCGAGAAAGGCGCAGACTCCGCAGAGGGTTACGGCTGCGGCGGCTTTGTGGGTGGGAGCGGAACGATCGGGTTGAGAGGGGAGTGGCAAGGAACAGGATACAGGGGTGGGAAACGGCGCGATGCTGTCAGCTGAAACCTGGCCTTTACGGGCTCGACTGTAAGGCACGCACCCACGAACTGAACGGGTACTTCCATCACTTCGTCTTCAACGACCCTCCATCGAAGTTGGTCAGTCCATCTAATTATTATGCTGCGATTGCGGAAGAGGATACTGAATCCTGTCTGCAATATACGTGGAGATTGGCTGCAGGAATCTATGTGGTAGCGCGGAGGGGGTGACAAATGCAGATGATTCCGAAGTCGCCTTCTGGCAGCAGGTCAACAGCGAAAGAGCAAAGGTGTTTTTCTGTGCGTAGACTCAACCTGTTCAGATCTCGGCAAACGGCTCCAGCGAGCTCACGAAGTGGATAGCGCGATTCAGAACCAGGTTGAGGTCCTAGTTCGACATCGGCCTTGTGCGCGAGTACGTATGCTTTCATTGCTTCAGCGAGAGAGACTCAGATGTGTCGGCATCGTCTTCGATCGTCATCGGTTCGACCGTATTTGCGCGGAATTCATGATGTGTTCACACGTGAAAACCCGTTCTTGCTCATTCAACTCCGCAGCCTGTTCAGCTGAAAGCTCAGACTCCATCGCTGTACAGCGTGCTTTCAATGCGGACAGCACGGACAGTCGCTGAAGGAGATTGGCCAAATCTGGGCGAAGCTCGACCTTCGGCTGGTCAAGTGGTTGATCAACGCGGTCGGCCATGCTATTGAGGCACCTCATTTTGTAAGTCGCCAAGTGCGGATTGCCAAGCGTAGGCCATTCGTTTGGAGCATTCTGATCAAAATTGCTCAACAAAATCAGCCGGCACAAATCCACGGTTATCTCAGTGATCCGGCCTCGCCTCGCCAATGCATCCTGCAACCGTTGATTGAAACACGGCATCGCATTATGCGAGAGCAGGTGTGATTTTGGACAAAGATCCTTCGTTCGATATTCTTCAATCGCTTCTCGCGGTATTGCGAAGGATTCCGCATCTGGCTGAGCTGATTCGTAATCTTTCGCTTCGCATAGCCAGCATCGAGTTCGGAGAAGCAGTTGTGCGTGGAGAAGTCTTTCGGAGCGAGTGAATGAATCACGACCGAGTCACCAAACAGGAAAGAAGCCAGATTGAACCGGTTGCATTGCTCTATGACCGAGGTCTGCCCCGGAACCAGGTTCCGCCCGAGCCGCCGCCGGCCCAGTGGTAATTAGACAGTAAGACACTCCAAGGAAATGGAACCAACATCCATCGCATACCCTGGTGGATGCTGCAGGCCGTTCTGCAACATCAACGGGGAATTGGCTGCAGGGATGTATCGTGGGCGGGCGTTGAACATTTAACCTAGGCAGGAAATGGATTCCCCTTCCACCAGGCCTCCACGACGAGGGATGGAGGCGTTTGCCTCACGCGATTTCACACGTTATCAGCTGGCGCGGGTTGCCGTGATCCTGGGCGCGGAGGCGCAGGCAGTTGCGGTGGCGTGGCAGGTGTACTCGATCACGCATCGGGCGATCGATCTAGGTTATACGGGACTGGCGCTGTTTCTGCCGGGGCTGTTCTTTCTATTGCCGGCCGGGCATGTGGCGGACCGGTTCGATCGCAGACATGTGATTTTGTGCTGCTATTCGCTGCAGGTGGTATGCACGGTGGCGCTGCTGGCGTTGGCGATCAGCGGGACGCACCGGGTGCTTTACGTCTACGCGGTGCTGTTCCTGATCGGGACAGGGAGGTCTTTTTCGGCGCCGGCAAGTTCTGCATTGATTCCCCACCTGGTGCCGGAAAAACACTTTGTGAATGCCGTGACATGGGGCGGAGCGATCTGGCAGCTTTCAAACGTGACAGGACCCGCGCTGGGTGGGTTGCTGTTTACGCTGCCGCTGGGGAAAAGGCTGGTTGCGGCGGGGCTGGAGGGGGCGGGGATTGTGTACATCTTCACGCTGCTGAGCCTGGCCTGGTTCCTGGTATTAATTCTCAGTCTCAGGGTTCGGCTGGGGCGGATGGAGCATCGCGCGGCATCGCTTGAGGTAGTGATGGCGGGGTTCAAGTACGTGCGCAACTCGCCCCTGCTGCTGGGATCGATGTCGCTGGATCTGTTTGTAGTGCTGCTGGGTGGAGCGGTGGCGCTGATGCCGATTTTTGCGAACGAGGTGCTGCACACGGGTCCACGAGGGCTGGGAGCGCTGCGGGCGGCGCCGGCAATTGGAGCGCTGGCAATGTCGCTGACGATGGCGCGGTTCCCGATCAGCAGGCAGGCCGGTAAGCGGATGTTTGTGTGCGTGGCGATTTTTGGCGCGTGCATCCTGGTTTTCGGTCTATCGAAGAATTTGTGGTTGTCGCTGGCGGTGCTGGCGGTAAGCGGGGCGGCGGATTCCATCAGCGTAATTATTCGCGGGTCCCTGCTGCAATTGGCGACGCCGCCGGAGATGCGAGGTAGAGTGAGCGCGGTGAACTCTTTGTTCATTGGTGCATCCAACGAACTTGGCGAGTTCGAAAGTGGGCTGACGGCGCAGTGGCTGGGTGCGGTGCGCGCCACGGTTTTCGGAGGAATTGCTTCTCTGGCGATCGCGGGCGTGTGGGCCGCGCTGTTCAAGGATCTGCGCAGGGCAGACGAGCTATCGGCTGAGGCACTGCGTCCGACGCGGCAGGGGCCGAAGGGCGTGAGTGCTGTCGGGTAGCTTTCGGACGCCACGGAGGTTGGATGAAGCCCTGGAAGATTGTTTTGATTCCCACGGTAATCATGCTGGTGATTGCCGCAATTTACATCTGGCATGTTTCGAATAAACGGAAGAACCCCGGCGTGGTGAAGCAGGGGGAAGAGCAGCCACTGACGCAGGATGATGTGGCGGTGGTGCGGATGGAGTTTCCGGCGCACTTCGAAGATGTGAAGGACCTGGCGGGCAAGAGCGTCTGGATGAAGAACGGCTACACGATGCCGTACTTCGCGTACACGGGCGGAAGAGTGGACTTCAAGAAGAAAGTGGGCGTGGTTCCTCCGTTGCAGAAACTGGATGTGAAGAAGGCAGTGGAGACAGCTGTGCCAAAGGATGTGGATGACGGCATCAGCCATGGGCAGAAGCAGGCGCTGGTGGTGTTCACGATGAAGGGCGATGAGAAGCAGGAGTATGCGACGCCGGTGGGGGCGCGGGATGGGGGCACGGAGCAGTACTACGATGACCTGCTGTTTTTCTACGACGATCCGCACACAATCTACACGCACTGGCCCAAAGATGTGTGGAGCGCGATTGAGGCACATCAGCCGAAGCAGGGGATGAATGAGCTGCAGACGCGGCTGGCGGTAGGGCAGAAGATTCAGACGGACGATCCGAGGACCGAGGGGAACCGGACGGTCACGTACGATGCGGATGGGAAGAAGTGGACGGTAACGTTCCGGAATGACAAGGCGACATCAGTGAACAGTGGTCAGTGAAGTGTTCAGGGGTTGGGTTTGCGCGCGCAATGTTCAGAGGGTCGAAGTCAATCTTGATTAAGAAGACTCTGCTGGACTAATTTGCCGAAGGCGGTTGGCGCGTAGCGGGAGATGAGGTTGGGCTGGTCGATCCAGCTCCAGGCGGTGAAGCCGATTTCTTTTTGCCGGAGGTAGTCGAGGAGGCGGCGGACGTAGTCGAGTTCGTCGGGTGATTCGGTACCGCCGAGTTCTCCGGCGAAGACGGGGACGGATGCGGAGAGATCGCCGAAGACGTTGTCCCAGTCGGTGCCTTTGTTCGGGTAGATATGCGTTGAGTAGACGACGTTGTCGAGGTCGTCGATGGGCATGCCGCGGAGATCGTAGGCCCAGTTGGTGCCGGCGCTGAAGACGAGGGCGTCGGGGTTCTCGTTGCGGATGGCTTCAGAAAGTTTGCGGGCCCAGGGCTGCCACTCGTTCATGGTGACTTTCATCTGACTGGCGGGATAGGTGGTGCCGTCGGGCTTGTTGAGCGGGTATGGATCGTCGGGCAAGCGATCATGCGGTTCGTTGAAGAGGTCGTAGAGGACGGCGGGCTCGTCTCGGTAGCGGCGGGCGAGGGTGGACCATAACTCGATGGATTGCATATTGGGGAGCGGGGCGACGAAGTTCCGGTTGCCGCCGTAGATGCGCTCGGCGTCGAGCCATTGCAGGTCGAGGAGCGTGTAGGCGCCGAACATCGAGGCCCAATAGATGACCTGGTCGAGGGCCTGCCGGTATTCCTCGGCGGTGCGGCCATTGTGGCCGTGAAGAACAAAATCCTGATTAAAGGGGAGGCGGATGATGTTGCACCGCCAACTCTGGCTGATGAATTGAATTTCGTTGCGGGAGAGGGAGGCTCCGGAGAGGAAGCCCTGCTCGTCGGGGTCGGAGTACTCCAGGCCGGAGCGGTTGAGGCCGCGGAGGAGGACGGGCTCGCCGGTGGTGGATTTGATGATGCGGTTGCCGGAGGTACGGAGGCGGGGGAGGCTGTGGGAGAAGGGGGTGGGCATGGGGGCCTCGGACGCTGTGTGTTTCAGGGATTTGTCTCCGCATGCTTTGCATAGATGCAGAGATAGAAGGTGGCCATGGCCAGCAGGGCCAGGGGTAGAGGGAAGGCCACCACGGCAGCGATCAGCCGTGTGGGTTCGGCGGTAGTGAGCAGGTGAAGCTGAATGAGTGCGCCGAGAATTGTAGACCAGGTAAGGTCGGCGCTGAGAAGGATGCCGGCCGAGGTGATGGCGACGGCGATGCGGCCGGCTCGCCGGCCTTCAGCCCAAAGCAAGGCGCAGGCGGGGACGGCGAGCATGATGAGCTTCGCGTCATAGATGCGGTGATAGACCGGGAGCATAGAAGCCGGGGCGATGGCGGCGAGAGCATAGAGGGCCGCAGTGGGTGTTCTAGGCGCGCGCAGAGTGACAGCGGCCCAGATGAGCAAGATCGGTGCGCAGATGAGGTAGCTTGCCAGGTTGTAGAAATGCGGGTTATCGCGGAAGACGCTCAGTAGGGCCTGGAGGTTAGTTATGAGTGCGGTGCCGTGGTACATGAAGGCAGCGGGGCCAGGATCTGCAGCCTGGCCGTGCGCGGCGAACACAGCCCAATTTGAGTGCATATCCTGTATCCAGCCTCGGGAGACAGAGGAAAGCCAGAGAAGAATCGGGAGACTGAGCGCGGCCAGCACGGCGAGGGTTTGGAGCGCGCGCCGGCGATAGGAACCCCCGGCGAGGAGGAAGTAGAGCCAGACCAGGCCGGCATCATGCGGCTTAAGGGCGAGGCTGGCGGCGAGGCAGAGGACGCCGACTTTGCTGAATCGGCTGTGGAGGAAGCACCAGGCGGCAATGACACACAGGCTCAGGGCTAGTCCGACGGGATTGCCGTAGAGCACGATCTGCTCGGATGTGGCGAGGAGCAAGCAGAGAAGCCATCCTGCGAGTTCCGCGGCGAAGCGAGAAGCGACCCTCCACATAAGGAAGCAGGCGAGGATGAAGGTCCCGGCGGTGCTGAAGATCCAGAGCGCCTGCGCGATGGGGAAGGGCAGGATGGCAAACGGGAGGGTAACGATGAATTCGGTGGGGTAGTAGACATTGTGACTCATCACAAAGCGGTCGTTTTCCGAATCGGTAAGGCGTTCTCCTCCCTCCTGGTGGTCGATGCGGAGCAAATTGGGGGGACTGTACGGATTCTGTCCGTGGACGAGGCATCGAGCGCTGTTGAAAGCCGTTCTGAAATCCAGCAAGGGGGTAAGGCCGTTGAAGACGGCGAAGCAACTGAGAAGGAGGAATGTAACAGCTCCGAATGCGACCAGAGCGGCTCCGAATCTTTTCCGGCTTCGATTTGAGTCGATGTGGTTTGGGTTGATGTTGTTCATCGTTCGCGAGTAAGGACTGGGCGGTTCGCTGGAGTTGCGTTGCAACGGTTACTGCGCTGGGATGGTCCTCAGCATACACGGCGGAAGACGGTGAAGGGCAAGAAGGGCTGCGTCGGGGTGGTTTTTTGCAGGATAAAAGCAGCAGGTTAGCGTCGCTTCGCGACGTTGCGAGTTAGCGAGTTAGCGAGAGGCAAGCAGACCCGTGCCGTTGTTACAAACCTCTGCGTTCGAGTTTTGGGCGGCATGTGAAGCGCTGGCGATTGGCGCAGGGGCTGAAGCCCCACGTTCATGTTTGCGTCTGTTATGGCCCGGCTGAAGCCGTGCCGTCGTTACAAACTGCGTTCGAGTTTTGCCGTGCCGTTGTTACAAACTGCGTTCGAGTTTTTGGGCGGTGAAGCGCTGGCGATTGGATGACATTATCCGGCCGGGAGACCCACGGGCTGCGTCGGGGTGGTTTTCTTTAGGGACAAAGGCGGCGAGTTGGCGTCGCGGTTGCGACGTGGCGGGTTGGCGAGAGGCTGGCAGACCGCGCGGCGGTGGGGGCGTGGCGCTCGACAAGCAGACTGAGCGCTGGACGTTTTCAGCGCTGGAGGAGGTCGATGGGCTGGGAGAAGTCGGTGGCGCGGATGTATTTGGCTAGCGAGGGGTGCTGGCGCTGGAGGGCGAGGTACATTTCCCAGGCGACGTTGCGGTAGCTGAAGTGGCCGGCGGGGCCCGAGCGGAGTTCGCTGATGTACTGGGCTTCGGCGAAATCCATTTTGAAGAGGCAGCGGACGCGAGTGGCGAGCGGGAGAAGATAGGGCGCAGACTCCTTGGATTCGGGGGCGGAGCCGGCGGCGATCTTGGCGCTGGCGGCGTGGGCGGATTCGATGGCGTGCTGGTATTCGGGAAGGACTCCGGCTTCTTCGAGCCCGGCGATGTCGCCGGAGTGGGGTGTGTCGTAGCCGTGTTTTGCGGTGAAGCCCTGCTTGATCTGGGTGACGCGGCGGTGGCGGTGCATATCACGAAATCCGCCGATGTCCATGAGGATGTCGAAGCGGAGGGCGGCGCCGGCGTGGAAGACGCGGAGCGCCTCGTCATGCTTGCCGCGGTGGCGGAGGCCTATTTCGATGATTTCGGCGATGCGGGCGGCCGGAAGTTGAGCGACGATGTCGCGGATTTGACGGAACGGGTGATCGCTTCCCCAGTAGAGGAGGGTGGCGGCTAATTCGACCTCGAGGGTCTCGGTGCGTTCGACAAGGTCGACCACTGGGGATTGCGCAGGTTCGATTCCCTTGAGGAGTTCTGAAGCTACCTGTTCGATTTCAGCTCGGGTCTGAAGGAGGTAGGAATTGGGCTCGGCGTATTTGACGAGGGTGGGGGCGGTGCGAACTTCGCGGGTGAGGAGGGCGGCGGCTTCGGCGGCGAGGTCGGGATTGGAAGCAAGCTTTTCGACGAAGGCCGCGGCGGCTCTGGAGTTGACGTTCCATGCAGGGCCCGTAGCGCCGTCGCGGAGTTTTTTTCCGAGGTCGCGGACCTCGGCGATGGGGTGGGAGAGAAGGCGGGAGACCTGAGTCTCGAGAGTGCGGGCATTGACGATCTGGCCAAGGGAGGTATTGGTGGCGAGAGGAAGCAGGTAGCGGGCGACGTCGAAGGCACGGGCCTTGAGGGTGCGGTCGTAGGCCTCGGGTTTCATGGTCTCCGGGCAGGAGACGCGCTGCTTTAGGGCGTCGTGAACGGCTGTGGTGACGCGCTGGTAGGTGGAGAATAGCTTATCGATGGTCTCGGTATAGAGCTTGGCGGAGGCGGAATCTGAGCCGAAGCTGGGGAAGTACCAGCCGGATTTCTGGAAGTTCTGGTAGCGAGTGGAACGTTCCTGCCCGTCCCAACGTTGTTCATCTACAAGGACAATAGCGGCTAGAAGGCTGAGGCGTTCGACGGCGAAGGCGATGTGGGCGAGGTCGGCGATGGAACGATGGCCGTATTGGAAATAGAATGTATTGAGGAATTGCTCGGCGCGCTGAGCGCTGATTTCGGTGAGCGATTCACGCATGGAGAGCGCAGAACGGGAGTACTTGGCCATGGCATAGGCAAGTACCTCGGGATCGGCTCCGTGGACGGCGTAAACGTCGGTCTGATTGTGGGCACCGGCGGGCAGGAAAGATTCACTGGACATGAAGGTGGACTCGCGACCAGAATACGGCATCAGCGAGACCGGGCTGTGAATCTCCGGGAGCGTGGCAAGCTAAAGACGGCAGCACGGAGCAAGCGGAATGCGGGAGTTTAAGTTGCGGACATCGCAAAGGCCCCGGCCATTGCCAACCGGCCGCTGGACCATGACCCAGCGCTGGAACGACATTCTTTTTGCGCATTGGCGTATTCCGGCTGCTGCGGTTTCGCCGTTCCTGCCGGAAGGACTTCAGCCTGATACATTCCAGGGATCAGCGTGGCTTGGCGTGGTGCCGTTGTGGATGGATCGCTTCAGCTTCAGGGGCATTCCAACGATTCCGGGAACGAGCAGCTTTCCAGAACTGCACTTTCGAACCTACGTCAGAGATCATGCGGGAACGCCGGGGATCTTCAACCTGACGGTGGATATTGGCAGCTTGCTGGCGACGACGGCGGCACGGTTCGTATTCAGAATTCCGTGCAACTGGGCGGAGATGCGGCTGAGTCAGAGGACGGAGCGGGAGTTCTCGTTTTATAGCCGCAGGATGTTCGTGAACAATCCGGTAATCTTCAGCGCTCGGTATCGAGGGCTGGGACCGACGCGAAGGCTGGCAGAGATCAAGTCGGGAACGCTGGAATATTTCTTTACGGAGCGGTATTGCATGTTCCGGCGGAATCATGCGGGGCAGGCGGTGCGGGCCAACATCCATGCAGTGGCTTCGCCGCTGGAGGATGCCGAGGCCGAGATCGAGCGCAATGACCTGCCGGGAGCGGTGGGGATCCAGTTAGGGGACCAGGAGCCGGTGCTGCACTACTCGCGACGGCTGGCGGTGTATATCTGGCCGGCGGAGCTGATTGAGTTGGCGAGGCGGCGGGCGAGGATTCCAGTGCAGGCCGTGCCGACGGGGTAGGCTCGACCCGAGCGAGTCCGTTTTCATTTTCAACACAGTAGATTTCCAGGAGAGTTTTGCGCCCGGAGAGCGGGGGCAGCTCGAAGTGCGCGTCGGCTCCTTGCCTATAATTGGCACTGGAAATGCGCGGCGCGATTATGATTGGGCGCGCGGAACGAGGAATGATGGCGGAGCTTGCAGGAAGAATTGCGCTAGTGACCGGTGCGTCGCAGGGGATTGGGCGGGCATGCGCACTGGAGTTGGCCAAAGCCGGAGCGACTGTGGCGCTGGCAGCACGGAATGAGGCGAAGCTGGCCGAGGTGGCGGCGGAGATCGCGGCGGCAGGCGGCCAGGCTGCTGGCTACGGCCAGGCTGCGGCGTTCGCGCTGGATGTGGCGAGTGAGGAGTCGATCAAGAACGGCGCGAAGGTAGTGCTGGATCGATTTGGAAAAGTTGACATCCTGGTGAACAACGCGGGGATCACGCGCGACGATCTGATGATGCGAATGAAGCGTGCCGATTGGGATGATGTGCTGTCGACAAATCTGACGGGAACGTTTCTGCTGACGCAGGTGCTGCTGCGGCAGATGATGAAGAACCGCTGGGGAAGGATCATCAACATCACGAGCGTGGTGGGGCGAACGGGGCAGCAAGGACAGGTGAACTACGCGGCATCGAAGTCGGGGCTGATCGGATTTACGCGATCCCTGGCGCGGGAGGTGGCTTCGCGCGGAATCACTGTGAACGCGGTCGCGCCCGGATACGTCGAGACGCCGATGACGGCAGTGCTGGATGAGAAGCTGCGGGCAAAGATGGTGGAGCAGATTCCGGTTGGGCGGCCGGGCACGGATACGGAGATTGCGCATTCGGTTTTGTTCCTGGCGTCGGAGAAGGCTGCATACATCACGGGGCATGTGCTGGATGTGAATGGCGGGATGTTCATGGGATAAGCAGGGGGATGAGGGGACGAGGGGACGAGGGCTTAGATGCCGAGGCGGTCTTTGAGGGTGCGGACGCGGTCGCGGGCTACGGTGAGCTGGGTGCGCTGGGAGTCCCTCAAAGTGAGAACGACTTTGCCGGCGAACCAGGAATTGACTTCGTGGATCCAGTCGACGTTGACGAGCGCTGAGCGGTGGATGCGCAGGAAACGGGCGGGATCGAGGCGGTGTTCGAGGTCGGAGATGGTCTGGTCGACGATGTGCTTCTTTCCATTGGCGATGGCAAAGGTGAGCTTGTCCTGAGCGATGAAGTGAGTGACATCGTCGAGCGTGAGGAACGAGATGCGTTCGCCGACGCGTGAGGCGATGCGCGTAGGATAGGCGGGCTGAGGCTCGCGAAGCGACGCGGTTAATTCTTTCAACAATTGAGGAAGTGCGGGGTTCTGTTGCCACTCGGGTTTGGCGATGGGGCGAAGGCGGCCTAGTTTTTTGAGGGCGCGTTCGAGTTGTTCGGGCTCGATGGGTTTGAGCAGGTAATCGATGGCGTTGGTTTCAAAGGCGCGGAGGGCGTGCTGGTCGTAGGCCGTGGTGAAGATGACGAAGGGCTGGACGGAGAGACGCGCAAGGAGTTCGAAGCCGTTCATGCCGGGCATCTGGATGTCGAGGAAGAGTACGTCGATGGATGCGTCGGGGTTGTTGATTGCGGCGACGGCTGCGGCCGGATCGGTGGCGGAGCCGGTGATATGGAGCTCAGGAAACTGGGCGAGAAGGCGCTGAAGGCGTTCGAGAGCGAGGGGTTCGTCGTCGACCAGGTATGCGCGAAGAGGAGACGGCTCGGTCATTGCGTGACATCTCCGGTGGGGATGCGGATGGTGACGACGGTGGTGTTGTTGAGGCGGTTGACGGTGAGTTGCGCGGATTCGCCGAAGAGGAGTTCGAGGCGGCCTATGAGATTGGCGAGGCCGTGGTCGGGGGAGATATCGGCGAGTGAGAAGCCGGGGCCATCATCGGTGACGGTGAGTTCGCAGACGCGATCGTGAGTCGTTGCAGAGATATGAATGAAGACAGGGGCTGTGCGCTGAGCGGCGACGTGCTTGATGCTGTTTTCGACGATCGATTGCAGGGCCAGGGGCGGGACCCTGAGATCGCCGAGATTCGCGGGCACAGATATTTCGTAGCGAAGGCGCGGGCCAAAGCGGGTGGATTCGATCTCGAGGTAGTCGCGAACGATTTTGAGTTCCTGCTCGAGGGGGACGAGGCTGGTCTGGTTGGCGTTGATGGAGAAGCGAAGAAGCGAGGCGAGCTTGCCAACGGTGTCTTCAGCGCGTTTGGGATCGGTGGGGATGAGGGAGGAGATGGAGTTGAGGGTGTTGAAGAGGAAGTGGGGATGAATGCGGGACTCGAGCGAGGAGAGGCGGGCTTCGGCGAGGAGTTTGTTGGCACGCTCGTGCTCCATCTGCTGGGTTCGCAATTCGAGCGAGGCGGCCTGGAGGCGGTGGCGGAGGGTTTCATAAGCGGTGACGCTGAGGCCTACGACGAAAGTGATGACGATGCTGATGGGCAGGGCGGAGCGGACTTCGAGCGCGTAGAAGCCGGGTGGGGTGATTCCGACGGCGCTGATGACGGCTGCGCCCAGGAACGTTCCGGCGATTGCAGTGAGAAGGAGCGCGCCCGAGTAGATGAGAAAGATGAAGCGGCGGAAGCGGTCGCCGAAGTGAAATCCGATCCAGTTGAGGATTAGCGCAGTAGGTAGACCGATGAGAGTGGCGTAGATGAAGGAAGAAAGGAATTTAGCGAGGATCTGCGCGTGGGCGTGCTCGATGACGAGGATGAGGATTGCGATGACGATGGCGATGAGGGGGATAAACCAGAGCTCTTTGCAGAAGGCTCTGAATGCAGCGGAGGTTTTGGCCTGCTTCTTAAGAGCCGGATCGAGTGGCTGAGGGGTTCGGATCATAGGTGGAAGCGCACTCCCGCGGATGTTGCGGTGTCGTAACGTGCGGAGCCGAAGTCGGATGTGTTGCTGCCATGCGGGATTTCGATGTGGACGTAGGACGAGAAGTGGGTGCCGAACCAGCGACTGATGTCGGTGACGGCGACGAAGCTGCGGTCGTCGAGGTTGGCAACGATCGATCCTGAGACGTCCCACTCCTTCCAGCCGGGGAGTTCGCGAAGGCGTGATTTGCCGGCGTTGAACAAGGCGTAGTGCTGGCGGCCGGCAAGAGGCGAGATTGACAAGTCGCGGAAGTATGCAGTGCTGGGCGGTGTGTAGAACTCGCCGATGAAGGTGACGCCGGAGTGGAGGGTGCACTTGGCGCCAATGAGTGCGGCGGCTTGCTCGCGCCATACGGCTTCGCCGTGAACTTCCCAGGCCTGTCCGACGACGCGCGTAAAGGTGAGCGCGCCGAAGGTGTCGCCGCCGCGATCGTTGCCAGCGATGAGAGATGTATCGAAGCCGCGCACCAGAACGTTATACCGGAAGGCCGTGGTGTCGCGCAGTGTGGAGTGTGCCGGTGCGAGCGCAGCGGTGGACCAGGCGAGGGTGAGGGCGTGCGGTCCGTGGACCCAGTCGGCTTTGATCATGTCGCGGCCTTGATTTGTGTTGAGGCGGTCGGATGGGTTGGTGGGAATGCGGGGTGGATCGAGAACGCCTGCGGCGCTGAAGGCATAGCCAGTGCCCCATCGGACCATCTTGCGGCCCGCGGAGATGTCGAAGTCGCCTGCTGAGAGGCCGGCGTAGGTTTCTTTGACGCGGAGTGTAGACGCGGTGTGGTCGTAGGTGGCGGAGAGGCCGATGAGGCTGGTGGAGAAGGTGAGGCGGTCTTTGTAGCGGATGGCGAAGTTTGGTTCGAGGAGGAGCTGGTTGAGGATCTGAGGAGCGTGAGCGGGAACGCCGGAGTAGAAGGTGGCATCGTCGATCACAGCGAGGGAATAGCGCGTGCTCGCAGAGCTTTCTTCGGCAGGCGGGGGAGGATCCTGTGCAGACGCGGATGCGACAAGGAGGAGGATCATCGGGATGAGGCATTGGCGATTCATCGAGGTTGGAAGTATCAGGTTTGTCCTTTTAGCAAGTTAGCTTCCTCTTCGCGAATAGCAGGTTAGCGGGTTGGCAACGATCAGAAGCGGTCGGAGCGGCCCTGGTAGAAGAGCTTGTCGGAGAGGTTACGCGGAGCGGCGTCGGAGTATTCGAGAACAGAGTGCGAGTTGTGGCGGATTTCATCGTAGAGAGTGAGTTTGCGCAGGAGAAGATGGCCAGCGGATTCCTTGTACTCATCGAAGCTGGCTGATTTGATGTGCTTGCCTGATGTGAGATAGAACTCGGCGCGCAGGGGGCGGGCGTCTTCGGTGCGAACCCAGTAGAGAATGCGTTGGTAGGTTGCGCCTTTGCGTTTGGCGGTGAGGTTGAGGACGTAGCAGCTTTGACTGCCGAGTTTTTCTGCGCGGAGGAATTCGGCGGAGTAGTCGACGGCGTAGTTGGTGCGTGCGACGTCGCCGTTGGATGCGTCGCCGGAGAGGCGCTCGAGCGGGGTTATGCGGACAGGGCGGCTGGTGTCGGGCAGGTAAATCCACATGTCATCACCGAGCATGAGGAGGTGACGGCCTTTCTCGCGCGGGCTCATGAATTCGACATAGGTTTTGTCGGTGCCTTTTTGCGAGACCTCGTAGAGATGTTCTTCGTCGGACTTGCTGGCTTCGTAGTTGGTGATTTTGACACGGAGCGTATAGGCGGGCCAGCCGTTGCGGTAGCTGTCGGAGCGCTTGAGGAGTGCCGTTGCGTCGGGTGCGGTGGCTGCGTGGCCGAGGGCGGCCCAGGCGACGAGGAAGGCAATGGTGACGGCGAGGAGGAAGGTACGGAGAGTCAGGTCAATCTTAGACATGGGCGAGGGCCTCGGCGATTTGCAGGCGCGATGCGCGAACTGCGGGAAGAATGGATGCAAGGGCGAGAGAGACGACCACCATCACTGAGGAGCCGATCATGAGTGCGGGGACGTGAAGGACGCGGAAAGCCATTTCTGTGCTGAGGCCGGGAGGCGGCGGCAGGTGAAGGCCTGAGGCATTGAGAGCGATGCCGATGAGGTTTCCGCCGATGAGTCCGACGGCTGCGCCGAGGATTCCCGTGATGGTGGCTTCGAGCATGAAGAGAGTGACGATCCACGGGCGCGGCGTTCCCATGGCGAGCATGGTGCCGATCTCGCGGGTGCGTTCCATCATGGCCATGAGCAGGGTGTTGACGCTGGCCATGAGAACCATGAAGAAGACGATGATGCCGAGGAAGAGGAAGATTCCGCTGAAGAGGGTCCGGACCTGCTTGTAGTAGGCGGCGAGGTCGATCCACTTCTTCATCGTCATCTCCTGCGAGAGGCCGCGAAGACGTGGGATCAATGCGGCTGTCACGGCATCGGTGTTTTCAGTTTTGTCGAGACCGACGACGAGGTTGGTGACGCGATCGCTCTGGAGTAGGCGCTGTGCTGAGGGAAGCGTGATGCGGAGGTAGCGGTCGTCGAGGTCTTTGAAGCCGGTGTTGGCGATGCCGACGATCTGGACATCAATGCCGTTCAGAGCCCCGTCGGCGGTTACGGCGAGGATGGTGAGGCCGTCGCCAACTTTGACACTCATGGAGCGGGCTACGCCAGTGCCGACGAGGGCTTCAGCTTCGCCGCTGGAGGATTGGGCGAGATCGCGGCCTGAAGCCAGACGCGGGCTGAAGCTCATGGCGCGCTCAGCGTCGGGGTCGACGGCGCTGCCCATGAAGACGGAGGACTTCACGCCGTTGGAGAGCATGCCGTAGAACTCGATGCGCGGAGCGACACCGCGGACGTGGTCGGCGGAGCGGACGTTGGAGGCGACGTGTTGCCAATCGCTGATGCCGGTGTCGAGAACGTGGACCTCGTCGCGGCGGAAGTGCTCGGCGTTGAAGATCTGGATGTGGCCGAGGCCGTTGCGGATGGTGCTCTCGCGGAGACCGCGAAACATGAACGCGAAGAATCCACCGACGAGGAGGAGGCCGGCCACGCCTCCGCCGACCATCAGCAGCGTCATGATCGTGCGGCGGCGGTTGCGGAAGACGTTACGAAACGCTAGCTGCAAAAACTTGAGCATGGCTGGAGATCTCCGAGAGGGTGTCGCTTTCGATGCGACCGTCTGTAAGGCGGACGATGCGCGGGGTGTGTTCGAGCAGGCGCTGGTCGTGCGTGGAGAAGATGAAGGTGAGACCGAGGCTGCGATTGAGGTCGCGCATGAGGTCGATGAGCTGGGTGGCATTGCGCGTGTCGAGGTTGGCGGTGGGCTCGTCGGCGAGGACGAGGGCGGGGCGATGAACGATGGCGCGGGCGATGGCGACGCGCTGGCGTTCGCCGCCGGAGAGCAGATCAGGGCGGTGATTGGCGCGAGGGGAGAGGCCGACGTTGGCTAGTGCGTCAGAGACTCGGCGGCGGCGCTCGGAGTTGGAGAGGCCCTGAATGAGGAGGGGGTACTCGACGTTTTCGGCGGCTGTGAAGACGGGAATGAGATTGAAGGTTTGGAAGACGAAGCCGATTTTTTCGCGGCGGAGAACGGAGGTCTGCGAAGGGGTGATGCGGGAGGTGTCGGTGCCTTCGATGAGGATGCGACCGGAGGTGGGCTTGTCGATGCAGCCGATGAGGTTAAGGAGGGTGGACTTTCCGCTGCCGCTGGGGCCGGAAATTGCGAGGAATTCGCCGCGATCGATGGCGAAGGAGAGACCGTCGAGGGCGGTAACGGCACTGTGGTCGAGGGGAAAGCGGCGGGTGACCTGCTCGACGCTGACAATGGCGTCCGTTGTGTTCATCGGGCGGTCTCCTTTCCGGAGCGATTGCTCTCGGGAAGAAGATAGAAGCGCTCAGGGCAGGAGGGGGAGGCGATTCGGATGAGGGGTGGAAGTTGCGGATGAGGGGCGGGATTGGGCGGATGAATCGCGCGGATTTCAGCACAAAGGCAGCAGGTTAGCGTCGTTTCACGACGTAGCGAGTTAGCGGCTGGTTGGAAGGACTACTGGGGGGGAGCGCCGGGTGCGTTGGAACGGTCTGGTCTCGGTCCCATGACGGAGACGGTGGTGGCAACGAAGGCGTTGTTCTTGAGGGCGCCTTCTGCGCGGAGCATGTCACCAGGCTGGATGTCGGCGAGGGTTATGGGATCGCGGCGTTTGCGGAAGGTCGTGTTTTCGTCGGCGGAGAAGGTGTGGGTTGCGTTGTCGGGGCCCCCCTGGATGGTGATTTGCGCTTCATTGATGGCGGTGACGCGGCCCATGAGCCAAGTCTTGCCGTAGTTGGCCTGCATCTCGCGCATACGCCTGGCTGTTTCGGGATCGATCTGGAAGATGACGACGGCGCCGACGGATTTGTGGGCTGCGTCGACTTCGCCGGATGCGCCGATGGCGTCGCCGATTTTGATTTCGGTGGGCTTGATGGGTGTGGGAGGCGTCAAGGGTGTGTCGTTATCTGCCTGTTGGCGGCGAAAGCCTCCGCCACCTTTCATGATGCGGGTGTTCACGCTGTAGTGGATGGTGTAGAGGTCGCCGGTTTCGGTTTTGATGGTGAAGTGGTCGGGAGAGACTTCGGTGACGGTGCCCATGACGCCCCGGCCCATCATGCCGGCACCGCCACCCATGCCGCGACTGCCGCGCTGGCCTTGCTGCGGCGACGGCTCGGGTGGAGTCTGTGAAAGGGGTTCTTGAGAGGGAACCGAAAGAGTTGTGGCTATGAGGAGGAGAGCGAGCGCGAGAGTGAAACGAGAGACGTTCATGGTCGGTCCGGCCGTAATGGATCCTCAAGTGAATAGACGGATTTGGGGCGAGGGAGGACGACGGAACGAGTTACTGACGTTTCTGGGTCTGGGAAGCCAGGAGTTCTTCGAAGGCGGGGACGCCATGAAGGCTTGCGAACTCATCGTCGAGGATGATTTTTTTGGGATTGGTGTATCCCTCGTTCAGAGCCATGCGGAGGTATTGGATGGCGCGCTCGGGCATTCCGGCTCGGACGCAGCCTCGGGCCATGTAGTAGTTCATTGCGCCGCGATCGGAAACTGAAGCTGGATTTTGAACACGGGGCCTGGAGGTGTCCTGAAAGATGTTGGGATCGTATTTGATGGCGGCCTGGTACTGCTGCCATCCTTTTTCGTATTTATGCTGCGCGAGCAAATTGGTGCCGAGGTTCTTGAGAATGAGAGCGGAATGCGGATCGATCTTGAGGGCCTTGCGATACATCTTCTCGGCGTTACGGTATTGTTTCAACGCATCGTAAACGGTACCGAGATTGTTGAGCTCGTTGGAGTTTTTGGGATCGAGCTTGTGGGCCTTCTGGTAACTTTGCATCGCGTCATTGAGGTTGAACATCAACTGGTAGGCGATGCCAAGCTTATTCCAGACTGCCGGGTTGTCCGTCGGAGCTTTCTTGTATGCCTCGATGGCGGCCTGATAGCGTTGATGAGCCATCAGGGCGTCACCCAGTTGTTCCGGAGTGGGTTGTGGTTTTGGAGACTGATTGATAACGGCTGGCTGTGTGGTGGGCTCAGGACTGACGGACGAAGCCGGGACGGTGGACTGGGCTATGGCCAGAGAACACGTACTCACAAGGGCTGCGATGAAGATAGAAGCCGGGAGGAAACGGTTATCGAACCTGGTCATATTTCCTCCTCGCGAAGGAATTGAGGCGATACACCATCGCCATCGTCTTGCACAGAATTAGAGCACTGTTCTGTAGAGCATCGTCAAGCTCATTAGTCACTCAGATGCAGGACGGATTGAGAAGTGCATCAAACGGAAGAAGTTCTGGATCTGAGAAAAGACTGGAATAAGCGAGGAAACGCCTAATGAGCTCGACCGTATCGTCCAAGGTGCAGTCCGATGTGGCGGAGAGGTTTCGGAGCGTCCGGCAGCGGACGATGGAGCTGTGTAAGCGGCTGACTCCGGAGGACATGATGGTGCAGTCGTGTCCGGAGGCGTCGCCGGCAAAGTGGCACGTGGCGCACACTGCGTGGTTTTTTGAGTCTTTCATTCTGAACGTTTTTCAGCCTGGATACCGGTTGTTCAACGAGGATTTCCCCTGGCTGTTCAACAGCTATTACCGGAGTTTCGCGGAGTTTCCGGAGAAGAAGCTGCGGGCATCGTTTTCGCGGCCCGGGCTGGATGAGGTGCTGCGGTATCGATGTTACGTGGATGAGCATCTGGAGCGGCTGCTGGAGGAGAATCCGGAGCCGGAGGTGCTGAGCCGCGTGGAACTGGGAGCGAATCACGAGGAACAGCACCAGGAACTGCTGCTGACGGATGTGCTGCATGCGTTTTATACGAATCCGCTGCGGCCAATTTACCTCGAGGACGCGGACCGGGATCAGGCCGGTGTTGCGGAGCCCTTGCGGTTTGTGGAATTTGCGGGCGGGCTGAAGGAAGTAGGATTTGGCGGAGGCGGATTTTGCTATGACAATGAATTGCCGCGACACCGGGTTTGGCTGGGGCCGTATGCGCTGGCGAACCGGCTGGTGACCAACCGCGAGTATGGGGAGTTCATTGCGGACGGTGGATACCGTCGATCGGAGCTGTGGCTTTCCTCGGGATGGGATGCGATCGAGCAGAACAGGTGGAAGGCGCCGCTTTACTGGAATGAGAATGAGTCCGGGTGGCGGATTTTCACGCTTCGGGGCGAAAGAAGGGTGGAAGAACTGAAGGATGCGCCGGTGAGCCAGGTGAGCTACTTTGAAGCAGACGCTTATGCGCGGTGGGCCGGGAAGCGACTGCCGACGGAACTGGAGTGGGAGGTTGCCGCGGAAGGCCGGGCAGTGGGTGGAAATCTGATGGATTCGGGACGGCTGAGGCCTGAGCGCGCCGAGGCGAGAGGTGAGCAGGTCACGCAGTTGTGGGGTGACTGCTGGGAGTGGACGGCGAGCGCGTACCTGGGGTATCCGGGATTTGAGCCGCTGACGGGGTCACTGGGGGAATATAACGGGAAATTCATGAGCGGGCAGATGGTGTTGAGGGGTGGGTCGTGCGCGACGCCGCGGGCGCATATTCGAGCAAGCTATCGCAATTTCTTTCCACCAGAAACGAGATGGCAATTTTCCGGAATCCGATTGGCAGATAAGTAACTCACATGGGTAGGAGCGCATCCTAAATACCTGCATGACGACGACCCCGATTTCCCCATCTAAAATTCACATTTCAGACAAGATCGCTTCGGCGGTTTACGAGGGACTCATGTCCCGTTCCAAGTGGTTGCCGTCATGGTTGTTCTATGACGCTACCGGATCGCGGCTGTTTGACGAGATCACGCGGATTCCCGAGTACTACGTGACCCGAACAGAACGGAAAATTCTGGCGGAGCATTGCGCCGAGATCGTGGCGAGAGCTGCGGGCGAGAATGCACTTCGGATCGTGGAGTTGGGAGCGGGTTCGGCGGAAAAGACACGACTTGTGCTGACTGCGGCTGCGGAGCGGCAGGACACGGTGTTTTACGAGCCGGTGGATGTGTCGGCGAGCGCGCTGGTGGAAGCGCAGATGCGCATCGAAGATGAGCTGCCGGGGGTGATCGTGTGTCCGCGCGTGCAAGATTACACACATGACCTGGAACTAGATTCGACGCTGCCCAACGAACGACGGCTGCTGATGTATATCGGGTCGAGCATCGGAAATTTCGAGCCGGGTGAATCGCTCATGTTGCTGGAGCGTGTGCGAGCGGCGATGGAGCCGGGGGATTGCTTCCTGCTTGGCGTCGACCTTGTAAAGGATGAGGCTGTGGTGCAGGCTGCCTACGATGACGCTGGCGGTGTGACGGCGGCGTTCAACAGGAACGTGCTGGTGCGGCTGAATCGAGAGCTGGATGCGGATTTCAATCCGGCGGCGTTTGGGCACCGCGCGGTGTGGAATGCTGCGGAGTCGCGAATGGAAATGCACCTGGTGAGCGCGAAGAAGCAAGAAGTGTGGTTGCCGGGAATTGATCTGCGCGTGAAGTTTGAGGTGGGTGAGAGCATTCACACGGAGAATAGCTACAAGTACCGGCCAGGTGCCGCTGAGGCGTTGCTCACGAAGGCGGGATTTGCGTCGGAAGAGACGTGGACGGATGAGCGCGGGTGGTTTGCGGTGGTTCTGGCAAGGGCGATGTAGAATTCCACCCCGACGAAGTGAAGTTCAATTCAGATTCAGAGTCGCCGGCACATGGGTTGAAGCCCTATGCCGGCGAAGTCGTTATTGGACGATTCTGAAGGGTGATGTCGCGGGTTGTGTGGATGAGCGGGAGAGGTTTTCACGAAAGCTGCTCCATCGCTTGCCGATTTCGTCGGACATAAAGAAGAGCTTGCCCGCGGTGAGGTTCCCGACAACGCGATGGTGGCCAACTGCGGCCAGTGCCATCGACGCGATGCATCCGCATTGGGAGCAGTCGGGATCGCCGCCGAATTGGCATGGAGTGACCATCGTTTTGAGATCTGCGGAGATAGTGCGCGTGGTGCGCGCGAAGATGCATTGATCGGGGCTGGAGGGCGGGTTTCCGAGTTCGCGGAGAAGGGAGTCCGGCATTTCGAGTTTCGGGAATTGCCGGCGTAGGCGTTTCAATTCTGCAATGACGGTGGCTCGCTGGGCGGAGGAGAGAATTTCGACATCCGTGGCTCCGCGCTGCGGAGTGAATATGCTGAACCAGACTTTTGTGACTTGAGGACGAGGGCACCAGAAGGTGAGGAACTCTTCGAGATAGCCCGGGCGGTCGGCGATCTGCGAGGTGATGGTGCAGTGGACGTTGATGTGAGCGTCGACGATGTTCTTCAGGATGCGCTCGTAGGTGGCGGGCTTGCGGCGGACATCGTGCTCGGGGGCGAGGCCGTCGATGGAGACGACGATGTTGAGGCGTTTGTATTGCGCCCATGAAGCTGGGATGACGCGGAATGCGCTGGTGACGAGCTGTGTGTGGATGCCGCGCGCGTCGATCAGCGGAATCAGCTGATCTACTTCTCGGTGACGTACGAGGGGATCGCCACCGACGATGGAGACGTGGATAGGCTTGAGTTGATCAATGAGCGCAAGAGTTTTCGAAACCAGCTCTTCACCTTTGAAGTCGGATAGTTCACGGAGCTGTGACTCGCCGCCGAGGTGCGCGGCGTCGAAGGCGTAGCAGCCGGGGCATCGCAACGGGCATTCTTTTGTGATCTCGATAGAAAGATTTGGCGCGTGGCCGGTCAGGATTCTGGACCAGGCGTGCAGGACTTCCGATGTCTTCATGAATAACTCCGCGAGCAATAAACGGTTGGTCTTTCCGAGGGGGAAGAGATAGCGACGAGCGCTATCGGGGAAGAGCGAGCCGGTGGCTCATGGGGTCGGAATCAGATGAGAAGAGGTCGATTGAAGGCTGTGGCGCGAAACAGCGAAAGGATATGAGATCGATGCTCGAAGGATCCGGGGCGAATGGGGAGACCCCTGGCGGCACATGTTCGGGCGGCGGGGAGAAGAGCCCCCATAACGGCAAATAAGTTCAGGTGGCGTTCGCAGTCCTGGACGCGTAGGAGGATGAGGCAAAGGCACGTGATGGTCATCAGGAAGCTGAGTTCGAAATCCTGGCCGCCTTGGAGGAATTTGTCCCATGACCAGAGGCCCTGGGTGATGGGCATAGTGATGGCCTCAACGGCGATGACCAGGAGCAGAAATCTGCTGAGACACACAGCGGATCGCGCAGAAGCAAACAATGCGTTGAAGGGGGACCGCGCGAGGATGGGGAGATGGATCACGCCGTGTCGCTTGTTTGATTCTAAAACGACGCGAGAGGTGGCGCCAGAAGTGCGTGATCCGTCCCAAAATGCGGTTGTTGAGGTTCTACTTGGGTGACTCGATGCGGAGGAGGCGGACGTCGTGGCTGTCGATCTCCATCTCCATGTTGTCGGCGAGCTGGATTTCTTTTGCGGTCCAGAGTTCCTTCGCATTCTGAGTGCCGTTGAGGCCGAGTTGCTTGAGGTCGAGGTGGAAGGGATGGGTTGAGATGCGGTCGCTTCCGATGTTGATGATGGCGATGGCTTTTGCTCCGTCTTTGAGGTCGCGCGCCCAGACCTCGACCTGTCCGACGCTGTAGATGTAGCGAGCCTGGTGGCCGAGCGGGTCCTGGTTGATGGCGATGACGTCTTTGTTGGTGAGGATGGCCTTGATTTCAGGCTTCATGTGAGGGAGGTCGTTGCCGGCAAGAAGGGGCGAGGCGAGCATGGCCCACATGGAGAAGTGAGTGCGGTTTTCGGCGAGGGAGAGTTTGCCGTTGCCGACTTCGAGCATGTCAGGGTCGTTCCAGTGGCCGGGGCCGGCGTAAGAGTAAAGGCCCTTTTGCTGTTCGAGAATGTCGTAAATGCTTTGCCAGTGAGCTTCGATGTCACCGGTGGTACGCCAGAGATTGCCGCCGAGTTCGGGCGCCCACTCCCAGGGAGAATCCCAGCCGTACTGGCACAGGGAGAGGACGATGGGGCGGCCTGTCGCTTTGAGGGCCTTGGACATCTTGTCGTAGGCGGCGATCATGAGACGCATCTGAGCCGCTTTGTCGTGCGGGGCCTGCTTCTGCATGACGGCGGGGATGAAGGAGCATAGGTCGTACTTGAGGTAGTCGATGCCCCACTCGGCATACATCTTGGCGTCCTGTTCTTCGTGGCCGAGGGAACCTTCAAAGTTTGCGCATGTCTTGGGCCCGGGCGAGGAGTAGATGCCAAGCTTGAGGCCCTTGGAGTGGACGTAGTCCGCGAGGGCCTTCATGTCGGGGAACTTGGAGTTGGTGTGCAGGATGCCGCTGGAGTCGCGCTGACCTTCCCAGGTGTCGTCGATGTTGACGTAGATGTAGCCGGCATCTTTCATACCTGTGGAGACGATCTGGTCGGCAGAGTCGCGGATGTCTTTGTCTGTGACTTTGCCGGCGAAGTAGTTCCAACTGTTCCATCCCATGGGTGGGGTCTGGGCCACCTGCGGTGGGGCTGACTGCGCCTTTGGCGCCGGGCCTCCGGCTATCAAGCAGGCGGAGGTCAGAGAGACGGCTAACAGCGAGGAAAGGCGTGAATGCATTGGCGTGACTCCTCGAGTGAAAACGATTTCAGACGGAATACTAAGCGGAAGCCGCGGGTTTTGACAATCGAACCCGGTCCCCAAGTGCGAGGGACCGAGGCACCCGCCTTCACGCCCAGGTCTGGGAATCGAGACCTGGGGCATCCGAAATTTCTGAGACCGCAATAGCGCAGGCGTGCGAAGATTCGTGAACCATGGATCGAGTGGAAGGCACCGGACAACCCGAGCATCAACTGCGACGCCAGCTAGGTCTGCGCGACCTGGTGTTGTCGCAGGTACTTTGCGTGGTTGGAACCATGTGGGTGGGTGTCGCGGCGGGGCTTGGAAAAGCGCAGACGCTGATGTGGCTGGGGGCGATGCTGGTTTTCTATGTGCCTATGGCAGGATCGGTAATCGCATTGAATCGCGCCATGCCCCTGGAAGGCGGGCTGTACGTGTGGGCGCACAAGGCTTTTGGGAACCTTGGTGGTTTCCTGACGGCTTGGAATCTCTGGTTCTATGGCATTGCGGTGACGGCTTCGATTCTGTACGGAATTCCGTCCGAGCTGGCGTACCTGATTGGGCCCAAGGCGGCGTGGCTGCCGGAGAGCCGGATGGTCTCGATTGCGATTGTGACGGTGCTGATTGTGCTGCTGACGGCGGCGGAGATTCGCGGCCTGGAGATCGGCAAGTGGATTCACAATGCAGGAGCCGTCGCAATCATGCTGGTGTTCCTGGCGCTGATCGGGCTGGGGCCGTGGGCAATGGTGCGACATGTCCCGGTGCACTGGACGCCGCTGTCATTCCAGATTCCTCCGCACGATTTGCGCACGCTGGCGTTGTTTGGGCAGATGATGTTCGGCGCGCTGTGCGGCCTTGAGTACATTGCGATTCTGGCGGGAGAAAGCAGGAGCCCGGAGCGCACGATTACCAAGTCAGTGTGGATTGCGTCGCCAATCATCTGCCTGATGTTCATTCTTGGAACGGGTACGGTGGTGGCGTTTGTGCCGAAGGAACAGATCAACTTCATTGCGCCGATTCCGCAGACACTGAGGATCGCGCTGGGGAATGAAGGGGCGGGCAACCTGTTCGCGATGACAGCAATTTTGCTGCTGCATATGAGGCTGCTGGGAGCGGTCTCGTACCTGATGACGGGTGTGAGCCGGTTGCCGCTTGCAGTGGGATGGGATCAGTTAATCCCCGCGTGGTTTACGCGTCTGCACGAGAGATGGAAGACGCCGACAAATTCGATTCTCTGCACTTCGGGCTTGCTGATTGTGATGGTCGTGCTTGCGACCGCGGGGGTACACGCGCAGGAGGCGTTCCAGGTGCTGTCGAATGCGAGCCTGACGCACTATGAGGTGTCGTATCTTGCGATGTTCGCGATTCCGCTGGTGGGAGCGGCGGGATTGCGGAAGACGCTTCCACAATGGTTGAGGTGGACGTCGATTGTGGGGTTGGGTGCTACGCTGTTCAGCCTGCTTATATCGGCTTATCCGTTTGTGAGCGTGGTGAATCCGCTTTCGTACGCGGTGAAGATTGTGGGCACGCTGCTGGTGAGCAATCTTGTTGCGATTACGTTTTACACGATGCGCACGCGGGCGTCGCGCGTTTCAGTAATGGCAAAAGATGCGAGGTTAGAGACGGAAGGCTGAGTGCCGTCAAGCATCGAGAATGCGTAGCCGGAGTCAGTCGGCAGCGTTGGCGATGTCGTAGTGGGGCGTATTGGCCATGAGCTGTTCAACGGCTTCGACATTCTTGATGCCGCCACGGGCGCCGGAGCAGGTGCAATTGAGAGCGGCAGCTGCGCAGGCGAAGTCGAGCTGTTGGACGAGCGGCCACTCCTGCAGCAGTCCATAGATGAAGCCGGCATGGAAGATGTCTCCCGCGCCTGTGGTGTCAGTGACGGGAACGTGATAGGCGGGATTGAGGTGGAAATCTTCTCCATCCCAGGCGATGACGCCGTCGGCTCCGAGGGTTGCGGCGGCAAGTTTGCAGCCGTAACGGTTCTTGATTTTGCGGAGGGCCTGCTCGAGGTTGCGCTCACGGGTGAGGCGTGATGGGAAATCGCGACTGACGATGAGGTAGTCGACATTGGCGATGAGGTCGTCGACGCCGGGATAGGTTTCGTCGAGGTCGGCGATGACGGGTATGCCGGCCTCGCGTGCCCATGCGGTGGCCTGGGTGGCAGCAGCGGTTTCGAAGCCGTCGACGTGGAGAGCGCGGGCGTTGACGATCCAGTCTCGCTGGAGATCGGATGGTTGGAGGAGAAGGCGTTCATCCCGACGGCAGAGGACGGTGCGCTCGCCGCCTTCGTCGACGATGATGAGGGACTGCGGGCTGGCAGCGTTAGGGACGGTGATGAGGCGGGCGTCGACGCCGGTCCGTTGGAATTCGCGTTGGTGGAGGCGGCCGGCATCGTCTTCGCCGATTTTGCCGATGTAGCGGGTGACGAGTCCCCAGGTCTGGCAGGCGACGATTGCGGTGGCGGTCTGGCCGCCGGGCATGATGCTGGCGTTGGTGAACTCGGTTTTGGAGCCTCGAGCGGGGAAGTGTTTGAGTGGGATAAGGGTATCGATCGCGTTCAATCCAACGCCAACGAGGTCGACCTTTAGAGAACCGGACATCTCAGGCAATTGTATAGGCGCAAAATGGCGCTACAGGTGATGGTTGCCACTCAATCGAAGCGGGTTGCCTTCCAGAGCACCCAGGAGCTTATGGAGGCGGAGATGACGAGGACGGCGCTCAGAAGGGCGATCCAGGTGAAGTTCATTGTGAGGGTGGGAACCTGGGCGTTGACGCCGAGCCAGATGAAGACGGCGATGGCGGCGGCGATGATGACGTAGTCCCACCAGGCGCGACCTGTGGGCCGGGTGGAGTCGGACGAGCTGGCGTGAAGCTGGGAGACGCGGTCGTAGTCGAGCTCGTAGCGGGCACACTCGCGGACGACGGCCTGCCGCATCGAGGCTTTTTCTTTTTCGGTGGCGACGGCGGTGGAAACGGCCAGGGCTCCGAGGATCATGACGATGGAGCCGGCCACGACGAGCATCCAGTGCGATGAGCCGGCGTGGGAGAGTTCACCGAAGACAAGTGCGCCCCAGGCGAGTCCCCACATCTGGTTGGTGTTGGAGAGTGGGATTCCGCGGCCGATGCCGAGGTACTTGGTCGCGTATTGCTGGAAGATGTCGCCGATGACCCATACGAAGCCGCCGAGGAAGAGCCAGAAGAGGAGATGGCGGACTTCGCCGGAGTGGAAGACCGCGGCATTGGTGCCTCCGTCCAGGGCGAGAACCAGAGCAAACATGGTGCCGAGTTCGCCGATGGTGAAGACGGTGACGAAGGATAGCGGATTCATGCCGCTGATGTAGGCCTTGCGGTAGGGGATATACATGGTCCCCCAGAGGAGGCTGGCTCCGATGGCGGCAAGGATTCCGCCGATAGCGCGCTGAGGATGACCGCTGTTTGCCTGGATGGTGCTGAAGCCGAGCATGATGGCGGCGGCGACGATGGCGAGAGCGCCGAGGACAACTTTGGCGATGTTCTGCCGGCTGGCGCCTTTCAATTCGCCGAAGAGCGTGCGGCCCCACAGGATGCCGACAAGGGAGTTGGTATTCCAGAGGGGGAAGGCGATGGCAAGGCCGACATCGCGGATGGCGAAGACGGTGAGGGTGTTGGCGACGGCCCAGAGCATTCCGGCGAGAATGGCGATGGGAATGAGATGGCGGTGTTCGGATAGATCGGCGAAGACGTTGCGCGTGCCCTTGAGCATGGTGGGCACGGTCCAGCGGGCGGTGAAGACGCCGGCGACCATGCAGAGCGAGATAGCGAAGGGCGAGAGGCCAGAGTTGACGAGCTTGGTGGGAGCTTCAGCGGCACCGAGCCAGACTCCGGCGGTGAGGGCGCATATAACGCCGAGACCGTGAATCGAGGGAAGGACTACGGGAGGATTGGTTCGAGCCGTCGAGCTCATCTGGGTTGAGTGTGTCCTTTCCTTCGACCATGAGACCGGAACAGCTTAACAAGCGGACGATGGGGATGGGAACGGACGTTAGTGAAGTGCGATGAGGACGGCGAGGCCAAAGCAGAAGACGAGCACGGGGATGAGGAAGTGGCTGTCGGTGAGGACGGCTCTGGCGCGTTGGGATTCGTTCATTGGGGTTCCTCGGGTTCGGGTTTTGATGATAGATGAGGCGAGTGATCAGAATCCAGTCCGCAGCAGGGGGCTTGCCCGGTTCCGCGGTCCGAGACTTCCGCATTCACCGTTATCCGCTAGCGATAATTAGGAAGTAACGGGATCAATGAAACACAATAGGGTTTCTCTCGCGCTCTGCCGCATCCATAAGATGTCTAAGCCCCTCAAAAAACGCGGCTAATTCTGCAGGCATTGCAGCGCCGTCTATCTCATCAATCTCCAGTCGAATTCTGCTCACTTGATCCAGAGAGATGGAATCACCGGAGTGGGTGCTGCTGTACAAAATGGCGTTCAGCATAATGGAACATGTACCGGGCCATCTTGATTCAATCTGCTCCCTAAGCCACTTCACTCTCGAGATGTTGCCAATGCGGATATCTGCCGCAAGGAGGGAAGCATTGTAGTTTGGGCTTGGCGCTTGAGGAGTCACGAATTCAAGCTCCCCAGTTAACGAATCCATAACAGTTACTTGTGCTTTTACCCCCTCAGGGAGATTGTCAATGTTCTTATAAACGACGGCATCAAGCCCCATTTGAAGTCACCATTCCTAGATACTCTCATCAGATTTTAGGTTGAGTCGCCGGTGTGTTGTGGCCAATTCGGAATTATCAAAACGGTGGTCGTTCTTTGTCTTGAGAGGCCGCGCGATTCTGCGCAGACCGTCGGGAATCAGAGCGCGGCGGGTTCTCAGCAGGTGAGTTGTGGCTTGATGCAGATGATGCCAACGCGGCTCTCAATTGCGGGAGAGCCGCGCTAGTGAACCTCTGTGTTACTTGAGCGAACTCATGTCGATGACGAAGCGGTATTTCACGTCCTGCTTGAGCATGCGTTCGAAGGCATCGTTGATCTTCTGGATGGGGATGACTTCGACGTCGGCAGTGATGTTTTTCTGGCCGCAGTAGTCGAGCATCTGCTGGGTTTCAGGCATGCCGCCGATCATGGAGCCGGCGACGGAGGCCCGCTTGGTGATGAGGCTGAAGACGGAGACGCTGGGTGGCTTTTCGGGGAGGCCGACGAGGGTGAGTGTACCGTCCTGTTTGAGAAGGCTGAGGTAGGGCTCGAGGGCGTGCGGAGCGGAGGCAGTGTCGAGGATGAAGTCGAATGAGCCGGCGTGCTTCTTCATTTGCGCTTCGTCGGTGGAGAGGATGACTTCGTCGGCGCCGATCTTGATGGCGTCGTCTTTCTTTTTCAGGGACGTGGTGAGCTGGATGGTTTGCGCGCCAAAGGAGTGGGCGAACTTGAGGCCCATGTGGCCGAGGCCGCCGAGACCGATGATGCCGACCTTCTTTCCAGGGCCAACGTTCCAGTGGCGAAGAGGAGAGTAGGTGGTAATTCCGGCGCAGAGGAGGGGGGCGACCGCAGCGAGGTCGAGGTTGGCGGGGACGGTGTGGGCGAAGCGCTCGTCGACGACGTAGTTGCTGGAGTAGCCGCCCATGGTGATGGAGCCGTCGACGCGATCTTTGGCGGCGTAGGTGAGGGTGGAACCTTCAAGGCAGAAGTGTTCTTCGCCGCGATTGCAGGGCGCGCAGTGGCGGCAGGAGTCGACGATGACGCCGACGGCCGCGATGTCTCCCGCCTTGAATTTCTTTACGTTGTTGCCAGCGGCGGTGACGCGGCCGACGATTTCGTGGCCGGGGACCATGGGGTAGATCGACTGGCCCCATTCGTTTCGTACCATGTGGAGGTCGGAGTGGCAGACTCCGCAGAAGAGGATATCGATTGCGAGTTCGGTGGCGCCGGGTTCGCGGCGGGTGAAGCTGTGCGGTGCGAGCGGAGACTTAGAATCCGTGGCGGCAAAACCTTTGGATTGCGGCATGAAGTGGTTCCTTTCCGGAGAGAAGAATAAATCAGGGGACAAGGGAACGAGGGAACAATCGGTGAGGCGAGGAAATCGGATTCAAGGGCGGCGGGCGGAGGCTATGCGGGGGATGCCCTGGAGGTCGTGGGTGATTTCGATCTGTTCGAAGCCGGCGGCGGTGAGGAGAGATTCGATGTCGGGCTGCTGGCTGAATCCGAATTCGAAAACGAGGCACCCGCCAGGGACGAGCGCGGCATGAGCGGCGGGGATGAGGCGGCGATAGATTTCTAGGCCGTCGCTGCCGCCGAAGAGGGCGACGTGCGGCTCGTGTTCGCGGACTTCGACGGAGATGAGGGCGCGGTCGGTGTTGGGGACGTAGGGCGGGTTGGAGGCGATGATTTCGAATTTCTCGCCGGCGACGGGGGAAAGAAGGTCTCCTTGGAGGAAGCGGATATGGTCGGCAAAACCGAGACTCTTGGCGTTGAACCGAGCAACATCAAGGGCCCGCTCGGAGATGTCGATTGCGGTGATATCCGCTCCGGACCACTCGTGGGCGATGCTGATGGGTATGCAACCGGAACCGGTACCGACGTCGAGAATTCGAGGAGGCCATCCGGCTAAGTTGGAGTCGCCTTCTCTTGCGCGTCTTTCGCCCTTTTCGTAGGCAGCATGAACCCACTCAATTCCGAAAGTCGATTTGGTTTTCCTATTTCGATCAAGGGTCGGGATGAGGTGGCTTACCTTTTCGACGAGGTGTTCGGTTTCGGGGCGGGGGATGAGGACGTCGGGAGTGACACGGAAGGGCATGCCCCAGAACTCACATTCTCCAACGATGTACTGGATGGGTTCGCCTTTACGGCGGCGTTCGAGGAGGGCAGCGTAGCCGATGGATGAACAGCCGGCGAATTCATCTTCGCCGTGGGCCATGAGCCAGGCCTTGTTCTTGCCGATGTGGTGGAGGAGAAGAGTTTCGGCATCGCGACGGGCACGGTCGGGGTGAGGGCTGTCGGCGAGGATGGACTCGCCGTGCTGGAGCCACTCACGCAATTTCATCAGGCTGCCTGACTATCGCCCTTGAGCGCCTCGGCCTGATAGTAAGCGACGAGCGCGTCGACTACGGATTGCAGGCGGCCTTCCATGATGAGGTCAAGTTGATGGAGTGTGAGGCCGATGCGGTGATCGGTAAGGCGGTTCTGCGGGAAGTTGTAGGTGCGGATCTTCTCGCTGCGATCTCCGGAGCCGACCTGCGACTTGCGAGCGGCGGCGAGTTCGGCGTTCTGTTTTTCCATTTCCATCTCGTAGAGGCGGGAACGGAGAACGCGCATGCCTTTTTCGCGATTCTTGATCTGCGATTTTTCGTCCTGGCAACTGACGACGGTGTTGGTGGGAATGTGAGTGATGCGGACGGCGGAGTAGGTGGTGTTGACAGACTGGCCGCCGGGTCCGGAGGAGCAGAAGGTGTCGATGCGAATGTCTTTGGCTTCGATCTTGATGTCGACATCTTCGGCTTCGGGGAGGACGGCGACGGTTACGGCTGAGGTGTGAACGCGGCCCTGGGTTTCAGTGGCCGGGACGCGCTGGACGCGATGCACGCCGCTTTCCCATTTGAGCTGGGAGTAGACGCGCGCGCCTTCAATGATGGCGATGACCTCCTTGTATCCGCCGACGCCGGATTCGGAGAGCGACATGACTTCAACTTTCCAGCGGTGCTGTTCGGCGAAGCGGGTGTACATGCGGAAGATTTCGGCAGCGAAGAGAGAAGCTTCGTCTCCGCCGGTGCCAGCGCGAATTTCAAGGATGACGTTCTTCTCGTCGTGGGGATCCTTGGGAAGCAGGAGGATCTTGAGTTCTTCTTCGATGGCGGATTTGCGCGGCTCGAGTGCGGTGATTTCTTCTTCGGCCATGGCGCGGAGGTCGGGATCGGTTTCGGCGAGCATGGCGCGCGCGTCGGCGAGGCCCTGGCTGACCTGCTTGAGTTCGCGGTACTTTTCGACGGGCTCTTCGATTTCGCGCAGGGACTTGCCGATCTTTTGATATTTCTCGTGATCATTCAGGACTTCGGGCAGCGAGAACTGCGCCTGCAGGTCGTTGTAGCGTTGCTCCATTTGTTCAAGGCGGTCAAGCATGTGGCTCTCCGAGCTTTCGGGTTTTGGAGTGGTTCTTGGAGGCGAAGGGAAAGGGCGCGGGAGGTCTTGGCGGCGGGAGCCGCTAGAGGAGAGCCGAGATAGGCTGATGGAGAGGCATTGCGCTGTGACTATTCTAACGCGGATCGACTAGAGGAAGGGATTGACTATGCGGACACCGTCGATGCTCTGGCCGTGCTGAAAGTCCTCCGTCAACAGGACGGTACAGCCCGCCTGCTTCGCCATGCGCAGAACCAGAGAATCCCAAAATGAGAATCCATGCAATCGGTGTATATCGATGGCGGCGAGGATGTCTTGAACGCGAGGTTCGGAGACCTGAAATCTGGCATAGACCTCGATCTTGCGTCGCAACAATCCCGCATCGACCTTGAACTTTCTCTCAGCGGCGACGAAGTATTCCTGGAGGATTTGGAGTGACACGGCGCCAGTCCGTTGGCGGAGATGTTCTTTGATCAGATCGAGGGATTTGCGCTGTTTCTCCGGGTTCGCGCCATCATCGGCGTATACGAGAACGTTGGTATCGAAGAATGTTCGCGGCAGCTTATCTGCGTTCATAGATTTCGTTGCGATTCCACTTCCATCCGCGTGAGTCTCCCTGGCCGGCGGTTTTCTCCAGGAACTCCAGGTCGCGTTCAAGGTCCTCATCCCCAACGAGGTGTTGGAGATGTTCGCGGATCTCCTGGTTGACGGTTTTGCCGGCGGCGCGGAGCTTTTCGCGGGCGCGCTCGAGGAGCTTCTCGTCAATGGAGAGGGTGACGTTCATTAACACATAATACGTGTGCACGTATTATGTGTCAACGCGTAGGAGGGCAGTCGAAAAGGACTACCGGAATTCGGTGCCATATTTCAGGGCGATTTGGCGGATCTGTTTGCGGGTGAGCTGTTTAGGGGCGACTCCGGGCGGGGTGCATGTTTCGCGGAAGAAGTCGTCGAGGCCGGCGGGGGAGACGAACCAGAGGAGGAGGAGTTCGTGGTCGGGGTTGGCGAAGCCGTGCCAGTTGTACTTCGGGATGAAGACGGTGGAGCCCTGCTGAATCGGGTGGCGCACGTCTTCGAGGATGAAGAAGCCGCTGCCGTCGAGAACGTAGAAGGATTCTTCCATCTGGAAGTGGCGGTGAATGGGGACGCCTGCGCCGACGGTGATCTGCTGGGTTCCCATAGCGAAGTTTTCGGAGCCGGTGGCGGCACTGACCTTGATGAATATGTTGCCGCGGTCGCGGAAATGGATCAGATGTTCGCCTTGACCGGGGTCGAGCGCGTAACCCTGTTTTGCCCCGTGGGGCTCGTCCGGGGATAGCGCCGGGAAAGCGCGACTCATTCCAACCCCTCCAATTCCGAAGAGCAGGGAACGGCGTACGTCATCGGGTGGATTCATGACGATCTCCCATCTACTCAGAAGCAGTCGATGTGGTCGCAGGCGTTCATGAGGGGGACCTGCAGGTTCGAGTCGTGGTCCTTCTCGGAGTAGATGGTGATGGTGGCGGCTTTGTAGTCTTCAGGTTTGGCGAGCATGATGTTCTTCACAAAGGTTTGGGGATTGCGATCGTAGAGAGGGAACCAGGTGCTCTGGATCTCGACCAGGACGGTGTGGCCGGCCTTGAAGACGTGGTCGGCGGCATGGAGGCTGAATCGATATTCGCGGATGGAGCCGGCGCGGATGGGGGTGGGCTTGTCGAATCCCTGGAGATAGCGGCCGCGGAAGATTTCCTCGTTGATCATGAGCTGATATCCGCGCATCTTCGTGTCTGGGTCGTCGTCAGGATACTTGTCAATGAGCTTGACGACCATGTCGTTGTCGGTGCCGCTGGTGGAGGCGAAGATATCGGCGATGACTTCGCCGGTGATGATGAGGTCTTTTTTCACGACCGGGAGTTTCCAGACGGCGAGATCTTTGCGGTCAGTCACGAAGCGTTGATCTTCGGTGAGCCAGTTGAACCACTGCGAGCCTTGCCCGTAGGTCGGTTGGATTGGACGCTGGCGATAAGGAACCGGATTGGCCGGGTCGCTCTCGTAGCTTGTCTTCGCCGGCTCCTTGGGTTCGGTCCAGCTGAGTGCTCCATTGGCGATGAGATGGAGACTGGTGGATTGGGACTGGTCCGGTGGGAAGTGTGAGTAGCGCTTCCAGGTGTTGGAGCCGGTCTGGAAACTGGCAGTGTCTTCGAGATCGAAGCCGGATTCGTCTTTGAGGTAGTGGCCGAAGAATTTGGCTTCGATGTCTTTGCGGAACTCCTTGCCGATGGACTGGCCGTAGTTGAGGTTGCCGAGATGGCGTGAGGAGGAGGACCAGTAGCCATGACGCCAGGGGCCGAGGACAAGGAAGTTTTCCTGTTTCGAGTCATGAGGCTCGAGGGATTTGTACTCCTCCTGCGGACCCCACATGTCTTCCTGGTCGTAGTAGCCACCGACGCTGAGAGTGGGAACGGCGACGACGGAAAGATGGTTTTCGACTCCGCGGGATGCCCAGACGGAGTCGTAGGCGGGATGATCGAGGAAGAGTTTCCAGGTGGGGTATGTCTGTTTGACGCCGGACTTCTTTACGTCTTCTGCGAAAGAGCCGCGCTCGAGGAAGTAGTCGTAGCCGTCTTTGGGTTTGCCGCTTTTATCTTTGCCATAGCTGACGTCGCTGTTCTTCTTGCTACTGGCTTCCATTCCCCAGACGTAGTCGTAGCCATAGGTTTGGCGGAAGGCGCCGTTGTGGAAGAAGTCATCGCCTTTCCAGACGTCGATCATGGGGGCTTGCGGGGAGATTGCCTTTACGGCGGGATGGGGATCGATGCCGGCGGCCATGGCGAGAAACCCGGGGTAGCTGGTGCCGAGGAAGCCGGCCCGGCCGTTGTTTCCGGGGATATTTTTGAGGAGCCAGTCGACGGTGTCGTAGGCGTCGGTGCTTTCGTCGACGGCTTTCGAATTTTTGTGATCTTCTTCGGGGCGGCTCATGACGAAGTTGCCTTCGCTTTTGAAGCGGCCGCGGATGTCCTGCTCGACGTAGATGTAGCCGTCTCGGGCGAGCTCGGGGCGACCGCCGAAGAACGACATACGATTCAGGCCGTCCACGCCATAAGGTGTCCGCTGGATGAGGAAGGGAAGGGGCGTGGAGATGTCGGATGGTTTGAGGATGATGGTGTGCAGCTTGATTCCGTCGCGCATGGGAATCATGATCTCGGAGCGCTGGTAGTCGTGGAAGACGTGGTGGATCGGGTCGCCAGTGCGCTTGTAGACGGATTCAGGGTCGTTGGAAGCGACCATGGTTGCGCCGCGGCCTGAGGAATCCAGGGCGAATTTGACGGTGATTTTGGTTTCAGGGACGGCAAAGTCGGTTGGGGATCTCTGGTTGAGCGCAGTGGGAACGAGGCGGTCAGATTCGATGACCAGTTTGCCGTCTTTTACATAGAAACTAAGGGGAACGTCAGGCTCATTGGGGTCGACGTACTCACCGGAGAGCGCGTCGAGACTGGAGGCCGCCGGAGCTTGCGTTGAGGCTGGCTGGGTGAAGGCGGTGGCAGCAATCAGGTTTGCCGTTGAAAACGAGAGTGCAGAACACAGGGCGACAGCAGCAACTCGGGAACGAGTCAAAGCGAGTAACCTCCTGTTTCAGAACTTAATGAGCGTGGCCGTGGTGGCTGTGAGCAGCGGTACTCGACATGTCTTCGATGGGAACGACGCAGCCTTCCAGTTCCGGGCAACCCTGGTGTTCAAACTGAATGGTTGAGTGGTGGATGTTGAAGTGATCGCGCAGTACGTGATTCAGCTTCACCAGAATACATTCGCTTTCAGATGGCGGGATATCAGCGATGGTTACGTGGCAGGCGAGTGCGTGGCTTTGCGAGCCGAGACTCCAGACGTGAAGATCGTGCACATTCAGAACGCCCTCGACAGCTTCCATGCCGGAGCGGATCTGGTTGAGCTCGATGCCGCGAGGGGTTCCTTCGAGAAGAATGTTGAGGGTTTCACGGACGATATCGATGCTGGACCAGAGGATGAGAGCGGCAATGATGAGGGAGAGGGCGGGATCGATCCAGGTGCGGCCAGTGAAAAGGATAGCTGCGCCTCCGGCGATGACGGCGGCGGTGGAGAGGGTGTCCCCTGCCATGTGGAGGAAGGCGCTGCGCATATTGACGTCGCGCGCGCAACCCCACAGGAGGGCAGCAATGACGCCGTTCATGATGACGCCTGCGGCGGCGACACCCATCATCAGCTTTGGCTGGACGGCAACAGGAGCGCTGAGACGGTGGAAGGCCTCGATGGCGATCCAGATAGAGATCACGACCAGGGTTGCCGCGTTGACGAAGGCGGCGAGAACTCCGGCACGTTGGTAGCCGAAAGTCTTGGAGTCGTCGCCGGGGCGGCTCTGGAAGTAAACGGCTACGAAGCTGAGAAGCAGGGCCAGGAAGTCGGAGGCGTTGTGACCCGCCTCAGAGAGCAGGGCGAGGGAGTGGGCGCGGAGGCCGAAGATAAAGGTGACAGCGACGTAGGCGAGGGTAGCTACGAGGGAGAAGCGAAGTACGGATTGTGTCCTTGAGGCGCCCGGGGAAGGCGCTGCGTGGACGTGCATGATTTCAGTTTAGATGGAAAGGCAGGGGACAAGGGGACAAGGGGACAAGGGAACAAGGGAACAAGGGAACGAGGGGACGAGGGGACAAGGGAACGAGGGAACGAGGGGACGAGGGGACAAGGGAACGAGGGAACGAGGGAACGAGGGGACGAGGGAGCTGGGAACGGCCGGTTCGAAGGGCTAGCCGCGGTCGGTGCTTAGGTTTCCTAAGCTGGGACGCTTCGGGGCGGGATAGACGGGGAGGCTGGAGCGAAGACCCGACCAGGACTCGGCGAGGACGATGCTGTTTTGCGGGTTGCCGGGCTGGTAGCGGACTGTGCAGGGGAATCCAGCGCGCACCTGTGTGGGGTCAACGACGGAGAGGAGGGTGGTAACGTCCTGGGAACACTCGTAGTCGACTCCGGCGCTGCGGTAGCTGTACTCAAGCATGGTGAGCGGGCGGCCATCGTCCAGGGTCATCTCGCGGATGTCGAGCAACATACCGTCGATGAGGCGGCCGGACAGGGAGAGCATTTTGCGGCGAGCGCGTTCGAGTTCCTCATCTGTCGGCTTCTTGCGGCGGAGATAGAGGACTGCGCCCGCGGTCAGTCCGGCAATCAGGGTGATGCCGGCGGCTGCCTCCCATGTAGTTCGATTGGTCAGGAGAGTCATTGCGAGGGACGGTTGATAGATTCCCACTCTGAGGATACCGCAGAGTGGGTTTCGCTGTACCACGGGGAGAAAGTCCAAGATTCCGAAGGTACTGCTTGGGCTCGCCTTGCCCGAAGGAAAGGGCCTGTCTAAACTCAGCGTATCTGGAGGATTCGATGAAGACAGGCGTGCTTGGGTCGGGCGACGTGGCGAAGGTGCTGGCCGCGGGATTGTTAAAACACGGTTACCAGGTGAAGATCGGAAGCCGAACACCAGCCAAACTAGCGGAATGGGTTGCCCAGAATCCTGGGATGCAGAGCGGAACCTTTGCGGAAGCGGCGGAGTTCGGGGAAATTGTGGTGCTGGCAGTGAAGGGGGCAGTGGCCACTGAAGCGCTGGAGCTTGCAGGTGCGAAGAATATTGCCGGAAAGACAGTGATGGATGCGTGCAATCCAATTGAGGAGGCGCCGCCGGAGAAGGGCGTGCTGCGGTTCTTCACGAATATCAATGAATCGCTGATGGAGAGGTTGCAGCGTCAGTTCAAGGATGCGCGGTTTGTGAAGGCGTACAACTCGGTGGGATCGGTGTTGATGGTGAATCCGGAACTGAAGGGCGGACCTCCGACGATGTTTATCTGCGGCAATGATGAGGCGGCAAAGAAGCAGGTGGCGCAGATCAACGAACAGTTCGGCTGGGAGACGGCGGACATGGGTGGAGTGGAGGCGGCGCGAGCGATCGAGCCTCTGTGCATCCTGTGGTGTATTCCGGGGTTTGCGCGCAATGAATGGATGCACGCATTCAAATTGCTGAGGAAATGACGGAGCGGCCGGAAGTACTTCGAACGGAACGGCTGGTTCTGCGACGGCCGTGCGAGGCGGATCGGGAACCGTTTGTGCGAATGAACGCCGATCCGAGGGTGATGGAGTTCTTTCCGGCGACTCTGTCACACGAGGAGAGCGATGCGCTGATGGAACGGATCGAGGCGCATCTCCAGCAGCATGGATTCAGCTGGTGCGCGGCTGAACTGCGCGATACCGGCGAGTTCATCGGGTTCATTGGGTTATCGGTTCCGCGGTTTGAGGCGGCGTTTGCGCCGTGCATGGAGATTGGATGGAGACTTGCGGCGGAGTATTGGGGCCGAGGGTTGGCGACCGAGGGTGCACGGGCGGTTTTGGAGTACGCGTTTGCGGAGTTGGGCCTGAAGGAGATTGTGTCGTTTACGACGGTGGGGAATGCGCGTTCGCGGCGCGTGATGGAGAAGCTGGGAATGACGCATGATGCTGCGGAAGATTTCGATCATCCGTCTCTGCCGGAGGGACATGCACAGCGGCGGCATGTGCTGTACCGGCTAAGGCGGGATTGAGTTTGCGATTGATCGGACATTCATGTGGCCGCCTTGACCCGCGGAATTGGCCGCCGTATGCTCGGGGCGATTGCGGCCTTTGAGTTTCTGAGGAGAGCAGATGAGTACTGCTGAAGCAGCGGCGACTAACGTGGTACCTCGATTTGCGGCACAGCCCCTATTGGTGCGGCGCGCGGCGGTGCTGGGCGCGGGAACGATGGGGTCGCGGATTGCGGCGCACCTGGCGAATGCGGGGATTCCGGCGCTGCTGTTGGATATGGTGCCGCAAAGTACCGGGTCGCGGAACCAGTTGGCTGAAAAGGCTCTGGCGGGTTTGGCGAAGGCGAAGCCGGCGGCGTTTTATGAGGCCTCGCTCGCGACGATGGTGACGCCGGGGAATTTCGAAGATGATTTGCCGAAGCTAAAGCAGTGCGACTGGGTGATCGAGGTGGTTGCCGAGAATCTGGAGATCAAGCGGGCACTGCTGGAGCGGGTAGTGCCGCATCTTGCGCCGCAGGCTGTGCTGACAACGAATACTTCGGGGCTGCCGATTGCGAAGATTGCGGCTGGGTTGAAGTCGCACCGGGAGAGATTTTTCGGGACGCACTTTTTCAATCCGCCGCGGTATATGCAACTGCTGGAGATTATTCCCACGGCTGAGAGTGATGCGGGTCTGGTAGCGGAGTTTGCGACGTTTGCGGATCGCGCCCTGGGCAAGCAGGTGGTGTTTGCGAATGACACGCCGAATTTCATTGCGAACCGGATCGGTGTGGCGGTGATGTTTACGGCGTCGGCGCTGATGCTGGAACAGGGGCTCACCATTGAAGAAGTGGACGCGCTGACGGGGACGGCCCTGGGATTTCCGCGAACGGGGACTTTCCGGTTGGCTGACATGGTGGGAATCGATGTGCTGGCGCATGTGGCTGCGAACTTTCCGCAGGGAGTGACGCCGGGTGGGTTCGGGCCGGTGTTGCAGGAGGTTGTGAAGCGCGGCTGGCTGGGCGATAAGACGGGTCAGGGTTTCTACAAGAAGACGCGAGGCGCGGACGGAAAAGAACAGAGGTTCGTTCTCGATCTGAAGTCGTTTGAGTATCGGCCGCTGGAGAAGGCAAATCTGCCGGCGCTGGAGATGGCGAAGAATGCGGCGACAGTACAAGAAAGGGTGAAGCTGCTGCTGGCGAACGATCCGAAGAAGGATAAGTCTGCGCGGTTTCTGTGGCCGTTTCTGACGTCGCTGTGGAACTTCGCGGCGGAGCGGATTGGCGAGGCGGCGAACGATGCACCGTCGATTGATGAGGCGATGCGGGCGGGGTTCAACTGGGAGCTTGGGCCGTTTGAGCTGTGGGATGCGGCGGGAGTGCGCGAGACGGTTGCGCGGATGCGCGAGATGGGGGTTGCGGTAAGCCCGGCGGTGCGTGGGCTGCTCGATTCCGCCCCCGAGGCGGCGCGGGTTTCGTGGTATTCGCCGGACGGGCCGCAATGCTACAACCCGACGACGCAAGCCTGGGAGGCGATTCCGCAGCAGCCGGGACATGCGCGGGTGGCAGACTTCAGGCGGAGCAACGGGGTGATGAAGTCGAATCCCGGAGCGTCGCTGGTGGATGTTGGCGACGGGATTGGGTGCATCGAGTTGCACTCGCTGAAGAACGCGATCGGCGGGGATGTGGTGGCGATGATCTCGTCGGTGCTGAATCCTGCTTCGGAGGCGGTGAAGAATTTTCGCGGGTTTGTGATCAGCGGGGATCGGGACCGGTTCAGCGTGGGCGCAAACCTGATGCAGCTTTTGCTGGGAGCGCAGGAGGGCGACTGGGAAGAGGTTGAGGGGGCGATCAGGGCTTTCCAGCAGATGTGCTCGGCGGTGAAGTTCTGCCCGCGGCCGGTGGTGGTGGCGCCATTCAATCTGACGCTGGGAGGAGGCGCGGAGATTTGCCTGCACGCCGCGCGAAGGCAGCCGCATGCGGAGACATATATCGGGCTGGTGGAGACGGGGATTGGATTGATTCCCGGTGGGGGCGGAACGAAGGAGATGCTGCTAAGGACGGTGGATGCGGCGGCGGCTCTTGCCCCTCCCGACCCGAAGGATCCGCCGTCGCGCTTTGCGCAGTCGGCGGAGATGAACTCGGCGCTGAAGAGGACGCTGGAGACGATTGCGATGGCGAGGGTGTCGACATCAGCGGCTGAGGGGCAGGGGCTGGGTCTGTTTTCGGATTCGGACAGGATCACGATGAATCGCGAACGGCTGCTGCTGGATGCGAAGGCCCAGGCGATCGCGCTGGCGGAGGCAGGATACGTGGCCCCGCAGATGCGAACGGTTCCGGCGGCGGGCCTGGCCACCTTGGGAGTACTGAATACGGGGATTTTCCTGATGGGTGAGGCGGGATTCGCTTCTGAACACGATATGAAGGTGGCGCGGTGGGTGGCGTACATCCTATGCGCCGGTAAGGTGACAGCCGGCTCGCTGGTGAACGAGCAGTATCTGCTGGATCTGGAGCGGGAAGCGTTTCTTTCACTGTGCGGGGAGCGTAAGACGCAGGAACGGATCGCGTATACACTTAAGACCGGCAAGCCACTGCGCAACTGAAGAAAGCGAAACGGATTCGTCCGAAGTTGCGCGTCGCGTGCGCAAGAAGGTGCGATGAAGATCGCAGCGGGAATGCTGGTTGGGCTGATTTCGGCTGTTGTGTGGAGCGCTGGGGCACAGGAGTCGAATGCAGGGGCGCAGGCACAGTCGTTCAATGAGTCGGGCAAGACGAATGTGGACGGGAAGACCGTTTCATACCTCATCCGACGGCTGCCGGTGAGTTCATTTCCCGATATGCCCGATGCGGTTGCCGAGACGCTCACGGAGAAGGAATGCCTGATTCCACAGACCTACCAGGCGCACCGGCCTGAGAACGTGGTCCATGCAAGCTTTGATCGCGCTGGGTCTTCGGACTGGGCTGTGCTGTGTTCGACGCACGGTAGCGTGGAATTGCTGGTGTTCTTTGCGAAGGCGCCAGGGAAGGCTGTTACGGTTGCGTCCGCGCCGGAACTGCAGCGGATTGAGCGGCATGACTCGACCGGCGTGTTTGGGTTCGACTGGGGAATCGATTCGGTGTCGCCCAAGCAGGTGAGAGAAGTGCAATCGGGGCTGGAGCACCACCCTGCACCGGTTGATCATGATGCGCTGGCGAGTACACTGCTGAATCAGAAAACGATCTATCACTTCTTCGCGCATGAGCACTGGACCAGGCTGGATGTTCCGGAGTAGCGCGAGTTGACCGGGGTGGGTGCGAACGGCTAATCGTCGCTCATGCTTCCCCGTTTCCCAAAAGCGAGGGACCGGGGGCACCCGTGTGTCATTGATCATGAGGTCTCAGAATCGAGATCTCCACCCCGCGAACCAAGACCTGTTCGCGGGGACCCGGGCCTGGGCACCCTGCATCTATTCTTCAGGAGTAAATTTCGATGGCAGAAGCTGTTGTTGTAAGTGCAGTGCGCACGCCGGTGGGACGCGCGCCGAAGGGAAGCCTCTCGACGACGCGGCCGGACGATCTGGCGGCGATGGCGATCAATGATGCCCTCGGGCGGGTAAGCGGGCTGGACAGAGCCGAGGTAGAGGACGTGATCCTGGGCTGCGCGCAGCAGGAGGGCGAGTCAGGTTGGAACATGGCGCGGATGGCGGCGCTGCGGGCGCAGTTGCCGATCGATGTGCCGGGGATGACGGTGAACCGGCTGTGCGCGTCGGGGCTGGAAGCGATCGCGCAGGCTGACATGCGGATCCGGACCGGAACGCAGAAGGTGGTGGTGGCCGGCGGTGCGGAGTCAATGAGCATGCTGCCGATGGGAGGGCTGAAGCCGCGGCCGAATCCATGGCTGGCGGATAACTATCCGGCGGCGCTGCTGACCATGGGGCTGACGGCGGAGCGGGTGGCGAAGCACTACGGGATCTCGCGAGAGGATGCGGATGCGTTCTCTCTGGCGAGTCACCGGAAGGCACTGGCGGCGCAGGCGGCTGGGAAGTTTAAGGAAGAGCTGGTGCCGGTGACGATCACGACGGCTAGCCCCGGCGCAAAGGCTGGGAAGCCAGTGACGACGGAGACGATGTTTGAGTCTGATGAGGGGCCGCGGGCGGATACGACCGCCGAGGCTCTGGCTGCATTGAAGCCGGTGTTTCACGCCAAGGGAACGGTGACGGCAGGAAATGCTTCGCAGACCTCGGACGGAGCAGCGGCAGCGGTGTTGATGGAGGCCGGGCGAGCGAAGGAGCTAGGAGTGGAGCCGCTGGGGCGGTTGGTGGCCTATGCTGTGGCGGGGTGCCTGCCCGAGGAGATGGGGATGGGGCCTCTCTATGCCGTGCCGAAGGCTCTGAAGAAGGCGGGGCTGAAGCTGGACGATATCGGGTTGATTGAGTTCAACGAGGCCTTTGCGGCGCAGGCCCTGGCAGTGATGCGGGAACTCGGATTCGATCCGGAGAAGGTGAATGTGAACGGCGGGGCGGTGGCGCTGGGACATCCTCTGGGGTGTACGGGGGCGAAGCTGACGGCGACACTGCTGAGCGAGATGCGGCGTAGAGGTGTCCGGTACGGGCTGGTGACGATGTGCGTGGGTGGGGGGCAGGGGGCGGCGGGGATCTTCGAGCTATTAGCGACTAGCTCTTAGCTTCTAGCTTGGAGACCGTGGACGTTAGCTGCTGATTCCGTTCCGCTGTCTGGATCGAGTCGTGGAGATTCAGGCAAGAGCTTTTGGATCTGGGATATGTGGTTGGCGTCGTGTCCGACCATGTGTGTGGCGAGATCGCGGACCGTTATGCTGCCTCGTTCGGCGTGAATTCCGAAAGCGTCCCACTGCTCGGGGCTGAGTGCGCGGAGGAAGTGCAGGTTGGCTTCGCGGAGCAGGCGGTAAAGCGTGAGCGAATCATTCGGATCGCGGGCGGGGTAGTTGCCCAGGTTTGCCCAGAGGTCCTGGTCAAAGCCGGCGAGGGCGATGCCAGGTTGCTCGACGATCTGGCGGTAGCGCCATGCGGTGGCGATCTCGTCTTCGGCGAGGTGGGCGAGAATCTCGGCGACGGACCACTTGCCCGGCGCGGGCCCGGTGATCAGCCGCTCGGCGGGAATGTTGGCGATGAGTTCGGCTATGAGGGCTGGGGATTGCGCCTGGGCGGTGAGGGGGTCTCTGGCTGCTGCGAGATCGCGGATGCGGGCGAGGTAGTCGGGTGTGTCGGGCATCGAGTTTGACCTCGACTCACTGTATACGAATCGAGGCGAGCCGCTTCTTGTTGTGAAAGCTGGGCCGTAGGGTCCGAACGACGCTAATACCGCACGGATGCGAGACTGGGAGGGCGGAGGAAGTGGACTTTTGAAGCTCTACGGCAAGGTCGTCTCGGGAATGGGAAACTTCGGCTACTGGATTGAAAAGTTAAATGAGCACTACGAACGAAAAACCGGAATGAAACTATTTCCAGGCACGCTCAATCTGGCCCTCGAAGCACCGTACTCACTCCCTCCAAAAGTCATGAGGCTCGAAGCGGAAGAGTATGGGGGCACGGTTTCGGTGAACATCGTTCCGTGTTCAATCCTCGGCAGGCGAGGTTTCATTCTGCGCACGGATGCGAACGAAGAGGAGCGCGGTCACCATCCGAAGACCATTCTCGAAGTAGCGGCCGACGTAAAGCTTCGAGACTACTTTCACCTCAGCGATGGAGACACCGTCGAGATCGAGACCGCAGTCGAGTGAGCTTGAACGGCAGCACAACAGATCTTGCGCAAGGAACTCAACAGTGAAACTCAAACAGTTAGGTGCGAGGGGTGTTCAGCCGATCCAGAATCGAAGTGCGATGGAGCAATTCGGGCGGAGAGTGGCACGCAGAGTGGTGCAGTACGCGGGGCGGAGCCTGAGCGGACCGGCGGCGATGGATGTTGAATAGAGGATCCCCTCAAAAGCGAGTGGGGCACCCAGATTTGTTCTTAAGGTAGAAGTACTCGTATCCCATCCATTCGGCAAAACCACCCGAATGGGGGCACCCAATTCATTGGGTCATTTGCTGCCGTACCATCGGAGGACGCGCAGGGCGCGGAGCGTGTTCCAGCGGCTTGGCTGGCCGGTGGATTCCCCCGCAGAGATGGTGATGGCTTCGTCGTAAGCGCGGTCGAGGAGCCAGCGGCCGTCGGGCTGGCGCTTGCTTTCGAGGGTCTGGATGGCGTCGTGAAGGCGCGTGTCGGCCGGCGAGTGGCCTGCGGCTCGGAGGTAGTCGAGCGCGCGCAGGATGTCGTGGTGGTAGCGGGGCGGAAAGGCGAAGTCGAGGAACTCGGGGCTGGCGATCTCCCCGGTGGAGAGGCGGCGGAAGAGCTTCCGCTCAAGCAGGTATTCATCGCCACGTCGACGGGCTATTGCAATCTTGCCTGATATTGGATGGGCGGGACCGATGGCGTGCTCGTATTCGAGCAGGCCTTCGAGGACGCAGATTGTGGTGTGGTAGGAGGAGCGCTGGCTCTTGGGCGCTTCGCAGTTCCAGCCGCCATCGGGAAGTTGTTCGTTGAGGAGACGGCGGGCGAGCGGCTCGTTGGGATGGCCGAAGTATGCGCCGAAGGCGAGGACGCCGCCGTTGATGCAGGGCTCCTCTTCGCCTTCAAAGAAGGGATTGCCGCCGGCTTTGCAGCCGTGCTTGTCGTCGGCGGGCGCGGGGCCGAAGTTGGGCGAGCGAAGGTCCCAGCAGCCGGGGTAGTCGTTCCAGCGGAGGTTGGTTTCGGCGCGGGCGAGTGCTGAGGCGACGGCGGGATCAGCGGGGTCGATGCCCGTGGCGCGGAGAAGCTGGAGGGTGAAAAGGGTGGTGAGCCAGGTGGGTGTGTCGGGACGATGCCATGCGCCGTCGGGTTGCTGGTTCGCGAGGATCTGGGCCGCGATGCCCTCTCGAGGGAGGCGGGCGCGCTCGGCGGCTACCTCATTTTGTGTGGCGTCGGCGAGATCGCGGAGTGTTTGCCAGCGGATTTCAGGGTCCGAGGTTAGCAGCCAGGGGAGGGCAGATTGAGAATGCACGGACCAATCTTAACCAATTCAGTTTTGAGTTCGGTAGGCGAGAAAACAGGTCACAGCAACCCACTTGCGTTTGCCAGGCATCTCAGCCTCTAGGAATCATCCGAGCGGTGGAGTGCGCTTCAGCGCTGAGGGTGTTTTCTCAAATCGTAAAATTCATGGGCTCTTCAAATCCTGGTCGGACCGTAGCTTTTGTCGTCGATGACGAAGACGTAATCGCGTCCACGCTTGAACTGATTCTTCTCAGCCGGGGCTTCGCAGTGAGGTCATTTGTAGACCCGACCGACGCTGCGGAGGCGGCGCAGGCCGAGAAGCCTGACTTTCTGCTCACCGATGTGATGATGCCGAAGCTGAACGGAATTGAACTCGCTCTCAAAATGAGAGAGATCAATCCTGACTGCTGCGTTCTGCTTTTCTCGGGCCAGGCAAGCACAAGCGATCTGCTTGCGAGAGCCAGTGAAGAGGGGCACCGTTTCGACATTCTCGCGAAGCCTGTGCATCCGCTGGATCTTTTGAGCAAGATTGCAGACTTGCTGGGGGAGACGATGCCGGGGCAAAGTGCATCCGGGACGGTCAGCGCTAGCGACTAGTCGTTCGGTGAGTCGTCAGAAGCAACTGCGAGTCCCTCCACTTCGGTGTTCCGCTCGAGCGGACCGCCTCCCGATCGGCATGACAGTTGATCTTGAAGGGGATGCTTCATTCAGGTCCTAATGCACAGAAAGCAGATTCTTCGCTTACCACCCCCAAACTGAAGAAAGCGTTTGGGGCCCCGTGCACTCAGAATGACAGCGCATTTTTCAGATTGACTGTCTTCAGCTTGAGTAGAGATTCGTTTCGATGAAGTCGTTGCGGAATTTTCCGGTGGGATCGTGCTGGTTGACGAAGGCTTTGAAGTCGGCGAGTCGGGTGTACTGAGCTTGTAGCTGCTGAGGCGGGAGGGTGAAGAGCTTGGCCCAGTGGGGGCGGGGGTTGAAGGGCTTGAGCTGCGCTTCGATCTGCGGGAGGATCTGCCTCACGGTGTCCCACTCAGGTTTCCAGGTGAAGTGGATGGCGAGGGAATCGCGCTGGTAGGCGGTGCTCATCCATAGATTGTCTGCGGCGATGGTGCGGAGTTCTGTGACGAAAAGATGCGGGGTGATTTTGTCCTTGAGCTTTTCGACGGCGAGGATGGCGTCGTATCCGTGTTCGCGGGGGACGAAGTACTCGGTCTGGAGTTCGCGGCCGCTGGAGGGCGTGAATTCCATTTTGAAGTGGGGCAGGCGCTGGTACCACGGACCCGGGACGCCCATCTGTTCGGTGCAGCTTTCGGCGGGATGCTCGGTGATGGGATGCAACTTTCTGGTTGCGCGTTTGGCGTTGTAGAAAAGGTCAGGCAAGTTGTGAGTTTTTCCGGGCTGGTCTTCGGAGGGGGCGAGGCGTCGCTTGATCCAGACCTGGGTGGCGCGATGGTTCTGCCAGTCGGTGAAGAGGCTGACGCTGTAGCCGGCGCCGAAGATGGCGTCGAAGTTGTGTTCGAGCTCTGAGAATGACAGGTTCTGGTAGACGGTTTGCGCAACCTGGAATGTCGGCAGCAGGTCGAGAGTGACGCGGGTGACAACGCCGATAACGCCGAGGCCGACGACGGCTGCGACGAATTGATCGCCGTCCTTGTCGCGAGATAGGTGGAGGACGTCGCCGCTGGCGGTGACGATTTCGAGAGCGCGGACGGGGGTGGCGAGGTTGCCGTTGTGGATGCCGGAGCCGTGGGTCGCGGTGGCGATAGCTCCGGCGACGGAGATGTGCGGCAGAGAGGCAAGGTTGTGCAGGGCGTAGCCTTTGGCATCGATCACGGGAGCCAGCTGGCCGTAGCGAACTCCAGCGCCGACGGTGACGGTGCGGGCTTTGTCGTCGATGTCGATCTGGTTGAGGTGTTCGAGCGAGACCTGGTTCTGGTTGCTGTCGGCGATGCGGTTGAAAGAGTGGCGGGAGCCGAGGGCTCGGAGCTTGGAGCACTTCTTGACGCAGTCCCGGACTTCATCGAGGGTAGCGGGGGTGTGGACGTGGTCGGTGCTGTAGTGGATGTTGCCGGCCCAGTTCTCGTGCGCGGCGGGCTGCTGTGCATGTTGAGCTGACACCAGACGAGAGGCGATGCTGCCGGCTACGAATGCTCCTGAGGATTTGAGAAACTCCCGCTTGTCCATTTTCCGGATGACCTCGAAGGCGGATTGAGGCGACAGGATCCGCGCGTGACAAGGATAGGCAGGTCACGCCCACCGGAGCAAGGAGTTATGAGTTAGAGCGGGGTTTCATATTGCGAAATCGTTAACAGATTTTCAATGTAGAGCACGCGTTGGAAGCAATGAAGATGCGGGTTTTCGCTGACAGAAATGGTACGGGGTGGAGGTTATTGCTTTATCGGCATTTGACTATCGAGTAACCTTAAGTAGATGGCCAGTTATGTGGCGGATTTCAATCGAGATCCGCTGTGGCCCGACCTTATTCATACTCCCTTATTCAGGAGGAACAATCCAATGACAGAGATTACGAAGAAAACGACCACCCGGAAAAAGACAAGCGCGTCGGCGTCGGCTCCGAAGTCCATTGCACTGAAGAAGAATTCAAACAAGGTTCAGGAGATCCGCAGTGTGACGCGCGAGGAGATCGCGGCCCTTGCGCACAAGTTCTGGAATGAGCGCGGCCGCCAGCATGGACACGATGCAGAGGATTGGTTGCGCGCGGAACAGACCCTGAGGGGCAAGGCGTCGTAAGCAGGTTGGCTGGAAAAATCAGAACGGCCGCGATTTCGGGATACATCTGCCCTCATACTTTTTGACCCCTTGATGTCTCATTGGGGTGCTGCATAGGCTATCCGACCCTCGCTGATCGTCCAACGAACTTTGCCTTGCATCGTCCAGCCGTCGAATGGGGTGTTGTGCGCTTTGGAGCGTGTCTCTTTGGCGTGATATGTCCATTCGGCTTTGGGATCGAAGACAACCACATCGGCAAAGCTGCCGACAGCCAGCGTGCCACGGCCTTTAAGGCTGAGCAGTGCGGCGGGCTGCGCGCTCAGCAAGCTGAGAACGCGGCCGAGGGGGAGCTTCCATTCCTTGTGAAGCCAGTGGAGGCATAGGCCGAGAGCGGTTTCGAGGCCGGTGATCCCGTTGGGTGCGTGTTCGAATTCGACTTCCTTTTCGTGCGTGGCGTGAGGCGCGTGATCGGTGGCGATGGCGTCGACGATACCGTCGAGAATGGCCTCGATCATGGCGTCGCGATCGGCGGCTGACCGCAGCGGCGGATTCATTTTGGCGTTGGTGTTGTATTGGCCGACATGCTCCTCGGTGAGCAGGAAGTGATGCGGCGCGACTTCGCAGGTGACGCGGAGTCCGTTGCGGCGCGCCTGGCGAACAGCAGCTATAGCGGCGGCGGTCGATGTGTGGGCCACATGCAGGTGGACGCGCGAGTCCTTGAGTTCGGTGACGAGGCGGATGTCGCGCTCGACGAGGCCGCTTTCGGCTTCGGGCGGCATACCGCGCAGGCCGAGTTTGAAAGCGATTGGACCGGCGTTCATGCTGGCGCCCTGGCTCATGCGGGTGTCTTCAGCATGTTGGATAACGCTGAGGCCGACGCGGGCGGCGGCAGCGAGGGTCTCGCGCATGATGCTGTCTTTGAGGATGGGGTGGCCGTCGTCGGTGACGGCTACGGCTCCGGCTGCTTTGAGCGCGGCGAAGTCGTTGATCTGCTCGCCTTTTGATCCGCGGGTGGCGGCTCCGATGGGGTAGACGCGGACGCTTGCGCCGCGGTCGGGTGAGAGCATCCAGCGGGTGATTTCGGGCGAGTCGTTGACCGGGTTGGTGTTGGGCATGGCGGCGACGGCGGTGAATCCGCCGGCTGCGGCTGCGGCTGTGCCGGTGGCGATCGTTTCTTTGTGGGCCTGGCCGGGCTCGCGCAGATGGACGTGGATGTCGATGAGGCCGGGGGCGACGGTGAGGCCGGTGGCGTCGAGGATCTCGGCGTTGGATCCGGCGCCGTTGCCTGTTTTGATTTTGCCGGGGGCGGCGATTTCGGCGACGCGGCCATCTTTGAGCAGGATGTCTTTGGTGGAGTCGACGCCGGCGGCGGGGTCGATGAGGTGTCCGTTGTGGATCAGAAGTGTGCTCATGCGCGGGCCTGCATTCCAGTCGCGGTGAGGGCGCGTTCGACAACCGCCATGCGGATGGCTACCCCGTGGCGTACTTGTTCGAGGATGGCGGACTGGGGGCCGTCGGCTACGCCGGCGGTAATCTCGAGGCCGCGGATGATAGGGCCGGGGTGCATGACGAGCGCGGTTGGTGCGTGGGTAGAGAGTCGCTGGCCGGTGAGCTGGTAGGCGTCTCTGTATTGCGTGAGATCCAGTTGCAAGCCGGCAAGGCGTTCGGCCTGAATGCGCAGCATCATGACGACCTGCGATTGGTGGAGAGCGGCTTCGAAATCGCGCTCGACCGTAATGCCCGGGCCGGCGTTGGCGGCGGAGTCGGGGAGAAGCGGTGGAGGGCCACAGAGGATGACGCGAGCGCCGAGGCGTGGGAGCAGGAGCATGTTGGAGCGGGCGACGCGGCTGTGAAGGATGTCGCCGACGATGGTGACGGTGACGCCGGATAGCGTGTCTGCTGAGACGGTTTCGACACCGGGTCGAAGGTGGGCGAGGATCGTCCGCAGGTCGAGCAGGGCTTGCGTGGGGTGCTCGTGCATGCCGTCGCCGGCGTTGAGGATGGGAAGGCGGGTTTCCTGCTCGAGGAGCCAGGGTGCGCCGGATGAATTGTGGCGAATGATGATGGCTTCGGCGCCGAGAGCGCGGAGGGTGAGGCCGGTGTCCTTGAGCGTTTCGCCCTTTTCGATGCTCGAGGAGAGGCTAGAAACGAGCGTCGTATCGGCGCCGAGGCTTTTGGCGGCGAGTTCGAAGCTGGTGCGGGTGCGCGTGGAGGACTCATAGAAGAGCAGGGCGATCCGTCGCTTGAAAAGGATGCGGTCGCGGGTGAGCGGGTCTTGATTTTCGAGAGTCGTTGCGCGCGCGAGCAGATGGCTGATGGTCGCGAGATCCAGATCCACCACAGATAAGAGCGAGCCGGGATTGTATGGGAATGAGGAGGCTGGTGTTTGAGGTCTTTGAAGCTGGCGACGGGTGGTTGCGGTTGCGGTCGATGCGTTCATGGGATTAGCTCTTAGCCTTTAGCTCTTAGCCTTTAGCCATTACCTCAGCGGGATTTCTCCGGGGATGAGGCTGAAAGCTAATGGCTAGTCGCTGCTTTCTTAGTCCACCCGCTCGACGAGGAGTACCTGCTCGTCGTTGTCGACCTCGTTGAACTTAACTTCGACGATTTCGCGGCTGCTGGTGGGGACGTGGCGGCCGACGTAGGTTGCTTCGATGGGCAGTTCGCGATGGCCACGGTCGATGAGCACGGCGAGCTGTACGCGGCGCGGGCGCCCGTGGTCGAAGAGCGCGTCGAGGGCGGCGCGAATGGTGCGGCCGGTGTAGAGCACATCGTCGCAGAGGACAACATCCCGGCCCTCCACGTCGCAGCCAAGGGCGCCGGGCGTGACGACAGGGCGTACATCGGCGGTGGAGAGGTCGTCGCGATAGAACTGGATGTCGAGGGTGCCAGTCTCGACCGTGCGCTTCTCGATGTTGGAGATGAGTTTGCCGAGGCGCTGAGCGAGAGGAACTCCGCGGCGCTTGATGCCGATCAAGGTGAGGTCTTCGCTGCCGTTGCTCTTCTCGACGATTTCGTGGGCAAGGCGCACCAGGGTGCGCTCAATCTCCGAGGCGGACATCAGCCTGCCCTTGACGCGGAGGGCAGGAGTCGTTGTTTGTTCGCTCATAGGCTCTCTTGAGGGATGATAGAAGGCTGCGGTGGGAGGGGGCAAGCTGTGAAGAACGGCTACTAGCTTCTAGCTATTAGCTTTTTAGCTTTCTGCGGTCATCCGACTCGCTTTGAATTGGCAGCCACGGGCTCTCAAAAAGGCGGCGGTCTTACTTCTGGGCAAGCGCAAAATAATCTCCTAACCGCGGGATTGAACCTCCTGTCAAAGGTGCTGAATGCAGGGAAATGACCACTCGATAGTCCGGGCAGTGCTGGCCGGGGACAAAGAAGCGTATGGGACGCTGGTCCGTGCGCACAGTGCGGCCGTCTTTCGGGTGGCCTTCAGGATCGCCGGCAACGAGGCCGATGCGGAGGAGATTGTGCAGGAGGCGTTTCTGCGGGCATATCAGCGACTGGAGAAATTTGAGCAGCGTTCCACTTTCGGAACGTGGGTCTACCGGATCGCTGTGAACTGCGCGCTGAATCGGGTGGGGCAGCCTGGGATCGAGGCCGATTACCGGCATGGTGAGGAAAGCGATCCGGAGACAAAGACGGTGCAGGTGGCGACGCAGGACGCCGATCCGGAGCGGGTGCTGCTGGGACGTGAAGTGAGCGCAGCGCAGGAGATGGCAATGCAGCGGCTGACGGCGACCGAGAAGTGCGCATTTGTCCTGCGCCACCTGGAGGAACGCTCGATGGGTGAAATTGCGGAGGTTCTTGGAGTGGCGCCGAATGCAGCGAAACAGGCGGTGTTTCGCGCAGTGCAGAAGTTGCGCCGGGAACTCGCGCCGCTGAGGGGGAACGCATGAAACACCTGAGCGAAGAGGAGCAGTTGGACATTTATTACGAAGAAGGTTCGGAAGCAGCGAAGGCGCATTTGAAGGGCTGCCGGGAGTGCTATGCGGAATATGCGAAGTTCAAGCGGAGTCTGGATGCGATCAAACCTGAGGATGTTCCGCAAAGAGGACCCGAGTATGGCGACTACGTGTGGCAGGCGTTGCGTCCGCAGCTGATTCCGTACGAGAAGAAGACAGTGGGATGGCGCGGCTGGAGCTGGTGGAAGACGGCGACGGCGGCTACTGCTTGCCTGGCGCTGATGACGGCCGCCTTTATCGGCGGGGGTATTGGGAGCAGAGGAAGACGAATCAGCCCGAGGTAGCGGGCAATGTCCAGCCGCAGCAGCGCGTTGTTGTGGTGGTGCTGACAGATCACCTGGATCGTACGGAGCGTCTGCTGGTGCAGTTGAACCATGCGGATCCCGGGGACAGGGCGGAGAATGTGCAGCTCCAGTCGGAGGCGAGGGAACTGTTGGCGTCGAACCGGCTGTACCGGGTGAGCGCGAGCAAGGAGGGGGACCCTGCGCTGGCGGGAGCCCTGGACCGGCTGGAGCGCGTGCTGGTGGAGATCGCGAATGATCAGCATCTGACGGCGGCGGATCTCGATCGAGTGCGCAAAGACATGAATACCAGCGGAATTCTTTTTGAAGTGCGGGTGTTGCTCGCACGCAAACCAAATCAGGAGAGCGGGCCGACGTCCGCGAAGGGAGTCTCGATCTAATGAAAGCGAAGAGATCATTTGCAGTTTTTCTTGCGGTGGGATTGGCGATAGCTCCGTGCGGCTTGCGAGCCGAATATCCGTCGCCGATGCTGGTTTCGTTCGGAGGCGAAGGCGGCGGCCTGGCCGATGAGGCGAGTTTGTATGCCGATGGAACGCGGGCGATCAATGAGAGCCGCTGGTCTGAGGCTGCGGGGTTGTTCGATCGCGTAACGCAGCTGCACGGCGAGCACGCCGAGGGAGCGCTTTACTGGAAGGCCTACGCAGAGAACAAAGAGGGCCAGCCGGCGAACGCTCTGAGCACCTGCGGAGAACTGAGGAAGAAGTTCCCGAAGGGCCATTGGGTGGATGAGTGCGGCGCGCTCGAGATTGAGATCCGCGGCAAGAGCGGCCATCCGGTTTCTCCGCAGGGCGAGCCTGACGAGAACCTGAAGCTGCTGGCGCTGAACGCGCTGATGCAGCAGGACCAGACGCAGGCTGTGCCGATTCTGCAGAAGATCTTGAGCGGCAATCAGTCGGACGAGTTGAAGAGCCGCGCGCTGTTTGTCCTCGCGGAAAATCGCTCGCCGCAGGCCGAAGCGTTGATTGGTCAGATCGCGCAGGGACAGTCGGGTGCGGCACTGCAGATCAAGGCGATCCGAATGCTGGCGGTTGCGAAGGGAAAGAGCGCGAACGATACGCTGGCTTCGATTTATCAGCACAGCAGCGACGAGAAGGTGAAGAGAGCGATTCTGCAGTCGTACCTGATCACAGGAGACCCGGCGAAGCTGCTGGAGGCGGCGAAACAAGAGAGCAACCCGGAACTGGCAAAGACGGCGATGCATACTCTCGGCGCGATGGGTGCAGGATCAGATCTGCTGGCCATGTATCGCGCAACGAACAACGCGCAGACAAAGGAAGCGATCATCAGCGCGCTGATTCCGTGCGGTCCGAAAGGAGTTGGTCCGCTTTCGGAGATTGCGAAGTCGGAGCAGGATGCGGAGCTTCGGCACAAGGCGATTCGCAACCTGGGGATTGCGGGTGGGATGTCGGTAGCGCCCGTGCTGGTGGAGACCTACCAGAAGAATTCGGATACCGAAACGAAACGAGCCGCTGCACAGTCGTTGTTTCTTGCAAACGATGCGCCTGACCTGGTGACGCTGGCACGCGGCGAGAAAGATGTGGAGATGAAGCAGTACCTGGTGCAGCAGCTGAGCCTGATGCACAACGAGGAAGCCACGAAATACATGATGGAGCTTTTGAACAAGTAGAGAGGAATCCCCATGAGACGGATTTGGTTGATAGCGATATTTGGAGTCTCGGTATTCGCGGCGGCGCAGCAGCCCAAGGTGATCAACGCGCAGTTGCACATGCAGTCGGCCGGCGCGGGATTGTCGTCGACGGTGGAACAACTAAAACATTCGAGCGGGCCGCTGTGGCTGGGGTACGCAGTGGCAGCGGTTCCGGGATCGCATTTTTCGATGTGTTCGGGTGATGACTCGTCGAGTGGAGATGGCTGCTGCGGTGTCTATCGGCTGGAGGCGGAGAATAACAACTACCGATCGTCCGATGGAGATCACGGCACGGAAACGAGCATTGAAATGCTGGTCCGATTCGATCAGGGAAAAGTCGACAAGATCCGCTTCATCGGGACCAGCTGCCAAGTCGATGCCGGGGGCTTGCCATTGACGTGGCTGACGGATGTGAAGGCGGACGACAGCGTGACGTGGCTAACGGGTCTCGTGACTGCGGATGACAAGCGGCACTCTGACCAGGCGCTGGCTGCGATCGCGATGCACGAGACGCAGAAGGCGACTGCGGCGCTGGAAGGTTTTGCGTCCTCGGCGAATCCACTGTGGCTGCGGGAGAAGGGGGCATTCTGGCTGGGCGCGGGTCGCGGTCACGAGGGGTTTGTGGCGCTGAAGAGACTTGAGGGGGATGCAGATCCGGAATTCCGGAAGAAGTTGAGCTTCGATCTGTTTGTCAGCCACGATCCTGCGGCTATCGATGAAGTGATTGTCATGGCGAAGGCCGACAAGGATGTTGGGGTTCGCGAGCAGGCGATCTTCTGGGTAGGACAAAAGGCGGGGAAGAAAGCCATCTCAATGCTGAAGGACACCGTGGAGAACGACCCGGAGGTCGGGGTCAAGAAGAAGGCGGTGTTCGCGCTGAGCCAGTTGCCGAAGGACGAGGCAGTTCCGGAGTTGCTTCACGTTGCGCAGACGAATGCCAGCCCGACGGTTCGCAAAGAGGCGATGTTCTGGCTGGGGCAGACGCACGATCCGCGTGCATTGGAGTATTTCGAGCAGATCCTGTCTAAATAAGGAATCGAGCAGTTCAGTTTGTCTGTGCAGAGCTTTGGAGGATCAGATTTCGGGCCGACGACGGCGACCGGCCATGCGGGCACCGATAGCTCCGCCGGCCACAGCGAAGAGCATGAGGATGAAGCAATAGATCGCCAGTCCAAAGGTCTGAGCGCCCGCACGAGCTTCAGGGCCCAGCACCCACCGGTGCTGGGCCTGAATTTGCTGCAAAACGTCTGCTGGAGCGGTCACTTGAGCCTCGAACTGCTGATAAAACTTGTTGATTGCATTGTTCCACTCTGAGTCCATCTGGCTTCCGCCGTTTTGAAAGACGCGGCGAACAAGGAGATCAGCTCCGGTGAGGCCAAAAACGAGCCACGCCGCGATCAGACCGGTAACGAGGCCGATGCGAGCGCCAGCCCCCGTAGTGATCCAGGCAGCTCGTTGACGGCGCACGTACAGCACATCAGCCCATATGGCAGCCGTCATCATCCAAAAGATACCGAGCCCGCTGACGGGAGAGATACCGCAAGAGAGCATACCGGCTGGGACCGCGAGGATCAGGATGGCTCGAACGCCGGTCTTCCAGTCGACGGAGCTTGCGTCCCGCGCGGCCTCTGGCCAATGTTCTGACGAGGGAGGAATCGCACCGGGCTCGGCGGAATATACCAGCTGCGGCAATCCGCACGACGGGCAGTAGCAGCTATCCACAGGTACTGATTGATGACAGCGACTGCACGTCGTCTCCATGCATAAAAGCCTATCGCATTGGGGCGGACGGAGTGTGCAGCTTTGAGGAGGGCTTTTACCGGCGCGCTAGAAGATCTTCCGGTCACGGATGCGAGGATGTTGTGGTCGAGGAAGCTGCAGAGCCTGGCGAAGGGGGGCGTAGGCTCTGGTTTTACAAGTCCGGCAGCGGATGGGAAATTTCAGCGCGAGCAAGTGAAGAGAATCGCGAAGCTGCAAGTGAGCAGAGCGAAGATCGGTCGAACCGCATTCGTGGCAAGATATGGAAGACATGACAGCCCTCCCAAACTCAAAAATCGCGGCGGGAGAAGAGGCCCAGTCAGTTTGTCATCGACAACGTTAAGTTTGAATAAAGATCAGGGGTAAGCACCGTAGCCGATACCAATTCCTGATTGCATTGTATCCAGCTCTGTCGCTGGCGTGGGTCAAGTTTTAGTGGTGTTTCGGCTCGTGGCGCTGCTGGAGGTCTTTGCGAGCCAGGCATCAACTGCGGACTCTGCTGCCTTTAAGACTTCATCCAGGGTCAGGTTGGTTGAATCGATGAGGAAGGCATCGGGAGCCGGGCGGAGAGGAGAGTCGGCGCGATTACGATCGCGTTCGTCGCGGGCACGGAGATCACGGATTACTTCTTCCGGTGGAGCGGTGGGTTTACCTTTCTGGCCGATCTGATCGTAGCGGCGCATGCCGCGGACTTCGGGAGCAGCATCGAGGAAGATCTTCACTTCCGCATCGGGGAAGACGACGGTTCCTATGTCTCTCCCTTCCATCACAACGCCGCCTTTGGTGGCCATCTCCTGCTGGCGCTTGACCATGCTGGCTCGGACGGCGGGATAGATGCTGACCCGCGAAGCAGCGTCTGTGACGGTATGATTCCGAATCTGACCGGTGACATCTTCGCCGTCGAGGAGCACGCGATTCTCGTCTTCGCCTGATTCGAGCTCAATTTCGGTTTCTGTTGCGAGGAGTTGAAGGGCTGCCGGATCATCCAGCGGCACCTCAAGACGCAGCGCTTTGAGAGCAAAGGCGCGATACATCGCACCTGTCTCAAGATTGAGCAGGCCATAGTGACGAGCCAGATGGCGGGCAATCGTGCTTTTACCTGCGCCAGCCGGCCCATCGATCGCTACGACGAAGTTGCGCGTTGGATTCCGTCGGGGAGACTCTTCCGGACTCATCCGCGCTTTTTAGTTCCTGGCCTTGAGCCGTTCTTGGAGCGGTTATTGAAGAACCGTTTGGCGGTGCTGGTGGAGCGTCCGGCAGCCGTCAAGGCTGGGCGGCTTTTCCCGGCCGGCCTTGCGGTGCTGCGAGATGAGGCCGACTTTGGCTTCGCCGTACCGGCGCGCTTCGTCCACGACGACTGAGCGGATGGCTTGCCATTCCGGTGGGGTGAGGTTCCGTTGCTGGATCGCCCATTCGAACTGGTCGCGTGACCGGTGGCGGAGTGAGTATGTTTACCGTTCTTCACGCCGCTCCAGCGGGATTCTCCGGAGGGCCGGGCTTTACTGCTCTTGCGTGGGTCAGAACCGTGGCGTTTTGCGTGACCATTTGAGGAAGCAGAACGGCTTGCCGCGGCAGGCTTATGCGAAGCAGGACGATTGTGGTGTGGACGCGCGACCTCGTGCTTGCCGTTGGAAACCGGGCGGCGAACGGGGGCTCTGGGTGCGGAATGTTTCGCGGCCTCAGGCTGCTGGTGGACCGGAGCGGCCGCGGCTGCTGCAGCCGGCTGGGGAGCCGGAGCGGGCGGCGGAGGCCTAAAAGCAGCAGGCTGCTGCGCAAACGGAACGGAGATGGCTGGCCTCGGAGTTTCGTCGTCCCGATCGAAGGAGCGGGTAAAGTAGGACGAAGCCGAGAGGGTCGAGTTGGCGTACAGGCTGGAAACGGGCTCGAACTCGGGTAGGGTTCCGGCTACATAGAAGTGAGGAGCGTGCCCGAGCGAAAGCGTGTGTACCTGGCGGGTTGCCACCAACCCGCGGATGACTTCGCGTATCTTGCTTCGGGCCGTAAGTGGAGCGAGGAAGAGCTCGACCTCTTCCATAGTCGCGGAGATAACCGCCTGCAGATAGATGGAGGCAAGTACCGAAATTGCAGTGACCTGAGAAGTGGAAGCGCCCTCAGCGATTGCGCGTTGGAAGCGGACGCGGAGCAACTGCCACTTGGCGGCTTGCCCCTTGGCAGCAATCATGGGGATGATGCGAAGCTGTTGCCAAAGCTCGGTGATGGCGCGAACGACAGCAGATTCCGTGACTTCACGACCGAGGGCCTGTTTGAGCTGCGGAACGGTGAGTTCGTTGGCCTCGAGCAGCTTGTAAACGTGGACGGCGAGCTGGGAAACCTGACGCGAGCCAGTCAACTGAGGGCTTCGGCGCCAATCGCGATCTCCCCGGAGAGCGTACACGTAGGGCAAAACCCAAGCGGCCACGACGAAGTCGGGCTGCTCGCCGGGCTGTCCCTGGAGGTTCAGGCGTACGGCAACTCCTTCATTCTCAAGACGAATGAGGAGTTCTTCGGCGTGGACGATGGTCTTCGGATCGGGAGTAGCTTCCGATTGCCCGGCAATCGCTTCTACAAAAGAAGGGGCAACTGAAGTGGAAAACTGCTTTCTAGGAAGAAAAAGACAAAGACCGGTCTCTTCAATCCAAGTCCGGGCGTCTTCCAAAGTAAGAGTTCCAAGGCCGTTATGGCGCATTCTTTCGGCGCGCGCTTGTGCTAATTGCTCGGATGTCAAAGAAAAACCTCACTTCCGGGTTGGCGGAACCGCAACGGTGGAGTACTTTACGCCCGGCAGCTCTCATGCCTTGGCAGAGAGCGGCCCCCAAATTCTTATCTTAAATGCGATTTAAATTCGATGGAAGGCCCGCTGGATGTCCTTCCACGAGTACAGCAGAGCTATCGGGCGTCCGTGGGGGCAACTTGTTGGATGCTCGGTCTTTGCAAGTTCCAACAATAGCCACTCCATTCGTTTTGGGTCAAGGGGGGTGTTGATTTTGATGGCAGAATGGCAGGCGATGGAGGCGGCGATACGGGAGCGAAGAGCCGTAAGATCCTCATTCAGAGCGGGTTCGCGAGGAGCTTCGCCTGACTGCTCAATGACCTGGTTGAGCATGCGTTCGAGCGACGCTCCTTCGAGGCCGACGGGACCGGCTTTGACGGCAAGGGTCTGAGGACCGAAGGGTTCCACCTCGAAACCATTGCGTTCGAGTTCGTCGGCTATTTGAGCGAATACCACCATCTGCCACGGTTTCAGTTCCACGAGCAAGGGCATGAGCAGTCGCTGGCGCTGCACGTGTTCAACTTTGCGTTCCCTGAGGATCTTCTCGAAAAGCACACGTTCGTGTGCGACATGTTGATCGATGATCCAGAGGCCGTCTTCTCCGATGGCGAGGATGAAGGAGTCGCGTAGTTGACCGAGAGGGCGGAGAGAGCCGAGGCGGTTCAGGTTGCTCGCGGCCTGTTCCGCTTCGACCTGGGCAGCGCCTTCGACGGCCGGGGGGTAAGTGTCGAGGGCATCTGGGGAGCAGCTCTCCTGAGCCGGAAGAGGGGCCTCCATAAGAGCCACGGCGGTTTGGCGGAGAATTTGCTCCTCAAGATGGGCGGCGATTTCTCGGTCGCCGAAAGGGAGTTTGCCCGGCACGGGAGTGAGTGGACGCGAGGTGAGCAGGAAGGGCTCAGCTTGAGTGCTCGCAGAAGGATGAGGACCGTCTCCGTTGGGCGGATCGTCAGGTGATCCGGGAAGTCGCGAGTCGGGGACCGGAATAAGAGACGGAGTGGCGGCTGGGGAGGATTCGAGAGCCGCTTTGAATCCGGCAACGGGCCGCGCGGCGATGAGCGCATTGCGAAGGCTGTCACGAACAAAGTCGTGAATGAGGGATTGCTGGCGGAAACGGACCTCGGTCTTTGCCGGGTGGACGTTGATATCGACTTCTTCCGGCGGCATTTCAAGAAAGAGAAGCACGACCGGGTAGCTGGTGGGCGGGATGATGTTGCGATATGCCTCGCCGATGGCATGCAGAAGAAGGCGGTCGCGAATAAGCCGCTTGTTGACGAAGATGTAGATCGAGTTGCGATTGAGCTTCTGAAGCTCAGGCTTGGAATAGAAACCGGAAAGGCGGAGCGTGCCGGGAATGCGGGGAGGCTCGTCGGGGTCTCTTTTCCATGGCGGAGGTTCTGGTAATCCAGAGCGATCAAGCTGTGTCTCTGCGGCCACCGGAAGCAACTGGGAGAGGGTGTCTTTGCCAAAGATCTGGTAGATGCGCTCGGCGGGCCGGCTCACCGGGGGCGCGATGACGAGTGAATGCGATGCCGAGACTAATTCAAAGTGCTTCTCTGGATGAGCCAGAGCGTAGTGCGTGACCAGCGCAGTGACGTGTGAAAGTTCCGTCGATTCGGCGCGGAGAAATTTGCGGCGAGCGGGCGTGTTGAAGAAGAGATCTGAAACAGAAATTGTGGTTCCGCGAGGAAGAGCGGCGTCGTCAACGTGGTGGATTTTTCCACCAGCGATTTCCAGGTGAGTGCCCGAGGGTTCGTCGCCGGTTGCCGTGTCGAGGGAGACGCGCGCGACTGAGGCGATGGAGGGCAGCGCTTCGCCGCGGAAGCCGAGGGTTGCGATCGAGAGGAGTTCGTCAGCGGTACGCAGCTTCGAGGTTGCGTGACGCTCAAAGGCGAGAAGGGCGTCGTCGCGATTCATTCCGTAGCCGTCATCGCTGATGCGGATAAGCTTGCGGCCTCCCGCTTCGACCTCGATGCGGATGCGATTGGCGCCTGCGTCGAGGGCGTTTTCAAGGAGTTCCTTGACGACCGAGGCGGGGCGGTCTACGACTTCACCGGCGGCAATCTGGTTGGCCACCTGGTCAGAAAGAACATGAATGCGCCCCATGGGGAAAGCGTAACAGGGATCAGGGGACAGAGATCAGGGATGTGGAAATTCGAAATGGAGGAGGGCCTGAAGAGTGAGTTGGCAGTGAGCACATTTGCTCACTGCTCTCTCAGATCAATGTGTTTGCGGTGTGGATTCCTTCTGCATTTGTTGCAGACACACCAGAGCGCGATCGCCATCGGAGCCCTTCAAGGGCACGAGATTGAACACCGCAAGACAGACGTTCGCGAGCACGAATTTCGGTGAGTGTCCCCAGAAGAGAAGGATCAGTGCCACATTGGTGAGCGGGCCGGCGAGCGAGATGAGCAGGTTCTTCGCTGGCGATCCAGCTTCGCGGACGATGTACATGCCCTTCATGCAGAGGCCGACGCTCTTGACCCTGATTCCCACCATGAGTGATGTAACGAGATGACCGAATTCGTGAAGGATCATCGCGGAAAGGCCTAGAAATAGGGTTCCGGCCAGGGAGATGAGCCAATGAGTCAATAAATAATGCATATATAAGCTCCCTTACACTCCCTTGAGATGTGGCCCGCGCACCTCGGGATGTACAGGATTGGACTCGAAGCGGGGGCATTTGATCTAACTGTTTCTAGTAACCATGCTGACTGGGTACGCATGCTAACGAGAGTTGGTTACTGCGCCCGTGAATTCGTTGCATTTTGATACGCCGACCATCGTGTCAAAACCCTGCGGAAACTCCTCAAATTCGCGCCGTATGTGCGCGGCTTCAGCAACAGGATGGCGGAGTTCACGCTACGCATTGATGGAATGCACTGCGGCTCGTGTGTACGCGAAATTTGAAGCGGTGGCTGTGAGATTTGCATCACGGCCTGACAGGGCGGATTGCGCAGAGTGATTGGCGATTCGAGCTTTGAACCAGGCAAGATCGTGTCGCGAAGGGACCGTGGCAGTCGGGAGGAATTGGCGGCCACGACCGAAGCTCAGGGAGAAAACAAAAATGCCGCGCAAGGCGGCATTTCGGACGGATGAATTTACGTGCGGGCTAGATGCCGACGCCGAACTCAGTGGACTGCTGATTGCCGGCGTTCGAATAGAAGTCGTAGGGCGTACGGTGATTGAACTTGTAGCGGAGACGAATTTCGCGGCCAACGTAGAGACCGATAGCGGCGAGTGCCATGCCTGCGGAGAACCAGCCGATGACTTTGAGCGTCTTGCTGTCGTCCTGCTCGTCGAGAAGTGTGAGTGGGGCGGTGTTGGCGGACATGATTGGCTAGGTCTCCTTGGTCCTTGGATCGATGATAGCCCAACTGTAATTTGACGTATCCCACGCCCGTCAGGTGAGACTACAACTTTTGTGAGATGCGTCCTATTTTGATAACTATGCCTGAATTGGAACACCGACTTCAGTGTGCTTCAGTGATTTGAGATAGCCATGAACGTTTGGTTACATCAGGCAAAAAACTTGCACGGATGGAGTTCGCTGCAAGTTCTCGCAGTTCATCCTGCGAAAATCCCTGTTCGGTGTGAGAGAGCAGGAATTCGTTGACAAGATCGGAGCCGAAGAAGGCGGGATCATCAGAGTTAATGGTGACGAGAAGGCCGGCATCGAAGTAGCGCCGAAGTGGGTGCGCAGCAAAGCTGGGGCAGACGCCGGTGCGGACGTTTGAAGTGGGATTCAACTCGAGGCAGGCCTGCCGGGCTATCAGGTCTTGGACGAGTTTCTCGTCCTGAATCGCCGAGAACGCGTGACCGAGGCGCTCCGAGCCAATGGAGAGTGCTTCCCAGATGGCTTCAGGGCCGGTTGTCTCGCCGGCGTGGTTGGTGAGATGAAGCCCGGCTTCGCGGGCGCGGGCGTACATCTCGCGATAGGGCTCGGATCCGCAGCGGCGTTCGTCTCCGCCGAGACCGATTCCCACCACCGATGGATGATCAGCGTGCAACTGAGCGGCTTTGCGGAAGACCTTCTCGGCTTCATTGAGAGGGAAGTGGCGGACAGCATCGAGGATCCAGTAGAGAGTGAGGCCGAGTTCGCTTTCGCCGCGGAGGCGGGCGCGTTCGAGTCCAGCAAAGATCGGATCGAAGCAGTCGGGGTCGGGATTGCGCCAGTGATAGATGACGCCGACGGAGATGTAGACCTCTGCATGGACGATGCCCTGTTCGGCAAGATGCTGGCCCATGCGCCAGGCTGCGAGCTCGTAATCTTCCGGCGTGATGAGGCGCTCGGAGACAGCTTTGAAGGCGAGGAGAAATCCGGTGAAGTCGGTGAAGTGGTAGAGGGCTTCGGCTTCAGGCAGCGCGATTGGCGCAGCGTCGTGTCGCTGGCTCAACTCGACAAGCGTGGCGGGCGTGACGGTGCCTTCGAGGTGCAGATGGAGTTCCGCCTTAGGCAGGCGGCGAATGAAGGACTGGATGTCGTCCATGCTTCGAGTTTAGTTGGTGATCTTTCTAACCAGATCTCAAATCGACACCTGGGGCTCCCCGTTACCTAGCTGGTGCTTTGGTCATGGTGATGCCGAGCCGGGTGAACGGTGCGAGGGTCTTCGACTTCACCTGGTCGGAGACGATCATTCCCGTAATCGCAGAGAGCGGGGCGATTACGTAAGGCGACACGGCGTTCAGTTTTTCTGAAGAGGCGAGGACGATAGTGTCGGCGGCGCTTGCGGACAAGGCGCGTTTGACGTGCGCTTCTTCGAAGTCGCCGGTCGTGAGTCCGGCATCGGCGTGAATGCCGGTGACGCCCATGAAGTAGGTGTCGGCGCGGATTCTGCCGATGTTCTCGATTGCCGGAGCGCCCACGGCTACGACGGAGTGCTTGAAGAGCTTTCCGCCGATGAGAATGACTTCGACGTTTGGGTGCTCGACGAGTTCGACTGCGATGGTGGGGCTGTGGGTGACGACGGTTGCGTGGAGTTCGGGCGGGAAATGACGCGCGATCTGAACGGCGGTTGTTCCTCCATCGAGGATGACGACCTGGCCGGGACGAACCATGGCGGCAGCCGCTCGACCGATGGCTTTTTTCTCGTCAGTTGCGACGTTGAGGCGGAAGGCGAAATTTCCCACTGCCGGAGATGAAGGGAGCGCGCCGCCGTGAACGCGCTGGAGCAGACCTTCGGCGGCTAGCTCGCGCAGATCGCGGCGGATGGTGTCTTCAGAGACGCCAAGTTCTTCGCTCATGTCTTTGGCGATGATGGCGCCTGTCTGGCGGAGAGTTTCGAGGATGTGTTTTCGACGGTGGCTTGTGAGCACAGCAGTACTATGGCACAGTTCTCAACGCATTGCACGAAAATGCACGAAGTTGCACGTTTATGCACGAATGGGATATCGTGATTTATCGGAGGTCAGTATGAAGACATCGAAACCCCTCATCGTGCTCGTGGCGGGACCTTACCGGTCGGGAACCGACGGTGACCCGAACCGAATCAGGCAGAACCTGCAACGCCTGGAGTCGTTCGCACTGGGCGTCTACAAGGCGGGGCACATTCCCCTGATTGGCGAATGGGTGGCATTACCCCTTGCGGAACAGGCAGGCTCAACCGGGGTGGGCGATGCCATTTCGGAGCAATATTTGTATCCGGTGGCGGGCAGACTGCTGGAACGGTGCGATGCGGTGCTGCGGATCGAGGGCGAGTCGAAGGGCGCAGACGAGGATGTTCGGATCGCGCGCGAGCGGGGACTGGCGGTGTATTTCAAACTGCAGGACGTTCCGCAAGCCGAAGCGACCGCATGATCGAAGCCATGCTGCTCAACTTGCCGGGCATACACTGTTGGGTCACGAGATCAGCAGTGTATTGACGGGGTGAGTGGATGGGCGGGACGCGCAGGGATTTTCTATTTAGCACGCTGGGACTGGCAGCGGTAAGCAAGCTCGATGCGTCGACGATCTGGCGGATGGATTCGAGCGGGTTGGCTGATGCGGAGACGAACAGCATCTATGGTTCGGGCCACTTCGGCACGTGGATCGACGATGAGTTCGGTCTGCCGGCGTATCGCTACACCATGAATCAGACGACTGATTCGCGGGCGGTCACCGAGGTGCAGCCAGGGGTTCTGGGGCGGACGGAGCACGTTCACCAGGTGGGCAACGATCGCATTATTGCGATTGCGTCGAACTTCGGACACGTGCGGGTGCGGCAGGATGAGGGCTCGCCGAAGTTTCTGAATGATGTCGATCCGGAGACGAAGCAGCTCGGCGGTGGCCTTGGGTATCTCACCGACGGCGAAGAGATGCTGAGCACGTACTACGACGGCAGCGATCGCGAGTTCGAGCGCGTGTTCGGCATCGGCTACTATCGCAAGCGCGTTGGAGGCCAAAAGTTTTCGGTCGATCAGGTGATCTTTGCGCCCTTCGGCGACGATCCGGTGCTGGTGTCGCAGGCGACAGTGAGGAATCACAGCGATCAGGCCGCAACGGTGCGGTGGGTGGAGTACTGGGGGTGCCAGCCGTTTCAGTTCTCGTATCGAGCTGCTCTTGAGGGCAATAACAATGCGAAGGCCACATGGGAATTGCGCCGCGATCTTGGACGGCGATTTGAGCATCGTGTTGAACCGGCAATGAACGGGAAGGGGCTGCTGGAGTCGAAGAAATTTACAGGGCGTGCGCCCGAGGAGGAGGCACGGTGGAAGAAGACGCGTGCTTATCTCAATGCAGGGGGGAATGCATTTCTAGCGCCGGTGCCCGAGTTGCGACCAGGCACGGAGTTCGAAAGCACCGATCTGCCGCAGACATTTCTGGTTTCGTTGGGCGGTGCGCCAAGCGGCATGAGTTCGGACGCACGCGCATTTTTCGGTGAAGGCGGTGCAGCGAATCCGGATGGGATGAAGTCAGCGATGGGGCATACTTTGCCGGCGGGATCCGGTCACGATGGTTTGTTGATCGAACGAAGTCTGCATCTGAAGCCGAAAGAATCGCAGACCGTCAGCTTCCTGTACGGCTATTTGCCGAAGGGCTTCACGCTGGATGCGCTGGTGGGCAAGTACGAGCGCAGTCACGGATCAGCTCTGCGCGTTTCGAGCGAGGAGTGGAAGCGGCGCGGGATGCGCTTTGATGTTCCTGCTGAACCGTGGATCAAGCGCGAGAGCACGTGGAACCACTACTACGTGCGGAGCAGCCAGACGTTTGATGACTACTTTGGCGAACACATTATCAACCAGAACGGGTATTACCAGTACACGATGGGGTTTCAGGGTGCGCCGCGCGATCCGCTGCAGCACTCGATGCCGTTCCTGTTCAGCGATCCGGAGATTGTGAAGAGCGTTCTGCGCTACACGCTGAAGGAAGTGCGCGACGATGGATCGCTTCCTTACGGAATTGTGGGGCACGGCGTGGTGGCGCCAATGGCATCGGACAATGCCAGCGATCTCCCGTTGTGGTTGCTTTGGCTCGTGAGTGAGTATGTGCTGGCGACGCGGGACAAGGACTTCTTGAACGAAAGGATTTCGCTGCTGCTTTCGGCGACCGCGGGGCAGACCGAGACCGTTCGTAATCTGGTGGAGCGGTGCTACCGGCATCAGGTGAACGACGTCGGTGTGGGCGAGCATGGCGTTATGCGCATGCGTGTGGACGACTGGAATGACGGGCTGATTTACACATGGGGGATTCCGGTGTTCAAGGAGGTTGTGGCGACGAGCGAAAGCGTGCTGAATTCGGCGATGGCTGCGTGGGTGTTTGACTATTACGCGCGCTTGCTGGATGCGACGGGCGAGTCGCCATTTGCGAAGGAAGTGCGCAGGACTGCGGAGCAGCATCGGGATGCGGTGCGCGCGCAGTGGACGGGAAAGTGGTTCAGGCGGGCGTGGCTGGGCAAGAAAGTGGGCTGGCTGGGCGAGAACACGATGTGGATTGAGCCGCAGCCGTGGGCGATTTTGTCCGGGGCGACTTCGCCGCAACAGACTCGCGAACTGGGGCGAACGATCGATGAGCAGCTAAGGCGCGGGCCGCTGGGCGCCGCGCAGATGAGCGATGGGCCGGAGATCCATTCGACGCACCAGGGGGATATCGGGACGCTGGAGGCAGGAGCGATCTGGCCGTCGCTCAACCAGACGCTGGTGTGGGCGCTGATGAGCGTCGATCCGGCGATGGCCTGGGAGGAGTGGAAACGGAATACGCTGGCGCGGCATGCGGAGGCGTATCCGGACTTGTGGTACGGGATCTGGAGCGGGAATGATTCGTGGAATTCCCCGCTGAGCAAGCACCCGGGAGCCGCAGCGAGCGAAGTGTACTTTCACGGAATCGATTTTCCGGTGCTGAATGTGCACGCGCATGCGTGTTCGCTTTATTCGGCGAGCAAACTGCTGGGGATGGAGTTTACGGGGACGGGAATGAAACTGAATCTTGCCCTGCCAGTGGAGGAGTACCGGTTCGATTCGCCGCTGGTGGGGGTGGTCAAAAAGCAGGGCAGATTCGAGGGCTGGTATGCGCCTTCGCGGGCGGGAGAGTGGACGATTGAGATCGCTGTGCCGGAGGAGACGGCGAAGTTACTCACCCATGTTGAAGTGAATGGGAAGCGATCGGCGATTGAGCGCAGGGAGGATGGAGCGATCGTGGTGAGCGGATCGAGTGCGCCGGGGAAGGCGCTGCGGTGGGTGTTGAGCTAGAGGGTCTGACATCATTTGATCGCAATCAGATCAATGAATGCGACGAAGTTCGTCAGCTTTTCGTTCCATTCTCTCGGCTTCCTCATCACGCCCCACATCTGAGAGGAAGCATGCGTATCCGCTGTAGCGTTCGCTACTGTTGGGTTTGAGCGCCAGTCCTTGCAGATGAACCTGCTCGGCTTCCTTCAACTTGCCGAGCTTCATATACGACAGCGCGAGTGAGAGGCGAGCAGGGTAGAACTCCTTGAGTCGCAAAGACTGCTTCAGGAGCAGGTTTGCCTTGCTATTTTGTTCCTTTTTCAAGAGCACCGAACCTAGGGCGAATTTGCAGGCATGAAGGCGATCCGACGGAGCTATTTTTCCGGAACGCTCCAGATGAATCAAGGCCTCATCCATGTTCCCCAATTTGAAGTAGCACCAACCCAGACTCCAGGAAAGCTCCCAATCTTCGTTCAGGAAGGCTCGATTGCTACCGAGCAAATCAATCGCATCTTTCCAACGATTCCGCGACATTAGAGATTTGGCGGAATTCAAGAGCTTTTTGATATTGCCGCTTCCCCGTGACATTGATGACTGTCCCGTACCGCTCTACCGCATCCCCGCGAACTCGGAGCGGTGTCGGCTGTAGAAGAAGTAGATCAGCAGGCCGATGAAGAGCCAGATGAAGAATGCTGTCCAGGTGAGCACTTCCAGACCCATCATGAGCACGATGCAGAAGATGATGCTGAGCACCGGGAAGACCGGGCCGAGCGGGGCACGGAAGGCGCGCGGGCGGGCTGGTTCGCGGTAGCGGAGGATCATTACCGCAATTGAGACCAGAACGAACGCGAACAGGGTGCCGATGTTGGAGAGGTTGGAGACGGTTCCAATGTCGAGCATGCCGGCGGGAACACCTACTACAAATCCGGCTACCCAGGTGGCGACGGCGGGTGTGCGGAAGCGAGTGTGAATCTTGCCGAATACTTTGGGCAGCAGGCCGTCGCGGGACATGGCGAACCATACGCGCGCCTGGCCGAGCTGGAAGACGAGGATTGATGAGATCATGCCCAGCATCGCGCCAACGAGGACGATGAGTTCGACCCAGCGCAAGGGAGCGCCGCCGGGTTGGGTGGAGAGGCGCTTGAGGGCGTTCACTACCGGAGCGGCGTCACCCATGATGGAGTTCCACGGCACGATGCCGCTGAGGGCGATGGCGACTCCGCCATAAAGAAGGGTGCAGGCGACGAGCGTGGCCAGAATGCCGATGGGCAGATCGCGCTGCGGCTGCTTGCATTCTTCGGCGGCGGTGGAGACGGAATCGAATCCGATGTAGGTGAAGAAGATGATGGAGCCGCCGGAGAGCATGCCTGTCCAGCCGTTAGGCATGAAGGGATGCCAGTAGACGGGCTTGATGAAGCTGGCCGCGGCAAAGATGAAGGCCAGAATGGCGACCATCTTGATCAGCACGAGGATGTTGTTGGTGCGGGCCGACTCGCGAATGCCGCGGACGAGGATGACGGTGAGGACCATTACGACGAGGAATGCCGGGATGTTGAAGCCGAAGTGCCAGCCGGGCTGGTAGAGGTCTTTGCCGGCGAAGTCTTGGAGGCCGGTGGGCAGGTAGGCGGGCGAGATCCATTTAAGCGGCGGGTGGATGCCGAACCACTCAAGCAGAGCTTCGATGTGCGCGGCGAATCCTACGCTGACGCTCATATTGGAGAAGGCGTATTCGAGGATGAGGTCCCAGCCGATGATCCAGGCGACCAGTTCGCCGAGGGTGGCGTAGGTGTAGGTATAGGCCGAGCCGGCGATGGGGATCATGGAAGCGAGTTCGGCATAACAGAGGCCGGTGAACACGCAGACGATGGCAACGAGAACCAGCGAGAGGGAGAGGGCGGGCCCTGCGCCGGGACGCCCGGCCATGGCGGTATGCGTGAGCAGGTAGTGAATCAGCGGAGTGTTGCTGATCTGAGGGGTGTCGAACTTCTGGCCTGCCATGGCGGTGCCGATGACGGTGAAGATGCCGGAACCGATGACAGCGCCAATGCCGAGAGCCGTGAGCGACCAGGGGCCCAGGGACTTTTTCAGCGCATGCTCGGGATCTTCGGATTCGCTGATCAGCTTATCGATGGATTTGCAGGCAAACAGTTGATTGGGCAGGGCGGTTCTCCTGTGATCGCTGAAGGTCCCGGCGCTTGGGTTGAAGCCTTTTGGGGAAGTTTACATGCTGAGGAAAGGCGTGCGGAACAGGTGGGAGGATCTTGAAGGAGGGCAAAACGACTCCGGGCCGCCACCAATCGGTATGCGGCCCGGAACATGGGCGGACTTGTGCCTCAAGTGCCGGCTAGCGCTTCGACACGCCGCGCACGAGTTTCCTGACCTTCTTCTTGTTTGAGCCACGCGGGGTGGTGCGCTTGGCCTTGGGAGCAGCCTTCTTGCGAGAGGCCCGCTTCACTTTCTTGCGTTCTGTCTTATCTTCAATCTTCTTGGTGTTTGCCAAAGTAAAAACCTCTTTCCATCAATCTGTTTGCGAGATGTCGCGCGACTTCAATGGTAACGGAATCGAAGGGCGAAGGAAAGCGAAGGGGGTTCCAGAAAAAGGCCGGAAAGTGTGCTGGCCGTTTGGCTAAGGGATGAGCCGGGTGGGAATGCGACGAGGCCCAGTGGCGACATAGGTGTGGATTTGGGCGCTCCCACACAGTAGTTTCAGGGTTAGTAGAACCATTGACCAGCGAGTAGAGAGACTTCGTGAGGCTAACTTGATTGCTGGACTCTGGCTGCGAGAGTGAGCCGGGTCGTCAAGCTAAAACACTCACTGGTCACAGGTACATAGACTCTCGCTCAATGGAAAGTTAGGCTGCGGCTCATGCAAAACACATTGAAAACCCGGTTGCAGCTTGCGCTTCAGTCTGTCTTCGGATTCGCTCTGGTTGTCGCGGCGATTCCTGCGACCTGTGAAAACGTGCCGACATTCCGCGGCAATCCGGAACACTCCGGTATCTACGATGCGGCCGGTGTTCCCTCGCTGAATGGCGTGAAGTGGACCTTCAAGGCGGCGGGGCGGCTCATTGCATCGCCAACGATCGATGGTTCGACTGTGTATATCGGAAGTACGGCGGGACTTTTCTATGCGGTCGATCGCGATAGCGGCAGCCAGAAGTGGAAATTTGCCGCCAAAGCGCGGGTTGCGTCGACCGCTGCCGTAGCAAACGGCATGGTCTACTTCGGCGCTTACGATGGGAACTTATACGCGCTCGATGCGGCATCCGGGGCCCAGAAGTGGAAGTTCAGCACGGAGGGCGAGCACCGGTATGCGGCCACACATCTGCACGGCTCGCAGCCGGCCAAGGAAGTGATGCCGGATCCGTTCGACTGCTATCTGTCGTCGCCGGTGGTATGGAATGGCGCCGTGTACTTCGGCAGTGGCGACGGAAATGTCTATGCGCTCGATGCGGCGAGTGGGGCACTAAAGTGGAAATTCAAAACGGGCGATGTGGTTCATGCTTCGCCGGCGATCGCGGACGGCAAGGTTTACATCGGAAGCTGGGACAGCAATTTCTATGCTCTCGACGCGGCGACGGGCAAGGAAGTGTGGCGTTTCAAGACGGGTGAAGATCCGGACATTCACAACCAGGTGGGGATTCAGTCATCGGCGGCGGTGGTGGATGGCATGGTCTATTTCGGATGCCGCGACTCGCATCTGTACGCACTTGATGCCAAGACCGGGGAAAAGAAGTGGGCCTATGGAACGAAAGGCTCGTGGGTGATTGCGTCTCCGGCGGTGCGCGATGGCAAGGTGTACTTTGCGACGTCTGACTCGGGAATGGTGTATGCGCTGGATGCAAAGAACGGCGATGTGATTTTCTCGCTCAATCTTCAGCGATGGCCCTCGTTCTCTTCGCCCGCGATTGCGGGAGACGTGCTGTACGAAGGATCGAGTTCCGGCCGCCTGAACGCGGTCGACCTGGCGAATCGCAAGGTGGCGTGGAGCTTTGAGACGGATGCAGCAAAGAAGAACGGACCTGCGTATACGAAGGCGGATGGCTCGCCGAACTATGAGGCTGCGTTCGACTCGGATTTCTACGACGACATGATCGTGGGTCACTACCGGATGATGTCGGTGGGTCCGATACTCTCTTCGCCGGTGGTGTCGGACAAGGTCGTCTACTTTGGCGGAACGGATGGCATTTTGTACGCGCTGGATTAGGCGCGAGGGGTAGGTCTGGGTGGTGCTTTTCCGGCGGTTACGTCGGCCTCAAAGCGCGCGAGCGCGACAGGGAGTGGCGAAGCTGCCACTCCCGCTTTTTCGGCCGACCTAAGCTAGTGCCGGGTGAGGTTTCTCGAATTGATAGATAATGTGGACGTCACGGGGTCGCACACCAGCGCGGCAATAGCAAGTGAGTGAAGATGGGACGAGAGAAGGATCTGTGATCTCAGTAAGAACGTCATCGAACGAGTGGAGCACGGTCGAAGAGGATCGCGTGCGCACCTCATGGCTTGGTAAGCTCACGATGCGCTGGTGGGGACGTTTGCTGTTGGCGGCCGTTGGATGGACAGGCATCGCAGTGATGTTCTCGCTGCCGAACCTGATGACCGGCGGGTTCGACAAGGAATTGAAGATGTACTGCGCCCAGTTCTGGGCGTGGGGAATGGTTACACCGCTGATCATTGCCTTCGATCGGCGGCTTCCGTTTTCGGGCAAGCAGCTTGGGATGCGGGTGCTGGCGCATTTGGCGGCGAGCCCGGTTCTGACTCTTCTGGGCTTCTACATCATGAAGGCTCTGAGGGTGGCGCTGGGAACAGATCCACCGAGTTCGCTGTCTCCGCACCAGGTGTTCAGCATCATGATGATTGGCTGGCAGCTCTGGTTCTGGTTGATTTACTGGATTGTTGCCGGAGCGATTCAGGCCTATCGCTACTACGAGCGGTACATGAACACGGAGCTGCGGCTGGAAAGGCTGGAGCACAGCTTCAGTGAGGCGCGGCTGAATGCGCTGCGGATGCAGCTCGATCCGCATTTTCTCTTCAACGCGCTGAATACCATTTCCTCTCATGTCGAGCGCGATCCGAAGTTGACCCGCAGGATGATCGAGCACCTTGGCGATCTGCTGCGGATGTCACTCGAGTCGAAAGATCGGCAAGAGGTACCGCTGACCGAGGAGATTGCTTTCCTGGAGCATTACCTGGAAATTCAGAAGATTCGCTTCGGCGATGCGCTGAGAGTGGTGATGGACGTGGCGCCGGAGGTGAAGTACGCAGCCGTGCCCTCGATGTTTATTCAGCCGCTGGTCGAGAATGCCATTCGGCATGGAATTTCGCGGCGGGCTTCTGGCGGGACGATCGTAGTGCGTGCGAAGCCGCTGGGCGATCGGCTGGAGATTCGCGTGCAGGACGATGGAGTGGGATTGCCGCCCGGCTGGAGGCTGGAGCAGTCAGAGGGCCTGGGGTTGTCGATAACAAGGCAGCGCATTGCGGGGCTTCATCCGAACGGGACGAGCCGCTTTGCCGTGAGAAATCGCATGGAGGGCGGCACCGAAGTCGAGGTGTCGTTGCCGTTGCGGCTGGTGGGAGACGAGAAGAGTGAACGCGCGTACGCTTGAGCCGATTCATGTGCTGGTGGCCGACGACGAGTTGCCGGCGCGGCAGAGACTGATCGACCTGTTGCGGCGGGATGAGCAGGTGGCGTCCGTGAGCGAGGCTGCGGATGGGGAGACTGCGGTGGCGATGATCCAGCGCGAGAAGCCGGATCTGCTGTTCCTCGATGTTCAGATGCCGGAGTTGGATGGGCTGGGCGTGATCGATGCGATCGGTGCGGCAGAGATGCCGCTGACGGTGTTTGTGACGGCATACGATCAGCATGCGATTCGGGCGTTTGAGTCGAATGCCCTGGACTACCTCTTGAAGCCGTTCAGCGATGAGCGGTTTGAGGCGACCATGGCCCGGGTGAAGGCGCGGCTCGACGAACGGAGCATGAAGGAGTTCGGCCAGCGGGTGATGAAGATGGTGAGCGCCGCGCCGGCATCGTCTGAGCGCAGGCTGGACCGGCTGGTGGTGAAGGCCGGGGGAACGACGCGATTTATCCGGGTGATCGACATCGACTGGATCGAGGCGGCCGGAGTGTACGTGACGCTGCACGTTGGCGGGAAAGAATTGCTATATCGGGCGGCCTTGAATGATCTGGCGGAGAAGCTCGATCCGCGTCGGTTTGTGCGCGTGCATCGTTCGGCGCTGATCAATATCGAGAGCGTGGTGCAACTGGAGCCCATCTCACATGGGGAGTTTGAGGCGGTGCTGAAGAACGGATCGCGGACGCGGGTGAGCCGGACGTATCGCGGTCAGTTGGAGAAGCGGCTGGGACAGCCGTTGTAAATACCTACCTGGGGGCTAAAGCCGCCTCGACCAAAGTACGGGCTGAAGCCCGTACCCTTCTGAATTGGGCTCAAAGGCGGAAAGCGAAAGGGACGGCTGTTTGGCCGTCCCTTGGGTGTTTCGGAAGCTGTTCGCTCGAGGTTAGACGGGCTGAACGTTCTCAGCCTGCCAGCCCTTGGGTCCCTTGACCACGTTGAACTGAACGGCCTGGCCTTCCTGCAGTGAGCGGAAGCCCTGCGCCTGAATGGCGGTGTGATGGACAAATACGTCCTCGCCGTTCTGACGGGTGATGAATCCAAAACCTTTTGCGTCGTTGAACCACTTGACTGTGCCTTGTTCCATGAGTGTGAAACTCCTTGATTCCTGATTTACCGCCGAATTGCAATTGGAAGTGTTGCTGTGGAGCGGTAACTCGGAACAGGCAAGTACTTCTGAATCGAATTCTGGGATTGCAATGAGTGTAGCATGGGTGGGGAGAAAGTCGTGCCGCACCAGAGTAACCGCGTCCTTGTCATCAATCCCGGGTCAACCTCTACCAAGTTCGGAGTATTTACAGGCGACGGGCCGGAGTGGGTGACGAGGGTACAGCACGGCGACGAGGAAATCGAGCAGTTCCGGGGACGCTCGATGCTGGCACGGACCGGTTATCGCGCCGGCGTGATTGAGAGCGCCCTGGCCGCGGCCGGATACGATGCAAAGCAGTTTTCAGCAGTGGGAGGACGAGGCGGGTTCCTGCCTCCGATGGCTTGCGGCACCTATCTCGTCGATGATGCGATTATCGAGGAGCTGCAAGAGGCGCGGCGGGGCGAACATGCCAGCAATCTGGGTGCGGTGCTGGCGTTGCGGTTCGCGCAGGCCGGCGGCGTAAATGCGTACATCGTCGATCCGGTTACGGTGGATGAGTGGCAAGATTGCGCGCGGCTGTCCGGCTCTCCGCTGATTGAGCGATGGTGCGTGGGGCATGCGCTGAATATCAAGGCGGTGGCGCGAAGATTTGCCCGCGAGTCGGGGCGGCCGTACAAGGACCTTCGGCTGATCATCGCCCATCTGGGGAGCGGGATCACGGTTTCCGCACATCGCGACGGCAGAATGATCGACAACAACACCCCGGAAGAAGGGCCGATGGGGCCGGACCGGACGGGATCGCTGCCGGTACGCGAGCTAATCAAGCTCTGCATGACTGGCGATCACACGCAGCGGCAGCTCGATCACATGGTCTTCGGCGAGGGCGGGCTGTTCGCGCACCTGGGCACCCGCGATCTGAAGGAGATTGAGCGGCGGGTCGATGCCGGGGATGTAAAAGCTGCGGCGGTGTACGAGGCGATGATCTACCAGGTTGCGAAAGAGACTGGGGCGATGGCGGCGGTGCTTGAGGGGCGAGTGGATGCGGTGCTGCTGACCGGGGGCATGGCGCACTCCGAGCGATTGATCGGCAAACTGCGCAGATACATTGACTGGATTGCGCCGGTCACGGTCTATGCCGGAGAAGATGAACTGCGGTCAATCGCTGAGGGAGTATTCCGGGTCCTCAAGGGTGAGGAGCAGGCGAAGCGGCTGGAGGCGCGCCGGGTGGACGAGAAGGGCCGGGATGCGCTGGTAATCGGATTGGAGTAGCGGCTGCCGCGCGCGAGCCTTGCCAGACCGATTCTTACTTCGACAACATGCGCAGGCTCGTCGAAATTGGAAGCCCGATGAGGAACATGTGCGCGAGCAGGCCCTGAACGAGGCCGCGATAAGTGTATGGACCCATCGCGTGATAGGCGCTGAGAGGCAGGATTACGAGCTGCATGAACAAGAAGAAGACGACGCCAAATACGAGTCCGCACACGAAGAAGCTTTCGCGAAGAAAGACAAGCTTTCTGCTGGCGATGCAATAGGCAGCTGCCGCAGAGAACGCGATGAAGTAGTGAATGGCAAGCCCGAGGATGTAGGGTCCTACAGCAGGATGCCGCGCCGCTGCGCCGAGCAGTCCGCCGGCGATTCCCAATGGCATGAACCGGCCGAAAGTGACGTAGGCCGAGGTCATATCGAGAAGGCCGGCAACGAATCCCCCGACGGCAATCGGCAAGATGAGCTTAGGTTGCGAAATTTGCAGGGCGACGGAGCTTGTTGTCATTGGCGACCTCAGAGGAAGAAATTTTTGACACCATTTCATGCTGAGGGCGCATTGGGAAGATGAAAAGTGGTTTGGAACGAAGCGGACTCGTGGTGAACGAGCCGGTTTAGCTTGCGCTTTCGGAGCAATGGGCTAAACCTTTTGCAGGTTGGCGAACTTCTCCATCAGCTTTTTCATTCCGTGCTGGGGAAAGAGCACCGTGAGCTTGGCTTCGTCACCTTCACCCTCGCGCATGACGACCGTGCCTTCGCCGTATTTGCTATGGCGGACGCGCTGGCCTTTCTTCAGGCCGGAAGCTCCGGATGACTCAGGGATGTCCATTTTGGGTCGCGATGAACGGGCGAAGGAGCCGGGCTTGATTCCGCGTCCACCGAAGAAGCGCGCAATGTTGTCGATCGACCCGCCCTCCGGGCTTTCACCTTTTGAACCAGGGCGCTGGCTGTAGGAGAAGCGCGAGGAGTCCTGATTCTCGTCTTCGTAGTTGTAGTGGCGGCTCTCGACCTCGCTGTACTGGCCCTGGCGGCGGTTCGCGCCGTAGCCACGGCCGTTTCCGTAGGAGGGTACCGACCAGGCGGGTGAGCGGCCGCCGAGGTTCTCGACAAGCTGGCTGGGAACTTCTTCGAGGAAGCGCGAGGGGACGCTTTGCTCGGGCGCATCGTTGCCGTAGCGGCGGCGATAGTGAGCGCGCGTGAGGATGAGCGTATCCATGGCGCGCGTCATTCCCACGTAACAGAGGCGCCGTTCTTCTTCGAGTTCCTCTGGATTCATGAGCGTGCGCGAATGTGGGAAGAGGCCCTCTTCGAGCCCGGCGAGAAATACGAGCGGGAATTCGAGACCCTTTGCGGCGTGCAGGGTCATGAGGGTAACCCGGGCGGTGGGATCGAACTGGTCAGTGTCGGAAGCCAGCGCGGCATGATCGAGGAAGTCGGCCAACGTTTCGCCGCGAACCTCGGCGTCGTGGGCAGCGTTGGCGAGTTCCTTGAGGTTCTCAATACGACTGAAGGATTCGGGCGATGCTTCGGATTCGAGAGCTTTGATGTAGCCTGAGCGATCGATGATGAAGCGAATCAGTTCGGGGAGGGTGGCGGGATCGCCGGGTTTGCGGAATGGGTTCTCATCTTCCGACGACGATCCGTCTGTGTCCGAGAACTCTCTCCCACCTCGCTCTTGCGCGGCCCTGGTAGCTCGATCCTGGGAAAGCGGCGAAACCGGGGACGTGCGAGTCGATGCTCGCGGAGCTTGCGATTCCGTGGGCATCTTCAGGAATGGCCGTACCGGCTTCTGCGAGAAGGGTGAGAAGTGACTCGGATCGAGCAGCGGAATCTGATTCTCATTGCTGCCAAAGCTGAACTCCGCCGCAGCATCCAGTGCATCGGCCACTTCCTGGTTCTCTTCCGCGGTGGGCTCGGCGGCTCCGAAGCTGAAATTAGTGTCCGCATCTTCTGAGCCCACATCCTGTGACAGCTTGCCGGCGAAATCGGGATCCATCATCGCCTGCGCGTCCAGAATGAGCTGCCGGAACGACCCGAGCGCCATACCAGCGCGGCTGGAAATGAGATTCTGCTCGATGGCAATCTTCATCGCATCCCAGGTCGATTGGCCGGTTTCGAGCGCGAGCCGCTCGAGTGTTGCAAGGGTGGTTGCGCCGATTCCGCGGGCCGGGGTATTGACCACGCGATTCAGCGCCATCGAATCATGCGGGTTGCGGACGAGGCGGAGATAGCTGAGGAGGTCTTTAATCTCGGCGCGCTCGTAGAAGCTGAATCCTCCGACCATGGAGTAGCTGATGCCGTAGCGGCGCAGCGCTTCTTCGACGAGACGTGATTGCGAGTTGGTGCGGTAGAGAACGGCGCAATGGGCTTCGTCGCCTGATTCGGTGGACTCGCGGAGAAATTTCTGGATCCGGTCGGCGATGAAGAGAGCTTCGTTTTCGCCGTCGGGGGCTTCGTAGTAGCCGATGAGCGAGCCCCCCTGCCGATCGGTCCAGAGCTTCTTGCCTTTGCGGCGCAGGTTGTTGGCGACGACGGCTCCGGCGGCTTCAAGAATGACCTGGGTGGAGCGATAGTTCTGCTCCAAACGAACGATCTTGGCGTTGGGGAAATCCTTTTCGAACTCAAGGATGTTGCGGATGTCGGCGCCGCGCCAGGAGTAAATGCTCTGGTCTTCGTCGCCAACCGCGCAGACGTTCTTGCGCTCACCGGCCAGCAGTTTCATCAGCTCATACTGGGGGCGGTTCGTGTCCTGGTATTCATCGACGAGAACGTAACGGTATTTGCGCTGGTAGTACTCGCGTGCCGGTTCGGATACCTTGAGCAGGCGAACGGCTTCGAGAAGCAGGTCGTCGAAGTCCATTGCGTTGTTTTTGCGGAGCTCGTCTTTGTAACCCTTGTAGATGTGGGCGATACGCTCGCTGTCAGCATCCTTTGAGCCGAGATAATAGTCCTGGGGATCGACCATGTGGTTCTTGGCCCAGGAGATGCGGCTGAGGACGGTCCGGGGTGTGAGTTGCTTGGTATCGAGCCCCATGCGGCGCATGACCTGCTTGACGATGTTCTGCTGGTCGCTTTCGTCGAAGATGGCGAAGGACTTGGTGAGACCCTGGTTGTTGACGCGCAACGCCTCGATGTCGCGGCGAAGAATGCGGACGCAAAGCGAGTGAAATGTAGCGAGGAGAGGTTTGCTCAGGCTTGAGTGCCCGATCAACTTCTCGACTCGCTCAGCCATCTCGGCGGCTGCCTTGTTGGTAAACGTAACGGCAAGAATGGAATCCGGCGCCACGCCGTGTTCCTGGATCAACCATCCTATTCGGCTGGTTATGACGCGCGTTTTGCCCGAACCGGCGCCCGCAAGGATGAGCAGGGGGCCCTCCGTGGTTTCGACGGCCGCGCGTTGTTCAGGATTGAGTTTTGCGATGAGCGACTGCGACAAAGGGTGGCATCCCGGAGGGAAAGATCCTTGGTCTAGTTTACCTTTCCCGCGATGTTCGTGCTCAGACCGTGGAATTACCACTGTTGTGATTTCCGGAACTGGTGCGACGCGCGTTGGCCAAATATCCGAAGTGCTTTATGAACACACCATTTGTGACCCACGACATAGCCGGCATTGACGCGGAGCGGTACTCTCGCGGGGTTGTATTCAAGCATTTTTTTTCTAACCTTGCGCCCGATGTAAGCCCAGCAGGCCCATGAGCGATCACCCCGGTGCAAGGGGAGTGGGTCATGGGCTTTCGAATTCGCGCTTTCTGCTTCCTGCTCGCACTTGCGGGATTCGCATCTCTCTCGTGCTCAGCTTCGCCGACAAACAGCAAATTGCTTTGGCTGGTTCCGCCTGGCGCACAAATTGTGGCTGGGTTCGAGAACTACCACGACGAACGTCACCACGGCCAGCTGCTGTTGACAACGCGGAACAACCGGCTTGATCTGGCTGACTGGCAGGCGATTGCGGGTGTCGATCACGAGAGAGCTATCGAGGAAGTGATTGAGGTAGCCGCTTCTCCGGATGGGGGGGTGTTGCCCGAACATCTGCTGCTGGTGGCGGGACGGTTCAATTGCAACAAGATTCTCCGATCGTTGCAGCTTTCCGGTGCGAAGCAGACAGAGTACGAAGGCCAACAGGTGATTCTGGTTGAGCCGTTCGCGCGCGAGAAGGGCGTAATGAATGGGACGCGCTGGCTGATCATCCTGGAAAACCGGCTGGTGATGCTGGGGACTCCATCGATCGTTCAAAAATCCCTGCATCGTTATTTGAACCATGCGGACGTTGACATGGTGATTCGAGAGCGACTGAGCCAGCTGCCTCTTGATGTGAACTCATGGAATGTCCTGAGTTCATTGCCGAAGACCCCTACATATTACACAGCACCAAAGCCGGCGAGCCCATGGGCGAGATTCTTCGAGGGCGCAGATGTGCTGATCGTGGGAGCGCGCTTTGGGTCGAAGATTCGTATGCATTTTTCGCTCCACGCGAATGAAGATCGCGGAAAGAGGTTTTTCGAGCAGAAGACGACGTCGTTTGCCGACGTATTTGCGCCTGGACGCACCGGCAGTTCGCGCCCGCCGCGCGTCGGAGATGTTGAAGTCAGGCCGAATCGGGTTCAGGGTTCCATTCAGCTCTCGCGGAAACAATTCGATGCCTGGAGCGATTGGACGAACAACTTCGGACATGCGCCTGCGATAGCGGAGCGTTCCAGCGACGCGGGTCAATAAGGTCGGTCCCGTCTGCGATTGATACGTGCGGACAAAGTGGATCTTAGAAGGTCAGCTCTGTGTAGAGATCCCGTCAGCGTTCTGCGTGTGAATTCCTGCTGAGAGCCGGCGGTATTCTGGGTTCACGATGACAGTGAAGAGAATAGCCGTCTACTGCGGATCGGCGAACGGCAGCGATCCAGCATTTCTGGCGGAAGCAATAGAACTTGGACGTGCGATTGCGGAGGCGGGCCTGGGGCTCGTCTACGGCGGCGCGAGCGTGGGCTTGATGGGCGCGGTGGCGGATGCTGCACTGGCCGGGGGCGGCGAGGTGATCGGCGTTCTGCCGGAGATCCTGTCGGGCAGCGAGATTGCGCATCGAGGATTGACGCAGCTCGAACTGGTACCGACGATGCACGAGCGCAAGGCTCGGATGGTGAAGCTGGCCGATGCGTTCCTCATGCTGCCCGGGGGCTACGGCACACTCGACGAGATGATGGAGATCGTGACCTGGAAACAGCTTCGTTTGCATGCAAAGCCCTGCATCTTGATCAACACATCCGGATATTGGGATGGGTTGATGACGTTTCTGGATCGAGCCGTGGAGGCGGGGTTTCTAAAGCCAGACAATCGCGGGCTGCTTGATGTGGTGGGGACGGCGAGGGAAGCGGTAGGGCTTGTAAAAGCAGGGAACGAGGGGCCGAGGGAACAAGGGAACGGGATCAGGTAAGAGGCGCTATTTCCGTTTTGCGCGTTCGCGCTGAAGTTCGCGGTAGAGCTCACTTTTTGACTTGCCGGATTCGCGGGCCAATCGCTTGAGCGCTTCCTTTTCGTCGAGGCCGGATTCGGATTGAAGACGCTTGACCTGGTCTGAGATGGATCTATGGATGACTGACTTCGCATCCCACATCTCAGAATCGAGATGCGGGGCACCCGACTTTGCGGTGCTGGCGGGGGCTTCGATGAGCAGAACGAATTCTCCGCGGATGCGATCGCGATCGGTGAGCTGCGCGCGTACTTCTGCGACGGTGCCACGAAGAAATTCTTCGTGAAGCTTGGTAAGTTCGCGTGCGGCCACGACGGGCAGGGCGGGGCCGAAGACGGCTTCAAGGTCGGCTAGAGTGTCGGCGATGCGGTGCGGGGCTTCGTAGAGGATCACCGTTTGCGCGGTGTCGCGCGGCTGTTCGGCAATGGATTCGAGCCGGGTGCGGCGGGCGCCGACTTTCTCAGGCAGGAATCCGATGAAGTGGAACTCGTCAGCCGGCAGCCCGGAGGCGATGAGGGCGCTGAGCGCCGCGTTCGCTCCGGGGATCGGGATGACGGAGACTCCCGCTGCAATGGCTTCGCGGACGAGGACTGAGCCGGGGTCGCTGATGCCGGGCATTCCTGCGTCGGAGACGACGGCGATTCGAGCGCCTTCTTTGAGTTCTTCTATAAGCTTTGCCGCGCGCTCGCGCTCGTTGTGTTCGTGATAGCTGATGGTGGGCGTGGCGATGCCGTAGTGGTTGAGGATCTTCTGCGTCTGCCGGGTGTCCTCGCAGGCGATTCGGTCGGCGTTTTTGAGAACCTCAAGCGCGCGCAGCGTGATGTCGCCTAGGTTGCCGATGGGCGTGGCAACGAGATAGAGGCCGGAGACAAGAGTGTCGGGCATTGCTTAGAACATGGTAGAGCTTTCGGCTCAGTCGAGATTGAGGCCAAGAGTCGCCCGGGAAAAAAGTCACCGGCACAATATGATTGTCACATCTTGACGTCCAAGATGAGAATGCGCTAGTCTCGGAGGGAATTAACTCCGGGGCTTCAATGGAAAATTCAAATAATACGGACCTCATTCAGGGCACGCTCGACATGCTCATCCTCAAAACGCTGAGCATTCAGCCTATGCATGCTTTCGGCATCTCGCGGCGCATCGAGCAGATTTCGCGCGGAGTCTTCAAGGTAAACCCTGGATCGCTCCTTACCGCCTTCCAGAGATTAGAGCGCGCGGGATGGCTCGATGCCACATGGCGCCAAACAGAGAATTCGCGTCGTGCCAAGTTTTACTCACTCACGCGTGCCGGGAAAAAACAGTTGGAGTTCGAAACTGCGGACTGGACACGTCGAGCGACGGCTATAGCGTGGCTTCTGAATGCGGAGATATAACGAAATGTCTCTCTGGCGACAGCTAACGCGCGGCGTGCGCGTATTGACACATCGAAAGGACGCTGATCAGGAGATTGATGAAGAGGTGCAAGATTTCCTCGAACAGGCCGCCGCTGAACTGGAGGCAAATGGACTTTCGCACGAGGATGCACGACGTACTGCGCGGCTGGAGATTGGCAGCCCGATTAACATTCGCGAACAGGTACGTTCGTACGGATGGGAGCACCTGTTTGGAACGTTAGTTGCCGATCTGCATTTTGCAATGCGTCAACTGCTTCGCAATCCGGGGTTCGCTCTTGTCAGCTTGATCACGCTTGCGTTGGGAATCGGGGCCAGCACCGCGATCTTCAGTGCGGTAAATCCAATTCTGTTCCAACCTCTTCCGTATCCTCATGCCGAACGAGTGATGGTGATCCAGGAGATGCGGCGGAACGGATCGCCGCGACCCGTGAATTTTGCCACATTTTTCGGGTTGTCAAAAGTGAGCCAGATATTTGATGCCACGGCAGCGTTGAAGATGTGGCAGCCGACCCTGGTGGGAACCGATGAGCCGGAAAGATTGGATGGTCAACGGGTAAGCGCGGACTACTTTCGCGTACTCGGAATCTTGCCCTTGCAGGGACGGAGCTTTCAGCCGTCCGACGATCAATTCCGCGGTCCCAACGTGGTGGTATTGAGTGACAGGCTGTGGCGGCGGCGCTTTGCCGGAGACATATCGATAATTGGCAAGCAGGTCACGCTCGACGAAAGTCTCTATACCGTCATCGGAGTGATGCCGGGTTCGTTTGAGAATGTGGCGGGACCTACCGCGGAGCTCTGGGCGCCCCTGCAATATGATTCATCCCTTCCGATAGACGGCAGGGAATGGGGCCACCATCTACACATGCTGGGACGCTTGCGCGCTGGCGTGAGCGCGAATCAAGCCTCGAGCGAACTGGGACGCATGATGCACCCGTTTGCAAAGACGTACGCGAAGGGATATGACTGCTGCGGCGGGGCACCGGACACGATGGTAGTCACCCGCCTTCAGGATGAAATCACCCGCAGCGTCAAGCCAGCATTACTTGCAATCCTCGGTGCTGTCGGGCTGGTGCTGCTGGTGGTCTGCGTGAACGTAACGAATCTTCTGCTCGCACGAAGCGGGCGGCGGCGCAGTGAGTTCAGCATGCGCGTCGCGCTTGGTGCCGGGCGCACCCGCTTGATACGCCAACTGCTGGCGGAGAGCCTGCTCCTTGCAGCCGTTGGGGGCATTCTGGGGATGATTGTCGCGAAGGTTGGTGTACGAGCGATCGTGGCGCTAAGTCCCCCCGGACTGCCTCGTGTGGAGGCAATCAGAATTGACAGCGCCGTCTTTATGTTCGCAATCGCAATCACATCGCTGGTCGGCATCGTTGTGGGCCTGGTGCCGGCATTGCAGGCATCACACAGCGATCCGCACAAAAGTATGCAACAGCGTTCCCGGACGACCGCAGGCGGCCATCAATTCACCCAACAGGTGCTGGTGATCTCAGAAGTTGCGCTCGCTCTCGTGCTGCTGGCCGGTGCGGGTCTGATGCTGCGAAGCATGGAACGCCTGTTTTCCATTGATCCGGGCTTTGAGAGTGCGCACCTGCTGACGATGCAGATTCAGGAGTCCGGCCGCCGTTTCAACGACGACAACGTCCGTGCCCGATTCTTTACAGACGCCCTGGAGGCGGTGCGGCGAGTTCCCGGAGTTACCTCGGCGGCATTCACAAGCCAATTGCCACTGAGCGGAGACCTGGATATCTACGGTATGGAGTTTCAGTCTCGCCCAGGTGACAACTCCGAAAGTATGCTTCGATACGCCGTGAGTCCAACCTACTTCGAGACCATGGGTATCCCGCTTATAGCTGGCCGCAGCCTGGATGAACGGGATCGCGCGGGCGCCCCTGGGGCGATTGTGATCAGCGCGTCCGTGGCCAAACGAAAATTTCCGGGTAAAAATCCGATCGGGCAACGCGTCCGGGTCGGTCTCGATGCGGGACATGCAGATCGTCCGTGGGCTACGATCGTCGGCGTGGTTGGCGATGTGAAACAGACATCTCTCGCCTTGACCGCATCCGATGCGTTCTATACCTCGACCACACAGTGGTCATGGGTGGACACTGCGCAGTCCCTGGTGATCCGAACCCGCGGCGATGCAGCAGCCCTGGCTCCAGCGATCAAGCAAGCCGTCTGGTCGGTGGACAAAGGCGAGCCAATCATGCGCGTAGCCACGATGGACAACCTGGTCACCACCTCGGAGGCCGAACGTCATTTTGCGATGACCCTCTTTGAAGCGTTCGGCATGGTGGCGCTGCTACTCGCTGCCGTTGGCATCTATGGCGTTCTCTCCGGCGGCGTCACCGAGCGAACGCGCGAGATTGGGGTACGAACGGCATTGGGCGCGACTCGGGTCGACATTCTGGCGTTAATTCTTCGACAGGGAATGAAACTCACCGAGATCGGAGCCGGGATCGGACTCTGCGGATCACTGATTGCGAGTCAAGCACTGATTTCGATGCTATATGGAATCTCGCGATTCGATCCAATCACCTACGTGGGAGTGATTGCGTTGATTGCGTGCCTCGCTGGAATCGCGTGTTGGGTGCCCGCGTGGCGTGCTGCGCAGCTTGACCCCTCAATAACACTTAGAGCTGAGTAGGCGCTCGTAATCTGTGTTTGTTTCCGATTGCATACTTGTCGCTCCGAATTGAGCCGCATCTGCACGTTGTGATCGCCACTGGATAGCGTTCAAATGAAAATGCAACCTATTCGCTGGATTCTTCAGACTCGATGCGGCGCTGCTCGGAGAGCAAGGACATGGACGTCATCAGGTTCTGGACGCTGACGATGCCGACTACCTTGCCGCTCTCGGTGACGGGGATCAGCGAGAGGCCGTGGCCGGCAGAGATGCGGCGGATGGTGGTGCCGAGAGTGTCTTCTGGACGGGCGACCTGGAAAGCGCGCGACATGATGCCCTGGATGTAGCCATTGCCATCGTTGCGCAAGGCTTCGACAATGCGCTGGCGCGAGACGATGCCGACCAGCTGCGGTCCTCGCACGACGGGGAAGTCTTCCTGCAACGAATGCACGCAGCGGACGAGGGCGTCGGCAAGCGTGTCAGACGGCGAAAGGGTCGCAAAATCGGTGAGCATCACCTCGCGCATGTGGACGGTGTCGACCACGGATTGGAAGAAGACGCCCTGGTCTTCGATTTGCGCGCCGATCATGATGAAGAAGCCGGCGATGATGAGCCATGGGCTGTGCACAACGAGCCAGCCGAGAAGCATGACCGTGACCGCAATGATCTGACCGAGGCCCGACGCGGCACGTCCCGCTGGGGTGAGCCCGTGAACTCGCGCGAAGTTACCGCGCAGCAGACGGCCGAAGTCGAGCGGGTAGGCAGGGAGCAGGTGTAGGAGGCCGAGGCCGACCTGCATCCAGACCATGCTGCGGACGAGGTGGTCGGGGGTGACAAGCGGACGCGCAAGCAGTTGAACATCTCCGCCCGCGCCGATAGCTGCCGCGGCGATCATAAGCGCGGTGATGAGATTGACGATGGGGCCGGTAAGAGCCATGGCGAACTCGCCGAAGCCGTTGTTTGCGGCATCCTGGCTTTCGGGATTGGCGTAGGCGAAGAGCCCACCGATGGGGAGCAGCAGGACGGCGCGCAGCTTGAGATTGAGATAAGCGGCGACGATGAGACGAGCGGTTTCGCGGACAAAGACCGCCGCCACGCAGAGGAAGAAGAGGCCTATCCCTCGAAGGGCTCCGGAACCCGAACCGCTGCTGAGGCCGAGACACACGAGCGCCAGGGCTGGAAAGAAGATGTGCATACGCATCTCCACATCCATCCATCTGCCCAATGGAATTGTCCAGCCACGCATAGTGGAATTGTAAAAGGCGCACCCTCCGACGTGGATGGGGAGGTCGGAGAGAGGTGCGATTCCGGTATGCTGATTCGCGATGCGCGTGATTGCAGGGACATTACGCCGGAGGATGCTGGAGGCGCCGCCGGGGATGGGGACGCGGCCGACAAGCGACCGCCTTCGCGAGACGCTCTTTAACGTGCTGGCGCCGCGGATCGAGGGGGCACGGTTTCTTGATCTCTATGCCGGATCGGGAAGCGTGGGAATCGAAGCGGCGAGTCGCGGAGCGGAGCGGGTTGTCGTGGTGGAGAGGGCTGCAGCGGCGTTGAAGATTCTTCGCACCAACCTGGAGAACCTCGGGCTTCGCAGCGGAGTGCGCGTGGAGGCGGTGAGCGCAGCAGCCTTCCTGAAGAAGGTGCGTCCGGAGAGCGCGGGGTTCGCCTTCGATATTGTGTTCATGGATCCACCCTACGATGCCGAGGATGAGTACGCGCTTGCGTTGGGCCTTCTGGGAGGAGAAGCTTCACGTCTTCTGGGGCAGGACGCGGTGGTGATTGCGGAGCATCGGCGCAAGTACAAGCTCGAAGAGCGCTATGGTGTGCTTGAGCGGACGCGGGTGCTGGAGCAGGGCGATGCGGCGCTGAGTTTTTATAAAGCAGCTGTTAGCTACTAGCTTTTAGCTCTTAGCTTAAGATCTTCCGGTACGGAGAATGAGCTTGAAAAACGTTCTGAAGTTGATTGCTGGACTGGTTGTCTTGATTGGTACCGCTGCGGCTTTTGCGCAGGGTACGACGCCATGGGTGATCGGGCCATTTGCGCGCCCCGCAGTTGGAAATCCCGTGGTCTCGCCAAATGCGGCATCGACGTTTCAGGACCCGATTGAGAAGAAGGCGGTGCAATGGGAGGCGCTGCACACGTTCAATCCAGCCGCGATTGTCCGTCACGGCAAGATTCATGTGCTGTATCGGGCAGAAGACAATTCGGGCGCGATGGAGATCGGCGGGCACACGTCGCGGCTAGGCATGGCGGAGAGCGAAGACGGAATCCATTTCAAGCGATCGGGCGAGCCGGTGTTCTACCCCGCTGAGGACGATCAGAAAGCGCGTGAGTGGCCGGGCGGCGTCGAAGATCCGCGCATCGTAGAACTCGAAGACGGCACGTATGTGCTGACCTATACGCAGTGGAATCGCAAGACGTACTCAGTGGGGATTGCGAGTTCGCGCGATCTGAAGCACTGGACGAAGCACGGGCCGGCATTTCTGACAGCCTCGGGCGGCAAATATGCTGACCTTAAGTACAAATCGGCAGGAATCGTGACGCAGCTCAAGGACGGGCGGCTGATTGCGATGAAGATCAACGGCCGTTACTGGATGTACTGGGGTGAAGGGTCGATCAGACTGGCAACTTCAGAGGATGCGATTCACTGGACACCGGTGGAGAGTACCGATGGCAGTCCGGTGGAGCTGTTGCGGCCGCGAACCGGGCACTTTGACAGCACATTTCCTGAGACTGGACCTCCGCCGATTTTGACGAGCGCGGGAATCGTGGTGCTCTACAACGGCAAAAATGCGGAAGAGGGCGGCGATCCGACGCTGGGGCCGAGTGCTTACGCTGCGGGCGAAGCGCTTTTTGAAGCGACGAACCCGGCGCACCTGTTGCAGCAGACGGACAGGCCGGTGCTGAAGCCGGAGTTGCCGTATGAGAAGACAGGCCAGTACGCGGCGGGAACGACCTTCGCCGAGGGGCTGGTGTACTTCCACGACAAGTGGTTCCTCTACTACGGTTGTGCCGACTCATTGGTGGCGGTCGCGACTGCTCCCGCGGAAGCGATGAGCGCGGAGTCGCTGCACATGGAGCCGCCGGCAGGCGTGGTTGTTGAGACACCAACAGTCGCGACGAAGGATGGAATTCCCGTGGGAGGCGAGGCAAATGCGCGCGGCTTTTATCTGCACAATGGCGACACCGTCGTGTTCTACGGCGACAGCATTACCGAGCAGAACTACTACAACCAGTGGGTGCAGGTGTACGTGGCGACCCGGTTTCCGTGGATGCGCGTGCATTTCTACGGAGCGGGGATCGGCGGCGATCGGGTAACCGGCGGATGGGCTGGCCCTGTCGATCAGAGGCTCGAGCGGGATGTCTTCTCAGAAAAGCCGACCGTGGTGACGGTGATGCTGGGCATGAACGACGGTGGCTATCGCCCGACGACGGACGAGATTGAACAGACCTACGTGAAGGGCTACCAGCATCTGCTTGATTCAATTCGCGAGCATGTTCCGGGAGTGCGCTTGACTTTGCTGGGACCTTCGCCCTTTGATGACGTGACGCGGCCGGTGACGTTTCCGGGCGGCTACAACACAGTAATGCAGCACTTTGCAGAGATCGATCAGTCACTGGCGGACAAAGCTGGAGCGGCGTTCGTGAACTTGAACCCTCCAGTGGTTGCAGCAATTCAGAAGGCGGACGTCGTGGATTCGAAAATCGCGCCGCTGCTACTGCCGGACCGGGTGCATCCCGATCCGCTGGCTCACTGGGTGATGGCAGAGGCGCTGCTGAAGGGGTGGCATGCGCCGGCACTGGTATCAGAGGTGGCCCTGGACGGGCGCGCAGGAACAGTCGCAGCGGCGCGCAATGCATCGGTGAGTCGAGTGGAGCAGACGGGCGAGGGGCTGAAATGGACGACGCTGGAATACGGGTTGCCGCTTCCGCTGATGCGCAGTAATGCGTCGGATGCGCTGCTGCTGGACGTGTCCGATATCGAAAAGCAATTGAACCAGGAGATGCTTCGCGTGACCGGGCTTGGGCCGGGGCGGTACACGCTGAGCATCGATGGCGATGCGGTGGACACGTTTTCTCCCGAGGCGCTGGAGACCGGAATCAACCTGGCCGACTATCCAACGCCGATGTTTCATCAGGCTCAGTCCGTGGGTTGGCTGGTGCGCGATCGCGATGAGACACATTTCATCCATGCGCGGATGCGAGCCCGCAATGCCGACATCGGTAGCGAGGACGGAAAAGACGCGATGCAGTCTTTTGAGAATATGCAGGAGGATCTGCTTTATGAGGCGGCTTTGCCGAAGCCGCATGTGTTCCGCCTAACCCCCGTGGCGACGGGAACGACGCAGAGCACGAGATAGAGTGGCGTGCTCTTCCAGGGCATTTGCGCGTTTGCCGTTGGATAAAAGGAGTTGATTATCAGTTCGATTTCACTTGCATCGGTGCTGGAGACGGATCGCGCAGAACTGCGCGATGTGAAGACGCATGCGCCAGGGCCGGAGGGATTGCTGCCGCTATCCCCGGAGATGCTGGTCAAAGAGCCCTCGGGGAATCTGTTCGGCCTTAGCCAGAATGCGGGCATGGGCTGGGAGGCGGGTCGGCTTCTCGATCCGGAATTTCTGATTCTGAGTACGCATGGTGGTGTGCGCGCGGAGGATGGCAGCGCAATTGCCTTAGGATTTCACACGGGTCATTGGGAAGTGGGTCTGCTGGTAGCAGAAGCGGCTCGCGAACTGAAGGCCCTGCGCGCGGTGCCGTTCGCGGGAGCATGTACGGACCCCTGCGATGGGAGAACACAGGGCACCGCAGGGATGATGGATTCGCTGCCGTTTCGCAATGATGCGGCGATGGTGCTGCGACGCCTGATGCGGTCACTGCCGACGCGTAAAGGCGTGCTTGGCGTTGCGACGTGCGACAAGGGATTGCCGGCGATGATGATGGCGTTGGCTTCGTCCGGAGCTTATCCGGCGGTGCTGGTGCCGGGCGGCGTGACGTTGCTGCCTGAGAGCGGCGAGGATGCGGGCAAGGTGCAGACCATCGGAGCGCGGTTTGCACAGCAGCAGATCACGCTCGAATACGCGCAAGAGGTTGGATGCCGCGCATGCGCGTCGCCGGGTGGAGGATGCCAGTTTCTGGGAACGGCAGCTACAGCACAGGTGGTGGGCGAAGCGCTTGGCCTGTCGCTGCCGCATACGGCGCTGGCGCCCTCAGGGCAGGCTATCTGGCTGGATGCGGCGAAGAGATCGGCACGCGCAATCATCCGGTTGCATGAATTTAAAATGGGCGCACGGGATGTGCTGACGGATGCGTCGGTGCGCAATGCCATGGTGTTGCATGCGGCCTTCGGCGGATCGACAAACCTGCTGTTGCATCTGCCCGCAATTGCGTTTTCGGCAGGGTTGAAGCGGCCAACACGCGAGGATTGGGAGAAGGTGAATCGCGAGACGCCGCGTCTTGTCGATGCGCTGCCGAATGGACCGCGGGGATTCGCAACGGTGCAGGTGTTTCTTGCCGGAGGGGTGCCGGAAGTGATGCTTCATCTGCGTGAAGCGGGCT
>Ga0207677_10000053_pt1 | contig 99219 bp, 78 predicted proteins | sample KBSMisM42_FD_184311 | JGI IMG/M metagenome (GOLD analysis project Ga0207677, IMG submission 184311) | Miscanthus rhizosphere microbial communities from Kellogg Biological Station, Michigan, USA - KBS Miscanthus M4-2 (SPAdes) (version 2) | ecosystem: Host-associated > Plants > Roots >...
TTGAAGCTGGTTCCCACAATCGGCTGCTCGGTCACCGTTGCCGACATGCTGTCAGCGGTTCCGCACGAATTGCTCACCCGCACCCAGTAGGATGTCGTCGCGGGTGGCGTGACGTTCACGGCCGCTGCGGTGCCGTTGAGCACTGGCGTTGTCGTAACGCCGGTCGCCCCCTCGAACCACTGATAGCTGAGCGATGGCCCCGTCACGCCGACGGAGAGCGTCACTCCCGTCCCGGCCGGCACAGTAGTCGATTGAGGCTGGTTGGTGATCGATGGCGCCACGCAAGGAACGATCTCCACGACGGCGATATCCGTGTCCGCCGACCCGCACAAATTCGTGGCGCGCATCCAATAACCCGTCGTAACGCTCGTGGGGTCCGGATGAAATGTGGTCGAGGTCGCGCCGCTGAGGAGTATCGACGAATCGCCTGGTGACGCAATACCGCCGTTATTGTAGTGCGCCCCGTTCCGCTTAGAGAGATCAAACCCCGGCTTCACCTGATACCACTGAACCGAGACCGCCAAGGTTCCGGCCGCGTCCGCGTGAAGTCGGATGGTCCGTGGATATCGCGGTTGTATCCTGAGGCTGTTCCGTAATGTTCACGTCACTCAGGCGCAGCAGCCTGTTCGGCGTGTCGGTGATCTTCTGTCCCGTGAAAAAATCCGTCGTATTCAGCGGATAGGTCGCCGAATCTTCAAGCGTCGCAACGCTGTTGTTCAGAAGCGCCGTTCGTACTTGAACCGGCGTGAGGTGATTGGGCTCATGGCCATCCGGGCCTTGTAGCAGGCGCGCCGCGAACCCAGCGACGATCGGCGCCGACCAGGAGGTGCCGCTACCCAACCCTCCACGCAGTCGCGCGTCACGATAATCCGAGCCATTTCCGCTGTTGGTGGCTAAGAAGAGATTCTTAGCTGGAGCGAAGAGCGTCACACATTGACCAGCGTTAGAACCACCGTCAAAGCCATAGTAAGTTAACAGTGTAGGGTCAGCGGTCTTCTTATTCGTCGAATTTGTGCACGGGTTCGAGTCGCCGTCGCCACAGATCCATCGCGCGTCTCGTACTGCTTTCCCCGCGTCGTAGTCTGGCTCCTTGTTATATACTATATCTTGAACACCCTGGCCGTCCGCCGCCACCGCGCCCTGAGGTATAGATGGTGGCTCGATAAGGTCCACTTTCCACGGCCTATTAATCAACATAGAACCACCTACCGTGATGACATTGCCTTTCAGTCCGTCGATGGGGTTATCTGCCGAGATGCGCGCCGGGCTCGTATCGCAAGCATTGCCGTTCTGATTATTGGCCGAAGCCACGACCGTGATGTTACTAGCGAGCAGCCTCCGCACCACAGCCTCGACGCTATCGGTTGTCCCGTTAATATCGTCCGCACGTCTATACTCACTCATTGAGACTATGGCATTGCTCTTAGGGCCTTGATCGTTGTCCCCAGTCAATATCCAATTGAGCCCGTCGATGATCATGTCGGTCGCGGCTGTGAGGCTGGGTCTGATTTCATTCGGTTTCAACACTTGCCATACGACGGTACCGTCGGTCTTCGTCGCGTCAGCCGCGGTCGGCCATCCCCCCGGGTCCGACGATAACGACGTTCCCGCAGTGATACATCGGTAGACAGCGTCAAAACTGTTACCGTTCGGGTGATAGATCGTTTTATTTAGCGTATATGGGTGACCCGAGATTCGCAGTCGAGAGGCATTGACATCGCAGCGGACTACTTTGATAGGCACGATCGTCACGCCCTTGGCAACTCCGACCCGCGTGCCGCCCAGCGCAGAGGCTACTGCCGTTCCATGGCCGTTAATACTGAGTTCAGCGTTGTAATTGTCGACTTCCTGCTGAACCAGAGTGTTCGGCGGTACGGCGAAACCCAGGCATGGGTCATCGGCGGGCATATGATCATTTGTTGTCGCGTCGCCTGTGGCGTTATAGCCGTGCGTCACACGCGACCCAAACTCCTGATGAGATTTGTTGACTCCGGTGTCCACAACGTACACGGTAACGCCACTGCCATCCGTGCAGTACGAATACGTGTTTGTCGGATCGGGATAGTTCTGGTCTGCACGATCCAGATGCCACAAACGGTTGTCGGTGACAATGCCGGCGCCGGTACATGTTATCAGTGTCGGATCGCAAGTCACCGGATTGATGTTGGTTCGCTGCACGCCCGAGAGATACCACTGCGCGTTCTCCTCTACGTACTTCACCAGCGGATTGTGGCTGAGCGCGCGGGCACGCGCTTGCGGCATGGCGGCTGAAAATCCCTTGATCGCATGTTGCCAGATTTTGCGGGGCGTAAACTGCTGACTTAACCCCAGATCACGCGCCACCGCCGGCACTTGATCGGGCAATACGTCGTCGCTCAGAACGACGATGTACTGATCTGGGATACGGTCATCACCGGCATCGCGGTATTTCTCCAGCACCGGGGCAGGCCCCGAGGCGTCGGGCTGACGGAAGAGATAGGGCGAGCGCGTCACCGCAGCATCGGCGGCCCGCGAAGTGAGACAGATCGGCAGAGCGGCCAGGATTAGACACACGTGTAGCGTCCGTTTCAAAAAACTCACCATTTGCTGAGACTCCGATATTGGACGGTTACTGATTATTCTTATCGCACGCGCTATGCGTGCTTCCCGAGCGTGAGACAGGCGATCACCACAAGAAATAGTCCAAGAATGGACAAGTACATGCCACTCATTGTCGGGATTGGTGGTGCGATGACGATCGTTTGCTGCGAGATCAGTACAGATTGGCCTTGGAACGTTTGGCGAACCTCATACGTATACGTGCCTTGCGGCAGCGGACCAAAGCTCGCGAATTGATGTGTGATAAAGATCGGCGGCCCGGCGATAACGCTCACCGCTGGCAGCGTCGTGCGAATCATGTTGCCAGTCACAGAAGTGACCGGCGGGTCATAAATAAATGCGCTCGACACATCAATCGTCGCATTGATTACGTCCTGCTCTGTCGGCGTCACTGGCGTGATCGTGGCGGCGTTCAAATGAAAGGCGGTGGTTAGAGCCGCCAGCGCGAGCAAAGCATATATTTTCATGGTCATGAGTCTAACCTATCGAGGCAACGGACTGATCCATCCCCGATCTCTCAACATTAGGAGGGCCTCGAAGACGACTTTTCACTACCCTCATAAAAAAGAAAGATCAGAGATGCTCTGACTCGGCAGTCAAAGCGGCTTGCGAAGCAAGCTCGCCTCTACGTGAAGCATCGGTCTCGTAGGGTACTCCTGAGCTCAGTGCGCCGGCGACAACGGAATGCCGCTGCCAATGACGCCGAGTTACACGTAAACGTCGTAGTTGCGCGAGTCGATGGTGATGCCGCGCGCGCGGAGATCGTCGGGCGTGAGCTGGTGAATCGTGACCTGCGTGCCGAGGGTGCCCACGACGTGGACGATCGTGGAGGTCGGCGTGGCGTACTGCACGAACACGCCTTTGCTGTCGACGAGGCGGATGTTGAGAACGGTGTAGTCGCCCTGCTCGTGCAGCGGCGGAAGCGTGAACTTTCCGCCAGGCCGCGTCGTCACCATCACCGGCGCGTCCAGACCCGGTCCTGTCAGATCGCCGACCGCGGTCATGCCGGTCTCCGGCACGTCCTCATTCATCTTCTTGCCGAACGTCGTCTGAATGACGGCCGGGATGTCCGCTCCGGTATCGACGCTCTTCGGCACTTCCAGCGCGACGCCGGTGATCAGCAGATTGGCCGCGTCGATGTCTCCCGCCTTCGCGGTGGGAACGATCGCGGCGGCGATGAGGAGGAGAACGGCAAGAGCTCGGCGGAAGCGCATTCGCTACGACCTCGGCGCGACGGGAATCGTGTCGGCTTCTTTCATCTCACGCGCGAACCGCACGATCGGCGACTCGACGCGCTTCGCGCCCGGCTCGATCAGCATCGCGCTCTGCGGCGGCAGGTCGGCATCGAAGCGCAGCACGGAGGTCTTCAGCGTGACCGCGCCGCCCTCTCGTCGCCGAGCTGCGCCTCACGCCACCGGTCGAGCTCCGTCAGCGAGGAGAAAGCGACGATGTTCTCTTTTCCCGTGCGCACCAGGTGCCGCACAAGTTCCGGCGCCCCGATGATGATGATGCTCCGCATGGCCGGGTTGGACACGTTAGATATTCGCAAGCGAACCGCCAGCACAACCTGCCGAGGGCCGCATGTTCGCCTCAGTAATCCCTTCCTGAGAGTGACGCATCGAACTATTTCCCTCCCTGCCGGCGCAACTCCGCCGAAGGCGGCCATGGAATCCGATCGTGCGTTTCATGAAGTACGTACACCACCCGTATTTCGTCACAGGCAATCGAGGAGTGGACCGCGCAATTCGAAGATGGTGAATTTCGAACCTCCGAATTGGGCTTCCTTTCAAGCCCTGCGAGCGGATCGCGAGCTTGATTCCGGGCTAGTAGACCTTACCGTAGCGACGCGGTTGAGACGGGGACAGCGACTACGTCGATGAGGACGCCGACCACGTCGACGAGGACGCGGACCACATCGATGAGCACAACGACCACGTCGATGAGGACAGGACTACGTCGATGAGGACGGCGATCACATCGATGAGGACAACCACCACGTCGATGAGGATAGGACTACGTCGATGAGGACGGCGATCACATCGATGAGGACAACCACCACGTCGATGAGGACAGCGACCACGTCGACGTCCAGACTTTCGACACCGATACGGCGATCGACCGGTTTTCTCTAAAGTTTAGACCCTGTCCAAACGGGAAATTTACAAGCTTCCGAAAACAACCGGGTAGGGAAATACCTCGCTTGCGTCCCTCCCATAAATATAGACGTCCAATGCATTCTTCGGCGGAAGCCAACGCCGGGAAAGACGAAGTGAGAGATGCCGGAGAGAGGGTCGCTCATCGAGGAGAGGGTGCATCTGAGAAGTCTCGGCGGCGGTGACCGCGAGGCCTTCTGGCCGCTGTGGCTGGAGCATCGGCCGCACCTCTACGGCGTTTGCTTGCGACAGATGCGCGGGTCGACGGCTGACGCGCTCGACGCCGTCAGCCGCTCGATGCTGCTGGCGTTCCGCAAGTTGCCGGCACATGCCACGGAGATCGAGAACCTGCAGGCATGGCTGACGCGGCTGACGCGCAATGTCTGCGCAGACATCCATCGCGAGCAGCAGCGGCAAACGGTCGGCGGAATGGATATCGAGACGATGACGGACGAGCTGTACACCGCCGACCCGAGTCCGTCACCCGAGGAGGTCGTGCTTTCGAATGAGATGCGGAGGCTGCTGCAGAAGCGCATCGAAAGCCTGCCGCCGCTGCTTCGCGACGTGGCGCGGCTGCGATTCCTTCACGAAGCGTCGTACGGATCGATCGCCAGCGCGCTGTCGATCACGGAACCGGCCGCGCGGAAGCGCCTGCAGCAGGCGCGAGCGGCACTGAGGTCGTGCTGTTGACTTCACAGGATTCCTCCGGCGGGCGTCTTTGTGACAACCAGACAACCATGGACGCATTGCTCGTTGGGACAGTGGGGCACAGCCCGGAACGCGCAGGGTTTCTGACGCCGGCTTCAGATTGGATCGAGCTTCGCGCTGACGCAGCCGGCGACGTCGATGCCGCACACCTTCGATCGAAGACGACGGGCACACTCCTCTACACGCTGCGGGGCGTAACTGTCGACCGCCGCGAACGGCTTCTGCGTGCGGCGGCGACGTTTGATCTCATCGACCTCGAACCATCGGACCTTGACGACACGCTGCTGCTCCAGCGCATCCGACCGGAACGGCGCGTGATCACCTGGCGCGGCCGGGCCCGGACGATGGCTGACCTCGACGCTGCCCTCGGCGTCATCCGCCGCGTACCGGCGCGGCTCTACCGGATCGAAGTGGAGACGCCGCGCTGCAGTGAGACGCTCCTGCCGATGCAGCTTCTGAAACGCGAGCAGCGCGGCGACCTCACCGCTTACGCGGTCGGCGCGATCGGACTCTGGACGCGCATCCTGGCACCGCGCCTCGGCGCGCGCATCGTCTTCGGAGGCGATGCGGATCCGATCGATGGGATGCTCCCGATGGAGCAGTGCATCGCCGACTACGGGTTTCCGCGTCTCGATCCGATCGACGAGATCTTCGGCATCGTCGGCGATCCGGTACTCCGCTCGCTCTCGCCGCGGCTTCACAACGCCGGGTTCAGAGCCCTCGGCCGGCGCGCACTCTACCTCCCCTTCCACGCTCCCGACTTCGCCAACTTCTGGTCGGCCCTCATCGACGAGCGCGGGATCGAGTCGCTTGGCCTGTCGGTGGGCGCGCTATGCGTCGTGTCACCTCACAAAGAGATCGCCGTGAGCGCTGCGCCGGCAAGAACGCCGATGGTGACGCGCACCTGCTCGACAAACTTTTTCGTAAACGAGGGAGGCCTCTGGACGGCCGACACGACCGATCCCGAGGGTGTCCTGCTGACGTTGCGCGAACGCGGCGTGGATCCGCGCGATCGGCGCGTGGCCGTCGTCGGTTGCGGCGGCTCGGGACGCGTCATCGCCGCGGCGCTGCAGCAGGCCGGCGCCGACGTCACGCTCGTCAATCGCGGTTTCGATCGCGCGTCGCTGGCCATACGGCTGCTGCAGCTCCCCTTCGTGCCGCTGGCGAGTTTTTCGCCGCGCGGCTACGCGATTGTCGTCAATGCAACTCCGGTCGGTTATCGCGCCGGCGACGTCCCTTTCGATCCGTCGGGACTGAGTGAGGACGCCGTGGTCATCGATCTCGTCTACGGTAAGGAGCCGACCTCGCTCATCGCGACGACGCGCGCCCGCGGACACGTCACCATCGACGGCCGAGACGTGCTGCGTACACAGGCGATGAGCCAGTTCCACCTCATGACCGGTGAGCCGATGCCTGCTGAAGTTCCGGGGCAGATTCTCGGGTGGTACGCCAACCCCGACCCGACTGAACCCGATCAGAGTGATGCACTGCCGATCGCCGCGGCGTCATCGGGCTCCGCGTGAAAATCTCCTCGTCATGATGCCGCCGCCTCCTCGCGCCGCGCTTCGGCCTCTTCCCGCGCGCGAACCAGCGGCAGCACCTGCCGGCTGAAGCGCGTCATCTCTTCCGTGTCGGGCCACCCCATGAAGAGGAACTGCGTCACGCCTGCATCGCGATACGCGAAAAGCGCATCTGTCACTTCCTCCGCCGAGCCGACGATGGCCACCGAGGGCGCGCCCATGTAGGGAACGGCGCCGGTCCAGAGATACGGCGCCGGCCAGTCGTCGGCCTTGGCCAGTTTGTAGGTCGACGTGAACGCCACCGAATCCGACTTCTTCGCAAACTCCTCATGCGTCCGCCGCGGCGCGCCGTCGAACCGCGCCAGGAGCCGCTCGGTCGCCTCGACGGCTTCTTCATGTGTCTCGCGGACGAGCAACGAAACGAGGATGCCGACCTCGATTCCTCCGTCGACGAGCGGCCGCACGTGGTCTCGCATCGCCTCTGCAGGTTGGGGAAGGCGCCACATGCAGTCCGCATGTTTCGCCGCCAGCCTCTCGCCGGGAGCGGAGTTGCCGCCGAGAAAGATCTCGGGCGAGGTTCTGTCGGGTGCGACAAACGGCGTGCTCAACCTCCCCTTCTCCACCGTGTAGTACTTGCCGGCGAAATTCACTTCGCCGGAACCTTTCCAGAAGGCATTGCAGATGGTGAGGAACTCGTCGGTCCGTTCGTAGCGCTCGTCATGCGCGAGGAAATCGCCGTAGTACTTCTGCTCCTCGGGCGTGTGACCCGCCACGACGTTCAGACAGATTCGGCCGCCCGTCAAAGCGGCCACGCTGTTCACCTGCTGCACGAACAGCGTCGGTGAACAGACGCCGGAACGGACAGCGACCATGAACTTGATGCGCGTGGTCAGCATGCCCAGGGCAGCAGCGAGCACGATCGGATCGGCGCGATGAAACCCGAACGCGGTCAGCAGCGATTCGATCCCGCACTCCTCGGCCGTTTTACAGAAGCGCACGTGCGCGTCGAGATTGGGAATCCCGGAGACAGCGCCGCGCGCCTTGGCCCCTTTCAGCTCTTCGCCCGCCGACGACATGCTCCAGTGGAAACGCAATGGCATCATTCAGGCCCTCATCGCGGCGCCGATTCCCATCTCGTCGAAACGCATCCGCACGAGATCCCGCAACCGCCGCGCGACCTCGGCGTAAACCTCGTCGCCGTGCCCGATCGGATCGGGGATATCGCCGGCGGGATCGAGGCAATGCGCCTTCGACGCCGCGTCGGGGAACTGTTGCACGAGCATCTGCCGCTGCGATTCGGTCATGCAGTAGATCGAATCGGCGGCGGCGACCTGTTCCGGCGTCAACGGCCGCGCGACGTGTTGCGATGGTGCGATCGTCAGCCCGTTTAGCGCGCGGTTCGATTCGGCAGTGATCGGAGATCCGGTCCGCGGCGTAAGGCCGGCGCTCTCGGCGCGGATGCTGCCGATCGGAACGCCCGTGCGAAGCGCGATCTCCGCGTTCGAGATGGCCGCGGCCATCGGAGAGCGGCACGTGTTGCCGCTGCAGACGAAGAGGATCACCCGTTCGCGTGCGCTGACCATCGTTGCGCCGCGCAAACCACCGGTCAGGAAATCCCACGCATCTTCCAGCCGGTGATGGAACGGCGAAAGGAGAGCCAGCGCTCCGATGATCATCGCCGACGACACGAACTGCGACATCGGCGGCGCCGGGACGTTGAAGAAGACCGACAGCAGGAAGACCGCCGCGTAGCCGGCCAGGAAGCTCGCTCCGCAGAAGAGCGGGATGCAGAACGTGTTCTCCCGGCAATCGAGATAGATCAGCGTCCCGAAGATGTTGTGGCTTGCGTAGAAGAGTCCGATCAGCATTACCGGCACAACGGCAGCCGGATGCATCGTCCAGAACGTCGTGAACCCGCGGCGGAGCGCCAGCGACACCGGCCCGATTCCGAGAAGCGCGGCGATGGCCGGAATGGCCGGTAGAACGACGCTCGTGACGAGAATCTCCTGCACGAAGTAGCGATACGTCGTCTCGCGATCTGTAACCTTGGCCACATTCGTCATGCACGGCGTCCGCAGCGCATAGCCGGTCAGATAAACGCCGAGGTTCAACGCCGCAAGCAACGGGAGAGAGCGGTCTTTGGCGGCGGCCAGCGAGATGAAGAGCGCCACGAAGCTGATCACCAGCGCCGCCCACGAGAACCAGCGCACTCTCCGGCCGAATGTGGCGTCGATGACCGGCCCCATGATCAGCAGGCCGCCACGCATCAACAGCAACGCCAGCACGATCGAGATCCCTTTGAATGTGTAGGCGACGGTGGTACTGCCGATGATCAGCGCCAGGCCAACCCCCGAGAGGGCGATCGCCGGCGTCGTTACCGGAATGGGGATGCCGGCGAAACGCCGGACATCGACGTACTTCCACCAGCCCAGAAGCGTGATGATCAGAGGCCAGGTCAGAACCGTTCCGAGAATGGCGGCCGGAAGGATCTCCAGGCCGATGAGTCCCAGCGGCACCCCAGGCACGAGACCGGACGTAACCGCCTTCGCCAGTCCGGCGTAAGGCGTATAGAAGATGACCAGCCCGAGCGCGAACGCCCAGATGATTCGCTTCGGAAGTGCCGGCAGTTTCGTCATCGGCTTCCTGATGGTCAGCTCACCCGGTGGAAAAACTCGCGATCGAAGAAGTTTGAACGTCCGCTGTCGTCGTCGAAGGCCGTCAGCTCGACGACGACCAGGACGCCCAATTTGACGTTTGCCTGGAGATCGATGGTGGTTTTGCCACGCTCGAAGTGCGCGCTGAACGCCCCCGCCGCAGGATCGTCGAAGGTGAACGCGAAGACCGAACCGGGAACGCTGCCCCAGTCCTCATCCCCGCCATCGAAACGTCCGAAGACACGGACGTCGACCGAATCCTTGTCATTCGCCGTGCAAACGATGCGCGCCAGCGATCCCCTGGCGTTCGTATTTCTCCAGTCGCCAAGAATCACGTCCAGAGCGAGTGCTGCCGCGGCAGGAGCGACGATCGTCATCATGCATCTCCTTCGTGATCGCGGTAGAAGAACTCGCGCGTGAAGCGATCGTGCAACGCTCCCGCCTCGCGGAAGCGGACGAACGTCGCCACAACGAGAAGGCCGAGGTTGAGGTTAGCCTGCACCTCGACGTCGAAATCGTCGAAGCGATACCGGGCGGCAAAGGCGCCTGCCCGCGCGTCGCCCGTGGCAATGCCGCCGGAGTAGATCGTCTCGGCTTTGGCGCGTCCCCACGAACGTGGCGACGGCGGGGAGCTCCCGAAGATGGTGACGTAGAGATCGTCGCCTTTCGTCTCCACGTTCAGCGAGTCGATCCATTGCGCTTTTTCGTTTGTTTTCTTCCAGGCGCCGGCAAACGCCTCAATGGCGATGCGTGGCCGAGGCGGCGTGAGGTCGGGCCGTTCCAGCCGCTCGGCGAGTCTCGAGGTCGATCCGGTCATCCTGTCCTCCTCCTCATCGAACGAAACGGGAAAGCGATGCATCGCCGCCACGAGCAAAGCGTGCGCAATCGAGATCCTCTCGAGTCTCAGCGGATGTTTTCTGCTGGTAAGACGCCTCGGGCTGGCGCTCTGTGAACTGGCCGCGAAGAACAATACAGCCGAGAGCGCCACTCTTCTTTTTTGCCGGGCAGGGGTAGGGAACTACCCGGATCAAAACCCTCTCTACTTAGACACCAAACAGCAATCCGGGGAGAGGGCTTGGATGGAGCTTGCCGAAACCGGCCGTGAGCAATTGCTTCTTGTGACGTTGGGCCAGGGCGATCGCGATGCTTTCTGGCCGCTGTGGCAGGAGCATCACGAGTGGCTTTACCGCGTTTGCCTGCGCCAGATGAGCGGCGTTCATGCGGATGCTGCCGATGCCGTAAGCCGCACGATGCTCGTGGCCTGGGAGAAGCTGCCGCGGTCGGCGTGCGCGATTGTGAACCTCGAAGCGTGGCTGACGCGGTTGGCGTGTAACGTCTGCCTCGACATGCATCGCGAACGGCGGCGCAGAACGCGCGTCGTGGAGGCGTTCGGTACGATCGATCATCAGCCGGGCACGCGCGACGTGGCGTCGCCCGAGCGCGATGCCATCTCGGCGGAGCAGTGCCGCGCGATACTCGTCGCCATCGCCGCGCTGCCACCCGCATTGCGGGACGTCGCCGAATTGCGTTTCCTTCATGAACAGTCGTACGAGACGATCTCGGCGCGGCTCTCACTCCAGCCGGCGAACGCGCGCAAGCGCCTGCAGCAGGCCCGCGAGATGCTGGGAGGAATGCTGGGACAGGCCATCAAAGTGCGGTGCACGCGAAGAAACGGGACGTCGAGCTAGGAACCTGCGCGGTGGAACCTCGTTACGGCTTCGGTGGCGGAGCCTTGGGCAACCAACGCCGCCGGCCGTGCCGGCTAGTCGATCCAGCGCGCTGGTGCGGTTTTTCCGTGCTCGATGACGACGACGTAGGCGCCGGTCGAACCGATGCGGTGGGTCGCATTGAAGCTGAGCGGCGGAGCGAAACCGGTGCGGAGCTGCACGGTCGTGTCGAGCGCGTCGATCAGCGAGGCACGGCTCACGTCCCGCCCCGCGCGGCGCATCGCGTCGACGAACAGGGCAGCAGAGGCCAGCGCGGCCTGCGCGCGCGGCGAGCGATCGGAAGGAAGCGTCGGAAAGGCGACGTAGGTCCGCAGCCGGTTGTCGTCGCTGAAGACGATCGGATGTGCGAGTGACGCGGCGACGAGGAGTAGCGAGTCGGGGCGTGCGCGGCGGATGGCGTCGGGGATGGCGGTGGTTTGAATCAGTTCGACGTGCGTGAAGCCGAGGCGCCGCGCGTCGGCGGCGAGCGCCTCTGAACCCCCGACGATCAAGAGCGGCTGAGAATGGCCATTCTCGGCTGCAGCGCGCAACAGCACGCGGTTCTGTTGGTCGACGCCGGCGAAGAGCTCGAAGACGAAACGATGACTTCCCCGGGCATTCGCGGGCATCCGCGAGATCGTCGTGAGCAGAGGAATCCCGAGTTTTTCCGCGGCGGCCGCGAGCTGCTCATCCGCTCCTTCAGTGTCCGCGGCTACGAGCGCGAACGTCAGCGCCAGATCCTGCAGTTTGGCAACCCGGTCGACGGTGCTGCTGCCCGGCTGGGCGAATTGGACCGCAATGTGCCGGTCGAAGATACCGCCGCTCTTGTTGACCTCATCGATCCACGCGGCAAGCGATGCCCGTACTCCAGCCGCGGCGTCTTCCGAGGGCGGAAGCAGGACGCCGATGGTGACCGTGTCGTCCGTGACCCCCGGATCGCGCTGCGCACCGAGCGTGGCAAGAAACGCGATCAGAGCCGCGGCGTCGGCCCGCGTGAGCTGGTAGCGCGGCATCACGTTGCTGAGCGGATTCCCGGCCGAATCGACGCCCATCGTGATGGCGCGGAGCAGCGAACGATCGTCATACGGACCGTGCCGGCGCCGCGAAGGAGACGTTACGGAGTAGGGACGCGTGAGCGTTTCATGGCGGATGTCGGACGGCACCGCGCCCCCTTCCTCCCGCCCGCGGCCGTCGGCGCCGTGACAGCTCGCGCATGGGACGATGGAGGCCGCGACGGTTTCACCGTCACCCATCGCGGCGCGAATCGGGCCGGTGGGGCTGGTGCCGGTCGTGTAGATGCGCTTGCCGAGGTCGAGAGGCGTCGCGATGATCGCGAGAAAGAGAGCGAAAACCTCAGCCGCGATCATCCAGAACGCTCTTGATGATTTTCAAGACTTCCTGCGGTGGTGCGAGTCCGAACGCCTTCTTCCAAAGACCGGTGCGCACGTTGCCGATGAAGAAGAGGTTCGAGTGATCGTTGCGGTCCTGGACCGTCTGGCCGAGTTTCTTCAGCGCCAGGGCGACATTCTCGTCTGATCCTGTGAGGAAGATCCAGCCTGGCCGAGCCTTGAAGCGCTGCGCGTACGCGGTCAGTTTCTCCGGCGTGTCATTCTTCGGATCGACCGAGATCGAGATCAGGAGGACGTCCTTGCCGAGGCGGTCTCCTACCTCTTCCTGGATCGCGGCGAACGTGCGCGACATGAGCGGGCACGCTCCCGAACACTCGGTAAAAAAAACGTTGACGATGACCGTCCTGTCTTTCAGGAGGTCCGTGTAGAAACGGACTTTTTGTCCGTTCTGGTCGACCAGCTCCGTGTCTCCGAAATAGCGGTGGGCGGCATCGCTCGGACTGTTCTTCGGAGGCTCCTGCGCGTTCGACGGCACGGTCGTGAGCGCGAAGAGCACAAGGGCGAGAGCTCGTTTGATCAATGGGCCTCCTTCGGCATGCGCACTTCGTCGATCGCCGTCAGGATCGTCTGCACCGGATTCAGACCGTTGACGCGCGTCCAGCGGCCGGTCACGTCGTTCCCGACGAGCAGGATCGGCGAGTGGCCGGCCGGGCTCGATGACTGCGCGCGAAGGGCGGCGAGCAGGCGGTTGATCTCCTCCCTGGAGCCGGTCACGAGCGTCCATCCGGGCCGCGGCTTGAATTTCTCGCTCCATGCTTTCAATCGCTGCGGCGTGTCGGTCGAGGGATCGATGGAGACGGAGATGAGGCTGACGTCGCCGCGCGCCGCGAGGGCCGGCTGCAGCGCTGCCATTTTCGCTCCGATCGGCGTGCAGATCGTCGTGCAGCTCGTGAAGATAAAACTGATGGCGACTACTTTTCCGTGTACGAGATCGGTATAGAAACGGAGCTCGCGGCCGCTCTGATCCGTCACGTGCACGTCGGGAACGTGCATCGGGCCGGCGATGGCGGCAACGGAAACGGCAAGGAGAACGGCATACGCCAGACGCAGCTTCATGGTCCCTGAGCCTCGATGGTCATGACGAAAGGATTGTTGAATCGTAACCCGACCGAGGGACACTCGATGTACACGTGATAGGTCCCTGCCTCAGGAGATCGGAACTCGAACACGTACTCTCCGTCTCCCATCGGTGTGAGCACGTGACGCTCCTGCCACGTGCCCGGAGCAAGTGAGATGACCGCGAGAACGTCGCGCAAATCGTTTCGCGGCTGCTTCGTTTGGGCGTCCAGCAGCCGATAGCGGACCGACACCTTCTCGCCGACGCGTACCAGCCGTGTCTGCGTCAGCGGTTCGACCAGCAAGGGCGGCCGGCGCTTCGCTTCGAGCACGGGGTTTTCCTGCACCGCGACCGGCAGACACGTCACGATCCGCGGCGAGTCGACGAGAAGCGCAAAGTCATACGGGCCAGGGCGGCCCAGTCGAGTCGTGGTCGTGTATGCGCCGGGCGCCGTCTCGCGCAAGGTGCGGTCCAAGACGAGAATGGCCCGAGGCTCTTTGCCGGAATTCGAGAACGTCCCGGTCGGAGCGGCCATCCCTTCGCGGTAGTAGTACACAGAGCGGTCAGCGGGATTGGCGACCAGGACGGCGTTCTCGCCCGGCGCTACGATCACTCCATCGGCAGGCGTCGGCCGCGTCCACTTGCCAAATGCGCGCTGGCCGGCCGTGAAATCGAGGACTGAGACCGGCTTACCAGCCGTTCCAAGCTCGGCGAGCGGCATCATGATCACCAGCTCGCTGTCGAGGCAGCGGACGTACGCAAGCTGGTTTGTGAACGTGACCTCGAACGGCCGCTGTGCGACGTCGGCCGTCTGCACGATCCGGTTCGTGGCGGTGTCCAGAATCTCGACCGTGTTCCGCTTTGGATTCGGAATGAAACCAAGCCGGCCGCCGGGAGCGAATCGGATGCGAGTGATCCCGTCTGCCGTCTTCAGCGCCTTCGACGTGTGCGCGCGCGGATCGATGAACGTGACCGTGCCGTCGGTGCCGACGACCGCCGCAACGCCGCCGAGCGGCGACCAGGCCACGGACACGGGATTCGAGCCGCTGGCGATCTCGCCGGCGACGCGCAGCGTGCGAACGTCGATGACCGAAGTGGTCCCCACCCCCGCGTTGGTAACGAAGACGAACCGGTTGTCGCCCGAGGCGGCCAGATCGTGCGGCCCTTTTCCCGTGACGATCCGCGCCGCAATCGTCACGCCGTCGCGCCGGATGGCAGTGACGCCCGCATCCGTGGACACCCACACCAGTTCTTCGTCCGGTTGTACCAGCACACGGCGCGGAGAGGCGCCGGCATCGAGCTCGCGCACCACACGCCAGGACATCGTGTCGATGATTGCAACCTTTCCAGCGTCCGGCATCGACACGGCGAGCAGACGCTGCTCGTCGAAAAACGCCCAGTCTTCCCCCGGACTGGCCAGAGGCAGCATCGCCAGCAACTGTGTGCCGCCGAAGCTGAAGTGCGGATCGACGACGCTGAGCGAGGCATCCGCGTTCAGCATGACGACGTGATAGACGTTGAGATCGACCTCCGGGCGGCGAAAGACGTTGCCGGCCGAGAACGTCGCGATCTTGCGGACGCAGCGCTTGTCCTGCTCCTCGACGTCGTTGGGCTGGTGGAGACTCATCCACGCGGTCGGAAAGAGTCCTCGCATCGGCGCCCCGCTCTGCGCGTCGGTGATCTTCACCGTCACGGCGACTTCGTCGCCTTCGCGGAAAGGCGCATCTGCCTCGGAGAGCGCCGTGTGACGTAACGTCAGTTCGACCGCCAGGCCGGCGTCCGCGGATTTCCGAGTAATGACCGAAGGCGCGGCAGACAGAGAGATTGCAGCCAGCAACGAGGCTGCGAGCAGGTTCCTGGGATCGATCACCGCCTTAGAGACGCCTTCCGCCGTCCTTTTGTGAACGGAAACGACTTCACAATCGCCGCCGAAGAACCGTCTCTAGGACGACTCCGCGCACGACGAATGTCATCCCCGCTGGCATCGCTGACGGCTCTGCGCCGCCTCAGTCGCGAGGCCGTTCGTGCGAAACCAGGAGAACTGAGTCAGTGACCGGAGCATGCACGAGCTGAAGTTTCACTGGCGCTTACCGCAGGGCGGCGAACGGTCCGGTGCGTCGCGCGCGGAGCAGAACAGCCTCGAGGCGACCGGGCTGCCGGACGTCGAGGCGCAACTCGCCTTCTGCCGCGCGGCGGAGGATGCCGGCATCCACTCCCTGCTCACGGACTTCGGATGGGCAAAGCCGGATCCGATTCTCCTCGCCACAGCCCTCGGGATGTCGACACGTTCGATCGGGTTCATCGTTGCGTACCGCTCCGGGCTCATCTGCCCGACGAGCTTCGTGCAACAGCTCAACACGCTGTCCTGCCTCATCGACGGACGCTTTTCCCTCAACATCGTGGCCGGCCATTCACCCGAGGAGCAGCACTACTACGGTGATTGGCTCGACCACGACGATCGCTATGCGCGGACCGAAGAGTTCCTCGGCATCTGCCGCGCCTTGTGGACGCGCCAGCGCGGCGTCTCGGCGGCCGGCCAGCACTACCGTGTTGAGGACAGCCGCCTGAATACGCCCTTTCGCTCCACGCATGGCCGCACGTTCCCCGAGTTGTTCATCGCGGGCAACTCGGCGCAGGCGCGTGCGCTGGCGATCGCGCAGGGAACGTGCTGGATGCAGATCGCCACGGCGCCGCGGGAGATGGCCGCGACGGGTCGTGACGTTCTTGCGGCGGGCGTCGAGCTCGGAGCGCGAATGTCGGTGATCGCACGTGAGACCCGCGAGGAAGCGATCGGCGCCGCGCATGCGCTCATCGGGGAGACCCGCCCCTTCGATCATCGCCGGGCAGAGAGTGCGTTCGTGCGAAAAAGCGATTCGGCGTCGATCGCCTCCACGTTTGCGCTCGGCGAGCAGGAATGGCTTACGCCCTATCTCTGGACGGGCGCGGTCCGCAGTCACGGCGCTCCCGCGATTGCACTCGTCGGCTCCGCGGAAGACGTCGCAGCCGGCCTTCTCGAGTATGTCGAAGCGGGCGTCTCGCAGTTCATCCTCTCCGGCTGGCCCAAGCTCGAGGAAATGGTCTTCTTCGGACGCGCCGTGCTGCCGCTTGTTCGCGAACGGATCGAGTCGGCGCCTGCCGTCAGCGTGTGACGATCCATGTTTATGACCGAAGGCATGACGTCCGTTTTTCACATCCTCCCCGCCTCGTTCGTCTTTCTGGGAAAATGCTGAAAATCATCTCGAACTGCGGCCCGTGCGAGCCGTTCATCGGGAAGTGCATCGACTCGTTACGCGCCCAGACGTTCGCCGAGTGGGAGGCGTACGTGACGATCGACCCGTGGGGCGACCGGACGTACGAAGCGGCCGTCGAAGCAGCCGGCGGTGACCGCCGCATCCACGTCCACCGCAACGACGAGCGGCTGTACGCGATGGTCAATCTCATCGGCGGCATCAGCCGAAGCAACGCCGCGCCTGAAGACGTGATCGTGGTCGTCGACGGCGACGACTGGCTTCACACCGAACGGGCGCTCGAGATCATCGCCCGCACGTATGCGCGGCACGACTGCTGGCTGACGTACGGCAGTTGGATCAGCAATCATCCGAACGATCCCGGGCGCTGGCCTCCGTACGACGACGGCGAGATCCATTTCCGGCAGACGTATTGGCGCGCCACGGCCATCCGCACGTTCAAGAAGTGGCTGTGGGATCTCGTCGATGAGCGCGACTTCCGCGATCCGCAGGGAAACTACTTCCGCGTGGTCGAGGATCTCGCGGTCATGTTCCCCATGCTGGAGATGAGCACGACCGCAAAGGCGCGCCACGTCGCCGAAGTATTGCTCATGTACAACCGCGCGAACCCGTATTGCGCGGCAGACATCATGCGCGACGAAACGTACGCGAACACGGCCACCATTCGCGCCCGCCAGCCGTACGCGCCGCTGTATCGTACTGAAAGGGCCGTGCCGGCTGAAGCCGTCGCGATCGGATAGTGAACTCGAGGAGGACAACACCATGGCAGGTTCAGGAGGCGGATATCCCAACACGACGGGCACGACAGTGTACGTCGAGCTCGACATCATCACGGCCGAGTCGCTGCTGACCGCGCTCAACAACGCGATCTACGGTGGCGGCGGCGGTAAGAAGAAGAAAAAGAAGGGTGGCAAGCCGAAAGGCGGTAAGCCGAAAGGCGGCACGCCAAAAGGCCCTAAGACCGGCAAGAAGTGAGGCCGAGGCCTCTCCTTCCACGGCCGCTGCAGGCGGTCGTCGACCGGGAGCTGGGCGCTGCCGGCGGTCAGAACCTCGTCGCGCACTGGTTGCGCGGCGAGGTCTCAACCGCCGTGCTTGTCGACGCGTCTCGCGGCTTGAACCGCGAGTCATGGGAGCTGCGCCGCGCCGCAGCCTTGATGCTCGAGCACCAATGGCTGCTCCTCGGCGAAGCCGACGCCGAAGCTGTCTGCTCGCGTCTTGGCATCGTGCCGCCGCGTGAAGCGGAGGGCTACACCGCCACGACCATCCGCGAGATGACGGCGCAGTTGCGCGTGCGGCTCGCTCGCAACGCGCGTGTCCACGCCCGCATCCGCGGTCTGCGCACCACTCCGCCCGCACTCGCAGCGTTCCTCCACCTGGCGCGGCGCGAGTGCCGGCTCACGCTGGCCCGCTACCTGTTCACGGCCGATGAGATCAACGCCCGTATCCTCACGCAGGTACGCGCCATGCCGGCCGTGCGCGACGCCACGGCCGAGGCGCCGGCGCCGTTCGCGTCGAAGGAAGCTCCGCGCACGCTCGAGGAGTTGCCCGATCTCGAGCGAACGCTCCTGCGCGCGCTCGGCGAGCCGCCGCAGACGTATTGGGTAGGAAACGCAACGACCTCGGAAATCAACGCGCTCGTCGAGTATCCCCTTGGGACCGTGGCCATGGTCATCAAGCTCCCTGGCAGTACCACGGAGATCGAGATCAAACGCACCGGTCAACGCGGCCCGGCCATTCTTGGTGCGGGCTGCAAGCCGGATCATTGGACGCGGTCGCATTACATCCGCGGAGCGTCTTCGAAACCAATCCTGGTCTGGGAAGCCGCGGCCGCGTCGTTTGTCTGCGGCGCCTACCGCCTCATTCACGGCTGCGACGCCCCTGTCTCGCGCACGATTTATCTTTCCAACGTCACGAGCGTCCCGGCCGAGCGTGGCCCGGTGAACGTCATCCGTTACTTCACCGATCCGTCATTTCACAACGGCGGCTTCGATACGCTGCGCGGTGCGATCCGCAATGTCGTCACCGAGGAGCTTCGGCAGGAAGGAAAACGACGGCGGGTTCCGGAGCACGATGCGGCGCTGAGCGGTGCGTTCGTCGGCCTGATCAGCCCCGGTCAGGCCATCCTCTGTGGCAGCAGCTCGTTTCGGCTCGATACGCTGGCGCGACACCTCGCTCCCGACGGCGCGGAGCGCTATTTTTCCGGATTGGGTATCGCCTGCACGCCGGACGATGCGCGCGCATTCGCGGACGAGCTCCTCGACGAGGTCCTCGCCGCGTACACGCCGCCGAGGACGCGCGCGAACACCTACGGCGGCTACGTCGCCGCCGCGATCGCCGCCAACCGCGAGCGGGCCGACGACTGCTACCTCGACGTCCTCGAACAAATCGGGCGCTTCTGGGGAACGATGTCCGCGTTGCGGATCGTGTCGAACGGCGAGTCGTTTGTTGCCCGGAATGTCGGGTTACGCGCGGTGTGGGAGCAAGCGCAGTGGCGGGTTCGGGTGATCTTCATGGATCACGACGGAATGGCCATCCCCGGCAAAGATGAACGCGACTTTCAGCCGGCGTCCTTCGCCCGGCCGGCCATGAACGATTACCGGCACATTTTCGGCGGCAGGCTCGGAGGCGCGGATCTGCCGGGAGAGCTCGGCGCGCTCCAGAAGATTTACCAGCCGCGCGCGGCGCTGGCCCGCAACGCCGCGACCGTCGTTCGGCGAAGCGCGCGCGCCGCGTATGACGCAACGCACGCTGAGTTTGCAACAAACGGCAAGCTGCGCGCGCTTTACGGCGACCGCTTTGCTACACGTCTCCGCGACTGGGATCGTGTCGCTGCCGGCTACCTCGGCGCCTCTCGCGCGCAACGCGACGCATGGGAATCGAAGACGCGCGCGACGCTTTCCCGGCGCGGCTACGGTGCGAATCACATCGAAGCCTTCGTGACGACCGTGCGTGGTTTCAGCGTGCTCCTGAGAAAAACCGCGTTTCTCTATCGGAGCTCTTCCGCACGCGATGCGATGCGGCTCGGCCGGAGGCCGCAGAAGTGAAAGTGATTGCTGCACCGTTCACTGCCCTCCAACGGTATGTGAGCCGTGAGTTCTGGACGACTCTCATGCTGCTGGTGTGGGAATACCGGTGGCGGCGCATCGAAACGAATGCCCTGTCATCCAACGATGCCCTTGACGTGTTGCAACGGCGGCTGGGGGGTATGCCTGACGTCCTTCTCGTTTGGGAGTCGTACGCCGAGGTTGTGCGTCACGCTGCTGCATTGAAGCGCGCCGGGACACGGATCTACGTCATCACGGATGATCTTCACGGCAACCGCGGCTGCATGTCCGAGGCGATCAGCGCCGCCGACGGAATCCTGTCGACATATGCGCCACGGCTGCGCGAGTTCTTTCCTGATCACGACGAATCCAGGGTCACCTGGGTGCCTCATGCAGCAGGACCTGACTTCATGCTTCCGGTGTGCGAATCACCGCGGAGGTCCATTTTCCTCAGCGGAGCGATGAGTAATTACTATCCTTTACGGCTTCGGATGCGAGCCCTCGCCAGAACGCGTCCTGATCTCGTCACGCTCCATGACCATCCCGGTTACTGGTGCGTATTCGATTACGCGAGCGATCAGCGGGTCGGCCGCGGCTACGCCGAAGCGATGCAGAAGCACATCGCGGCGTTTACGGACGCTTCCGTCTGTGTCTATTTGCTGGCGAAGCATTTCGAGATCCCTGCCACCGGGACGTTGCTCATCGCGGATCGCGCGGCCGCGGATCAGTTGCGTCTTCAGGGATTCATCGACGGGGAACACTATGTGAGCTCGTCTGCCGATGATCTCGAGGATGTCGTTCATTGGGTGCTCGATCCGTCCAACAACGACTCCGTGGATGCAATGCGGCGCCGCGGTCATGCTCTGGTTCGTGAACGTCATACGACATTTCACAGAGCCACGCAGATCAATGACACGTGCGTCTGACGAAACCGCCAATTGCCGTATTCTGAAATCCGAGTTTTCCTTCGCTGCGCTCAGGGCAGGCTCCGCCGGCGAGATAACCTTAACTTAAGGGCGCGCAGCGTTCGCGGACGGAGCGCTGGCGTCCCGCCGGCTGGCTCGGAGGCGTCCTCGCCGCCGAATGGGAGGCTTGCGCAAGTGTTGTGTTACCAGCGAGATTCGAGGGTTTGCCGGTTCGGCAGCGAGGACGCAGCCGGGCCAGCCGGCGAGGACGCCAGCGCTCCGGTTGCGCGTTAACGCTGCGTACTCCCTGACACTTTTCTGTTATCGGCTGTTTCCAGGATGCTGTGTCGAGAACCCGTACACCATCGATGCTGCGTCGAGAACCCTCGACGTCGTCATTCGGAAAACCGGCAGGGAAGCTCGATCGCAGACGCACGACGATTCACCTACCCTTTGAGGTATCGCGCCTTCAACTGTTCGTAGAGACAGCCGGGATCGTAGGCCGCGTTCTTGTCGCGTCCCCCGCGGCGCCACATTTCATTCCAGAGATGGATTGCGTACGCGTCGTCGGGAATCGGTGGCGGGTCGGGCGCGAGAAGCTGTTCCCAATCGTCGTAGCCGATCGGGCAAAAGGTCTCAGGGGGCTGGATGCAATCCTCGAGGCCGAATTGCGGGATGAGCCGCGCGATGAGGCGCGGTCCCATCTCTCCCCAACGCAACTGCGAAGGGTCAGTCTCGCTGCAACACTGCCAGGCATACGCGAAGGCCTCGCTGCCGGCTGGCGCGCGGATCGTGCCGTTGTTTACGTACTGCTTCCCCTCGTGCACCTCGGACGAAAAGACATACTCGGTCTCGAACGCGAACGGGCGGAGGCAGATGCTGTCCACATCCGACCACCAGCCGCCGCGATCGAGCATCAGCTTGTAGCGGAAGTGATTGGCAAAGCCGGCATAGGACGGGTGCTCCGCGTATTGAAAGATCATCGACGCCGGCAGGATCTCGTTGGCATCGCGGACCTCGACCCCTTCCGGAACGCCGCGGACGACGTCGTAGGTATAAAGGTGAAACGGATGACCGTGAGCAAGGAAGGAGGCGATCGACAACTGCTCCATCACCGAGAGCTCGGGTCCGATCCAGAGGCTCTGGATCACGTCGCGCATCGCCGGAGTTTCGCACGTTTCACACGATGCGTCTCCGGCGCGTCTATGGATCGTCCAGCATGAAACGGCTTCGCGAAGAGCAGCGTGCTCAATATTTTGACGAGGGAATCCTCTGGCCGGTCGACGTCCTGACGCCGGACGAAGTGACGTTCTATCGCCGGGCGCTGGAGGAGACCGAGCGCGCGCTGCACGGGAAGCTGAAGCGGATCGATAACGCCCATCTCCACTTCCGTTGGGCCTGGGACCTGGCCCTTCATCCGGCCATTCTCGATGCGATGGAGGACCTGCTAGGTCCCGACGTGGTGATCCATTCGTCGCGCATCTTCTACAAGCATCCGCACGATCCGGCCTTCGTCGGGTGGCATCAGGATGGTCTGTACACGAAACTCGACACCGACTTCGCTCCCTCGGCGTGGATTGCTCTCAGCGAAAGCAATCCCCAAAACGGCTGTCTGCGCGTGATCCCCCGCTCGCATCGCTCCGGCAAGTTCGCGCATCGCGAGACCTACGCGGCCGACAACCTGTCCAATCACGGCGAACAGATCGAAGCGGAGTTCGACGAGTCCTCGGCCGTCGACGTCATGCTGCACGCCGGCCAGATGTCCGTGCATCACGTCAACGCCATCCACGGGTCGCAGCCGAACAGCTCCGCAACGAAACGGATCGGGTTCAGCGCTTCCTACATCTCGCCTGAGATCGCTGCCGGCGAGATGCAGGTGGTCCGGGCACGCGGCCGCACCGATCTGGGTCATGCGCGCGTGCTCGAACAGCCGCCCACCTCGGACATCGACTCCGGCATCGCTTCGCACGCCGCGTACGTGCGCAGCCACGGCCGCGGCCTGCGCCTCGATCCATGAAGAGTTTCCGGGGAGAAGCGCTCCGCTTTCAGCAGAAGCTGGCCGCGCACGAGATCTTCAGTCTGGCCCGCTTCGGCGACGGCGAGTCGGTCATTCTCATGGGAGATCATTCGCATCGCGGCAAGCGGATCTTCGGCCAGGAGTTTCAGTACGAGCCTGACCATCCATCGTATGCAGAGCCGCGCGCGGCGATGCTCGATGCGTTCCGCTATCGCTCCGACAACTACTACGTCGGCATCTCCTGCCCGCACTGCGTCGGCGATCGCGACTTCGAATGGCTGCGCACCACCTCGGGGCAGGACGAGGAGCACCTTACCTTCGCCACGCTCTATTTCTACTCGAACTACCGGCACTACCTCGATTCCGTCGTGCCGCTGTACCGCGACTACGAGGTAGTGCTGGTCTGCAACGGCGCGGCGTCGACCGAAAACCTGCCATTCCGCGTCAGCCGCGATTTTCGCGTTGGTACGAATGCGTGGGTCGACGACGCCGATCTCGCTGACGTCATGGTGCGCACGATCGAGCGCGAACGAATCCGAGGCGCACTCTTCATCCTCTGCGCCGGGCCGTTCGGCAGCCTCCTCGCCCATCGGCTGCACCGCGACGCGCCGGGCAACAGCTATGTCGACACCGGCTCGTTGCTCGACGGCTGGTTCTTCCCTGAGGCGGGAGCAACGCGGCGCTACCTCAGAGGTGGCGCGATGTTCGAAGAAAGCTGCGACTGGCGGTTTCTTCGCGATTCGGGCCTGAGCGGCCGCACCGAGTTGTTCGCTTGAGACAAGAGTGAGCCTACTCCGGCCGTCGGCGAAGCCGGCATGAGAACCGTAGCCCACGGGGTTCACCCGCAATAGGCCTTAACTTAAGGTTCGCGCGCCGTTTGCGGGCGCGCTTAAGTTAAGGCCACTCTGTGCCATGCCACACAACCCGCGCTCACTGCAACATGCGGCGCAACTCGTCCCGGAGCAGGCGGTAACCGATGACGTGCGTACGGGTCGCCGCGAGATGGTCGCGCAACTGGTCGCGATGGAACGTCTCGTAGTCGCCAACGCGCGCTTGCCAGTCGGGAGCGAACGACGAAAGCTCCGGCGAAGCGGCGGCCGGATGAAGAAGCAACATCCCCAGGCCGCCGCGTGGCAACGCGTCGATCTTCCGTTTCGCCAGCTCCACCCGATCCGAGTGGTCCGGTCCAAGTCCCATCAGCTCGATGGCGTCGAAGAGCGGCAGACCATCGCCTTCCCACTCCGCCGCCACCCGGCTGGCGATCGAGCATGCGTCGTGGTCGAAGTTGTGGCGTTCCAGACCTGTGCGCGGGAGCAGCACCGGGAGCGCAAGCTCTCGGCCGAGGGCCGCGTAGGCGGCGACGTAACGCGCGTCCATGGCCGTCAGCATGTGCGCGTCGAGGTGCGTTACGTCGATGCCGGCGCGGCAGGCATGCTCTACCTGCGCCCGCATCTCCTCGGCCACGACGGAGACGTCCGCATGCGCGGCTACCGCTCCGCGCAGGTTCCAGAGATAACCATCGCGGTCGATGAGACCTGACCGCGGATCGGACGTCGAGAGCGGACGCCATCGGTAGGAGGTCCACTCGCTGGTGAGCGTCAAGTGGATACCGAAGTCCCCGTTGGGAGTTGCAGTCGCCAGTTGCGCCGCCTCTTCGAAGGAGGCACACGGAACCATCACCGACGCCGAGGAGATCGTCCCCGCGGCGAAGAGGTCGCGGGTAGCCGGAATGGTTGCGCCGCACATCCCGACGTCGTCGGCGTGGATGACGATGACTCGATCGGCTTCCGTGAAGCCGAGCCGGCGCAGGAACGGATTCACGCGCACTCGCTCGTCTCGGCTTCGCCCTGGCTGAGCACAGCCTCGATGAAATCGCGAATGCGGGCGGCGGCCACCGGCAGTGCGTATTGCTGCGCCCATGCCGAGGCGTCGATCCGCACGTCGTTTTCGAGAGCGCGCTCGACGAGGTCGAGGATCGATCCACGCTTGCTGCCGACGTTTCCATAGACCCGCTTTCGCAGCTCTTCGCGGAGGAACCCGTCGTACGCTCCGTTCACCACGCAGGTCGTGCCGCAGGCCATCGCCTCTACGAGTGCCAGGCAGAAGCTCTCCGCCGGCGAAGGATTGACGAAAAGGCGGGCACGGTTGAGCAACGCCGCGATCTGCCGCGCGTCGAGCCAGTTCCGCGGCGATGCCGTCGCCAGCGGATCTGTCGTACAGCGCACCGCGACGCCATCGATGTAGGGAGCGATGGCGGCGTACGACGGCGCCGGATCGGGACCGCCGACGAGCTGCAGCGGCAATCCGAAGCGCTCGTAGATCCGCTCGCGGTAGCCGCGAACCAGCTCCAATTGGTTCTTGGCTGAACAGATCCGCGCCACGCAAACGATCGTGTCTTCCGCCTGACGATCCTTGCGGAAAACCGCCGGATCGAAGGAGCCGCCGAGGACCAGCACGTTGTCGCGGCCGGACACAGGAGAATGGGTGATCGCGCCGAGGAACCGGTCGTACACGGGAGAAGGCGAATACGTCTCGACGAAACAGAATGACGGCACTTCGTCCGCCAGTGCCAGCACCAATTCCTGCTCGACGATGGGGTTGAAGAAAAGCGCGAACACGGGATCGAGCGCGCGCAGCTCTTCCAGCGACGGATCGACGGCTACGCGCTCGCCGTAGTGCAGGAGCTGGCTCGCGGCGCGTGCGGGATTGTGCAGGAACCAGACGTCGTAGTCGGCGAAGACATGGCTCTGATAGTCGGCCACGAGCCTCTCGCAACCACCCGTGACCACCGGATGCGGGCTGAATCGACAGACGATGAGGATCTTCGGTTTCACGCGGATGATTGCAAGGGATGCGCTGCGCGTGGCAGCGCATCCCCTCTCGAATATGTCATGGCTGCGGCGGTGGCGGAGCTTGCGGGAGTTGCGACGGCAGCGGTTCGTTCTGGCCGCGCTTGCGGAACTGGTTGGAACGTTCGACCGGCTTCGAGGTGCTTGTCGCGGCCGCGGCCGTCGGCGCGGTGTACGTCGTCGGCATGGCGCTGCCGGGTGGACAGCTCACCGCCGCGGGCGGCTTGCAGGGGAGAGCGTCGCAGACGCGCACGAGACCCCATAACCCGCCCTGGAAATCGGCGGCGGGATAGGTGTGGAAGAGGTAATCGCCCGTAACGGCGAATGTGCCGCCCGCGTGAGTCACGATCTCGAAGCGATCGTTCGGTCCATGCTCGTCCCGCGAGCCGAGCCAGTTCGATCGTGCGTTGGAGGCGATGGTGATGGAATTGCCGGTGGGACCGCTCGCGAACGGCTCTTCCTGCCACGCGTGGCCATGCAGCGTCATCACCTGCTCGTTGCCGCTGCCGCCCGGATGGAGCATCCGCATGCGCATCGGCTGCCCTGCCCGCACCTGGAAGACCGGCGTCTGCGGATCCGAGTTGATCAGGCCATTGGAAACGGCACAGGAGATGTCGTTGGTGAAGAGGAAATTCTGATTCGTCGAGGGCTGGCCGTAGCGGAAGAGGATCGGTTCCGTGCGGTAATTGATCGCGTCATTCGTGGCCGTGCCGTAGGAATTCAGCAGGTCATCCTGCTGGATCGAAACGAACTCGTGGAAGAGCGGTTTGGGCGTCGTTGCGCCGAGAGCCGGACACGGGACCGCCGACCCCTGGTAAATGCGCGCCGAGGCACGCGATGACGCGCTGGCGTTCGTCGTCGACCACCAGTCGAGACATGGTGTCGTGTGGGCCGGCTCGACGACCAACGCCGCGACGAGCCCCTGCGTGTTCTGGAACAGCGGATCGGACGGCATCAGGTTCATGCCGCCGAGCTCGATCGGCGTGTTCTTCGCCAACGTCCCGTCCTTGTTCCAACGGAGATCGCCGGCGTACCAGTAGTACGTCACGGTGCCGGCCGGTGACGAGGAGGTCTTCGGAGATGCGATCTGCGCCGTGTTGTAGCCGACCGGTTGGCCGTTGCTCGTCGTGGCGTCATAGGCCATCACCTGCGCGTTGAGGCCCGCGTAGGTCGACGGATACATCACGTTCGTGAAGGGCGAGAGCGTCTTCTTCAGTTGGAAGAGCTGGTTGGTCGTGCCGTTGGTCAGATCGAAGCCGTTGGTCAGATCGATCTGCACACACTGTCCCGCATTGGCGCGAATGATCAGCGGCTCGATCGGGACACCCGGCTTCAGCACGCCGCTCGCATCGAGATCGTCCGTATTCACGTAGAGCAGGCCGGTCGGATAGGTGATGTTGTTGATGGTCTGGTTGGTCGTGATCGGCATTGGACCGCGGGAGTTGAGCACGATGGAGAAGCCCGGCCGAACGGCCTGCGAAGCCGGCACGGCGGTGATTCGATAGTGAGGCCCGATCGGCGCGCCCGGCGGACAACTGTAGCCGGCCTTGTTCGTCGCCGGCGGCAACGCCTTGGGAGTCTGGTTGGTCGAGAGCACCTTGAGGTTCGGTTGCGGCGATTGGTAGCCGCGCAGCAAACCCCACATGCCGTCACTCAGTCCCGGCACGCTGGTGTTCTGGTCGGCGCGGTAAAGGTAGTCCGTAAAGTCCTTGCTTCCGCCGGCAGGCGTGCGCGGCATCCTGAACAGGAGCTCGTAGTGCTCGGAGATGCCGATGCCCTGGAGGTTCTTCCAGCCGGAATTGTTCTTCGCATTCGGATCGACCGGAGTGCCGGGCTCGAACAGCCACTTCACACCGTTGATGCCGAACGTATGCGGCAGGACGTGCGCACCGGCGATGAGGCGGACCTGCACGTTGTCGCCTTCATAGGCGCGGAGCATCGCCGTGTAGGGGTCGTAGCCGGTCAGCCCTTCCGTCAGCGCCGGCGGATAGGGGAAGCCGCTCGTACCGATCGGCGTCTTCGGTGTGGGCTGGGTACTGACGACGCCCTTGTCCCGAGGGATCGACGCGAACACGTAGGAGAGATCGTTTGCCGCAGGAAGCGGCGCAGGCAGCGGCGTGAGCGGCGGATTGGCAGGGCCGTTGGGCGGGAGCGGATCATCTTTCCGCGCGACGCGCGCCGGCAGCGGCTCGTTGCGGTAGTTCACCGACATCGACGCGGTCGTGCCGCCGCTGCTGATGAGTGAGGGACAAGGCCCAAGCGACGCGTCGACGCCGCCCGCACACGGCCCGGCCGGATTGATGACCGGCTGCGCCGTGCCGGCGGCGTATGACGGCTGCGTTCCGGCCCAGGTGGGATTCCCGCCGCTGTACGCCTGCGGGACCGCTTTCGGCGGGCTGTCTTTCGTGTACGCGAGCTGCGTGTCGGCGAGAGCGATGGCGAACTCGCGGTACGTGTTCGCGTCCGTCTGCCCCGCTTTCCTGGGCGTTTCGATGACGGCCTGCCAGGTCGTCGGGCCGCCGTCTTTCCGCGCGCCGGCGCCGAGCTGCACGCCGGTCTCGTTGTCGTACCACTTCGAGGCGGCCGGCTCGATGACCAGCGCCGCGTAGAGACCGGTCTGCTGGTGAGTGGAGGGTCCCATGTGGTCGTGCGTGAAAACGGTGCGAATGGTCCGGTCGGCTCCGTTGGCGTTGAGCAGCGGGTCGGCGAACCAGCGCTGCACGGTCGTCTGCGCACCGACCCATTCCGCGGGGCATGGGGTGGCCGGGCTTCCCAGAAGAGGCGTGCCATCGCAGATCTCCGCGGGCGGCGGCACGGGAGCCGGCGTCGTGCGATCTGCCGCGCCACCGTGGCACGGCGGAAGGTTCGCATACGGATTCGCGGGATCGAACGCCGTTTTCAGAAGGCCGCCGCACTGATTCATGTCGGTGATTCGGCCGCGGACCTCGTCGGGGCTGAACGTTCCGTCCTCGTAGTTGAAACCGTTCGCCGCGCCATCGGACGACGTGACGTCGAACTTCACAAGGTGAATGTGCTGGCCGATCACGTCGGTCGGCGTGCGCACCTGGTAATCGTCGAGCAGGTAGTAGTCGGGGACGAGGTTCGTGTGCCAGTACTCGACGGCCTCTCCCGATCGCGCGCGGAAAAAGAACGGCTGCGGCGGCCGCGGCACTTGCCCCGGCGAAGCGCCGGGTGCCGACGCGGGAAGCGTTGATCCGAGGGTCGGGCGCACGTCCTCCCAGAGCGAGAGCATGCGCGATTGCGGGTAATGCCAGCCGATCTTGTTCAGGACGATGTCGGTCTCGAACACGGCTGCCCGGTATTGCCGGATGCGGCTCTTCGGCAGCGCGTGCGCGTGATTGTTGGTGCAGATGTCTTCGCGATTGGCGTTCTCGAACGCCGGATCGAGCGCGGGATCGGCGAATGGCGCGCCCGGGGCAGGCGGGAGCCCGTTCGTCCGGAAACGCCCCGGCGTCCCGTTCGGGAAGAACGAGTTGTGGAAGCAGACGCTGTGGTAGTCCATGGCCACCTTTTCCAGGGAGGTCCCATCCTCCGGCAGGCGCATGGCGTTGATGTTCTTCAGATCCTTGCTGAAGTCCCAGCGGTTGTGCTCTTCGTTCGTGATCGCGCCGCTGAAGATGATGTGCCGCGGCAGGCCGCCGTCGAGGGTCTGCTTCGTTCCGTCCGCCGCGGTGTCGACGGCAAAATCCAGCGGCGGATGCGGTGCGCGCACTCCGCCGATGCCAGGGATGAAGAACGGGAACCCTGGATTCAATCCCTTCCTGACGTCGTCCGGATGCACGGCCGTCGTGTAGCCGACGGTCAGAGCCGGCGTGGTGCTCGGATCGGTAACCGGCACGAGCTTGACGCGGGCAGGGATCGGTGCCATCGGGACGTCCGGCAGCGGAACAAGCGCCGGAATGGGCGTACCGATCGCGATCTCCCCATCCGGCAGCGCGCGGTTCCATTCCGGCTGCGGATCGCCGTACTTCGGAATGACCGTGCCGCCTTCGAACACGTCGTGCGTACGCCACAGGCTCCACATGCCGGCGGCGAAATGCGGATAGAAATGGCAGTGGAAGATCGAGTCCCCCACCGTCTTGTTGCGGTTTCCTCCGCCGTTGTACGCGATGTCGAGCGTGTACGCGGAGCCCATCGTGATCATCTGGCTGTCCAGATAGGTGCTCTCGTCGCTGTTCTCGGTGTGCAGCCACTGATGCGCGTGCTGGTGATGGACGTGCGTGTTGACGCTGCCGCCATGGAGAATGCGGAACGTGACGTGGTCATTGATGTAGCTGTGGTAGACGTTCGAAGGATCGTCGGGATAGAGGACGCGTTTCGCTTTTCGCTTCTGCTGCATGTACTGGTTCGCATCGAGCGCGCCCGCGTCGACGATGCAGGGCCGCGTAGTGATCTTCAACGTCGCTTTGGTCAACTGTGACGTCGTACAGCGGCTGTCCGCCGTTCCGGGCCACTCCACCACCTCGGCGGGATCCCCAACCGCCCAGGAGCTGAGGAAGAACTCCTCGAATTTGCAATCGGGGCAGCCCCCTTCCGGTCCGACGCCGAGCCGGTTCGCCAGGACCTCGGCACCGATCGCGCCCGTGCCGTAGTTGATGGCGAAGTTGTCCTGACCGGCGTTCATCACCGCGGCCAGCCCCCAGTCGGGAGGCGGGTTGTCGACCACCTGCTTCGGCGTCGGGTTCGAATTGAAGCCGTAGAACTCGGGGAACGCCTGCACGGCGTCGTTGGCCTCGTGATAGATGATCGTGAATTCGCGATACGCGCTGTCGCGTTTCGGCTCGGCATAGTTCGCCGGAGGCGGCGGAACGAACGGGGCGCGGATGATGGCCGTGAGGTCGGTGGCCACGATGTGGTTCGAAGCGTCCAGCATGTTCAGCACAGGCGTACCAGCGCGGTCGCCGGCGCTGGCCGGATACTTCGCTTCATAGTTGATGATCGGATGACCGTCGGATGTCCTCGCCGTGCTGGCGTAGTCCAGGTCCTGCTTCGTCACCTGGCTGCGGTAGAAGCGCGATCCTGCCGGCTCGACATTGATGGCTCCGAAAAGGCCGCTGGCCAATTGGGCGCCGTCGACCAGTCCGGCGTAGCCGCCCATCGGCGCCGCCTGGCTGTAAAGGAGGAAGCTGCCCGCGCCTTTGGCGTGGAGGCGGTAGATCGTCGGCGCCGTGCCGGCGGTGCCGCCAGTCGCCGGCGAGGCCAGGCTGCTCGGGTTCGCACCGGCCATGCTGCCGTCGTCCGTGTCGCTCTTCGCCCACTCCATCCCCATGAGATGCATCGAGGCCGTGCGCGTGGCGGGGAGCAGGCCCGCGCCGGGAAGCGCCGAGGTATCGGGGTTGAGAAGATTCCAGAAGCGAATCGTGAGCGTGTCGCCCACGTTGGCGCGGAGCACGATGGGACGCGGCCGCTTTTCCCGCCTCAGGATGACCTGTCCGGCCTTCAGATCGAACGGGGCATGCGGCGCCGCCGTGCAGTCGTGGCCTCCGGAGTAGCAATCGCTCGGCACGACGTCCGATTTGAGGACGAAGATCATCCCCTGCGGCAACGCAGCACCCAGGCGGTTGAGCAGGATGACCTGATCGATAGCGACCACCTCGGCGACCAGTTGACGGCCGCCCGAGGGGGCGACAGTCTTCGCTGACGCCGCAAACGCCATCAGAAGAACGATCGAAGACAAGATCCGAACGAGACGGAGCATGACACCCCCTGACGTGAAGGTTAGGTGGAATGAAGGTTCGCATCCGAAGACGTCTGGCGAGCAGCGGTTGTGAAAGAAGGCGAGGTGGCAGTCGCTCGCGCAGTGGCTTTCCTTCGGCGCTTATCCTCGGAGGGGAACCCCTCGCCGGCGGTCGTCCGCTCCGTAAACACTCCCCCGCGAATCTCGCAGGAAAACGAGCCTCTTGCTGCTCATCGTCGGAGTCTGCGGAACGCTGTGGCTCATATCGCAGTCGAGAACGGGATCGAATGGTGGAGTCGTCGCCGTCTAAGAAATGAAGCAGCCGCGTCGCGTCGATTGAAGACCTTCGAAAAATGGAGGCTCTGATATTCCAGAACGAACGAGCTTCAGATTCTTTCTCTGGCCCTCTCTCGGCCTGGTCGCGAACTACGCCCGTACTGCTGGCCGCGAAGAGCGAAGGTGTGACCCCGACCTGCCCTCGTGCCCACTCGTGCCCTCCCCCATCGCAATGTTTTGACATTGCAAGCGGCCTTGCCCTCGCCTGAGGATGGGACGCGTGTTACTGAAAACGTCGCTACGGTAACCCGAGCAATACGGCCAGATTCGGCCGCGGACCAATCCGTTCCGTTGCCGGAGCGGGTTGGGGAGTTCCGTTCGCTGGATCGCGAAGGGCGCGGCGGGCCGCGAATGAATCCCACAGGAGTTTCCCGGCTTTCTTTCGCGCCCCCTGAACGCATGCGATCACGGCCGCAACCATCGCGGCCGCCGCGGACGTTTGGGGGAATGCGCACGTATAGAACTGATTGGCGTCCAGGACGCCCGTTCGGAGAATGTCACCTATTCCTGTCGTTGCCACCTCGCGTCCCCATCCCTGCACATCTACGCAGTCGCCGAAATTCGACTCAAGCAGGCGCGAACGATCTGGGCCGTGATTATTTCCATGCGTTCCCGGTGGTGGCGCTCCGGCACCGACGAGAATGGAGCCGGAGTCTTTGACGCCGCGACGGAAAGGATTGGCCCAGTCAGGCGGGAAACTTGCCCCGACTGGCGCAGTGTCGTAGGGCAAGTCGTCGAGTTTGACACCGCCGCTGCCGTTTGCGCGGCCGTTTCCTGCCGCGGAGACGACGATGATTCCCCGACTGACGGCTGTCTGGATGGCCAGGAGCTCGGCCGGCCACCACTCCACGGGAATCGAGGCTGCGCCCGGTCCCGGCACTTCCCATTCGATGAGCAGAATATCTCCCGCGCGAAGTGCGCGGGCAGCCAGATCGATCGTCGTAGCAACGGCCACGCCGGTAGAGATCGCTGCGCCGCCGATCTTGGATGCGAACGCGATTCCGATGGTGCCGCCAAAGGCGTGATCGGCGCCTATGATCCCTATGACTGCAGTGCCGTGGTCATTCCCAACTGGCGGCGGCGTTCCCACGACGACGCCGAGTTTGTTTTTTCGCAGATCTTCGTGAGCGAAATTCCAGTTCTCTTCGACGTCCAGGATCCGCACGTCGTCGCCGTTGCCGCCGGGAGTGCTCCACGCTGCGATCGCGCCAACACCTCCTGGCGCGGGACCAAGATGGGCCTGCAAGGCCATCAAATCGGGGACTGCCATACACGCAGAGGGCGCCGCGGGCCGGAGCGGAACGGACCCTCTTGGCCTGGCGTAGGCGGAAGCGACGTCGTTTCGCGAACGCATTGCCTGGACAATTTCATCCACGGCGTCATCGTCTGCATCAACTCCGAAGTACTGAGACCTCGCGCCGGCAAGAGGACCTCGCTTCATCGACTCCGGACCGGTATCCGGGAAGATAGGTTGCAGCTCGACGTCGAATGGAGCCGACAACTCTCGATTAACGCGACTCCTTGTCAGACTCGTGTCGGTCGGCGCGAGGACCACGACCACTTCCCATTCACGCCTGGCCATCGGACTTGGTTTTCTTTCGGTCATCGACAGTCTCCTCCAATCATCACGAGGGAGTAGACGGACATCAACCCGCTTTGCACATGAACGGAAATCGGCGACAGGGGCCGTCTACTACCGCACAGAGAGGAGACACACTCATGAAAATCTTCATCATCTTCATCGGATTGATCGTGCACGTCAATCAACCGTGGTCGCTCGATAACACGGCTGTGTTGCCTTATGGGCACGACGCAACAGCACACACTCCGACAATCGAGATCCCGTATACGTCCATCCTCAACCCGACGCCAGAGATGCAAAATGGCCTGGTCAATGGATACTACGTCGTCAACCTGCAGGGTATTGACGTTCGTGTCGAAGGTGTCCGAGGGATGTTCTCCACGATGTCGAAGGAATTGGAGGATGCCCTGGTACCGCTCAAGAAGGTAGCTACGGGCTGTAAGCTTCGCCGGGAGGTACGCGACCGCACACTGACCGACACTAAGCTGGCGTCGTTCATCGATTATCGCGGTGGCCAACGTGAACCGGATTTGTATCTTCCGAAAAAGCTGACCTTTTCAAATACCGACATTAATAATCGCTGCATCGTTTGCAGCATCAAATACACGGGGACGCTTCGTGGCGACACGGCGACATTTGCCTTCAAACGCGCCGGTGACAAGGAGCCGTTCAAGAGGATTCAGGTCAAGGCTGGTGCCAACGTAATTGTTCGAAACAGGCCGAACAACCCGAACACGAGACACTTTATGCATGTATTCGACATCTACGAAGGGTGTAAGACCGTCACACTTCCTCAGCCTCCGGCGGAACCATGCACCCTTCCGAACTGCGAGACGGAGCACCGCGGCACGGGAAACGCGCCAGCGCCAGGCGAGGACTGCACCGGGGGATATCATGGGGGATAAAATCGAACATCCCACGTGAGACCGCGCCTATTTGCCTTCGGAGCGGCCATCGCTTTTTCCGCGATGGCTGCTTTGCTGTGGATTCACTCTCGTCGCGACCCGTGGGAAACCTTTGTGGCGGCCGTGGCGCAGTCACCGCATCGTTCGGTTCGCGGCCGGTTCGCGTTTCTCGATGATCGTCTTCCGTTACTCATTACTGGCGCTGCCACCGTCACGGCGCATTCAAGCTACGGCAGCATCGCGGCAGCAGCCGCAAAGGTTCTCGCATCCTCCCGAGACGAACATCGCCGAGCGATTGCAATGTTCTATCTAGGGCACCGCGCGGATGCACGACGGTCGCTGCAGGATCTCGCGGCACACCGGCCTTCCGCATCGGTATGGAATGACTTGGCGGTCATGATTGCCGAGGACGACCAGAACGATGAAACATTGATCGCCGCCCTCGCGGCCATTGGTCACGCGCTTGATCTCGATCCAGCCAATTCGCCGGCACGCTTCAACCGGGCTGCGCTCATTGAGAAACTGGGCCTGCCATCGTGTGCCTTCCGGGCATGGAATGAGTACCTTCGTACTGATGGAGCGTCGTCATCGTGGATCGTCGAGGCAGACGAGCGGCTGGCGGCACTACGCCCGAAGCGTGCCCCTACATGGGAAGACGCATATCCCCGGCTGCTGGCTGCCGCGGGCGACAGCAATGCCTCTGTGATTCAACGCTTCACGGCAGAACATCCACAAGAGGCACGTGTGGCGGTACTCAACCAGGTTTTGCCGCGCTGGGGCGAGGCCGTGCTCCGCGGCAAAGATGACGAGGCGGCATCGCTTCTGGCGCTTGCGCGGTTCGCCAGCAGTGCACTGCGAGAAATGACCGGCGATGCTATGACTTCTGAAATCGTGACAGCGGTACAAGCGGCTGGCAGCAATGCACAGCGCCGCACTCTGGCCGAGGCTCACGTGACGTATGGCGAAGCGGCGGCGGACAACTCCGCGCGCCGGATCGCGCCGGCCGCGGCAAAGTTCAAATCGGTGCAGCCGATCTTCGAGCATGCCGCCAGCCCGGCGGCGCTGATGTCCGCGTACTATGGTGCGACGACGGCGGTCGATCGCGGAGACGGACTTGCTGCTCGACGAACGCTCGCCGATCTCACCACCCGCACTCCGCCGTCATATCGCGCGCTCCGTGCGCAGATGCACAGACTGCGTGGAACGATCTTTTTCTTTGACGGATTCTTTGCCGAGGCGCTCGCGTCGTACCAGCGAGCGCGCGACGAGTTCATCGCCATCGGGGAAGCAGAGAATGCCATCGATACGACCAGCCGGCTCACCGGCGCGCTGGCCGCGCTGGGGCGGCCGGGAGAGGCGTGGCCGATCGATCGCGTTGCAATAAAGGCGGCAGGCAAGACCGGTTCACCTCGCGTGATGCAGGTTGCCTTGCATTCTGCGTCGTTTGTGGCGTTGGAAGAAAAGCGTTGGGACATGGCCTGCGTACTTCTCGACGTCGAGCTCAGCATCGCAGGAGCCAATCCTCGCGTTCGTGCGGAATCGATCGTCTGGCGAGTGTTCGCCGCGCAACGCGCAGGTTTTCAGCGGGATTCTGGATCGAGGATGGACGAAGCGCGGAGGGGCGTAGCCGCAGTAACCGATCCCGATTGGAGAGAAAGCGCGCTGAACGACCTGCGGCTGATCGAGGCGATGTTCACTAAAGAAAGCGCTCCTCAACGGACGACCGATTTGTTGACGGATTACATCGCCAGCGCGCGAAGCCGCGGCCGATTGTCCCGCGTCCCGGAGATCCTCTGCGAGCGCGCTGCTATTCTTCGTCGTCTGCACCGCGCCGATGAGGCGGAAGCCGATCTTCGGGCTGCGATACGTTTGGTGGAAGAGCGCGGCATTCGCGTCGAGCGCGATCTCCTTCGCGACACCTTTCTTGGCAAGGCGGGTACCCCGTACACGATGCTTGCCGACCTGCTCGACAGTCGTGGCGACGTCGCCGGAGCGATCGTGGCGGACGACCTCCATCGCACACGAATTTTCAACGACGGCCGGGGACGCTCCGATCGCGACCTCACCTTGTCTGTCAATTCGGTAACAGACTCTTTGGAACCATCCACGGCACTGGTTGCCTACGGGATATTCGATGATCGCGTCGTTCTGTTTGTGTTGCGGAGACACGGCATTTATCGAATGGAGAGCCGCACATCGGCGACCTCTCTCGAACGGCTCACGGCACAATTCGTCGAATCCATTCGAAGTGACGATTCACCAAGAGCACGACGCCTGGGTCGGAGTTTGTACGACGTGCTGATCGACCCTGCCGCCGACGCTCTCGCAGGCGCTGGCAAACTGGTGGTGGTCGCCGACGCGCCGCTGGACCAGCTACCGTTTGCCGCTCTCGTGCGGCGCGACGGCAAGTTCCTGGTCGAGCAATTCACACTTTCAATCGCCCCCTCGATTCGCTCGTATCATCCAGCGTCATCAGCAATCGCAGTGCGCTCGACTGTCCTGAGCGTCGGTAATCCTCGCCTCGACGAAACGCGATATCCGGCGCTTCTTCCACTTAAGGAGGCAGAGGCTGAAGCGCGGAAGATTGCGTCGATGTACCCGAAAGGCATGCTCCTTATAGGCGAGGAGGCAACCGAAATGCGCGTCAAGTCGCTTTTCTCCGAGGCGGACGTGATTCATTTCGGTACGCACGCCATCGCCGAGCCCAAGAACGCTGATAGTTCTCGCCTTCTTCTGACGTCTACGGCCCAGGCGGATGGCGCTTTGACCGCAGCCGAAGTAGCCGAAATGGATCTTCGACGAGTGGACACCGTAGTACTCGCGGGCTGCAGAACGGCGGTGCCATCTCGCCGCGGCTACGGCTTCGTCCAGAGCGTCGCGACGGCATTTCTGACTGCTGGCGCCCAACACGTGATCGGGTCGCTTTGGGATATTGAGGATCAGGCGGGCCGAACGTTGTCGATGGCTTTACACCGTCGCCTCCGAAGCGGGCTCGCGGTCGACCGCACGGTACGCGGGACGCAATTGGAGATGATTCACAGCTACCCGATTTCAGATTGGGCGGCCCTTCAGCTTTATGCGACAAACTGATAATTCTCGAAGGGCAGTCTGCGCTCTTTACGCAAAGTAAAGAGCTGGTTGGGCGTACTTGCTGTGCTTGAACTCGGCGACCCAACCGCCGCGATCGTCCAACGCCTCGCGTCTGGCGCGTATAACCTCGCCGGCGATTGAACCCCGGCGTCCGTAGCCCGACGCTTTCTATCTGCTTCAACAGCCGTCGCGACGAAAGCGTGACGACAGGGTACAGCTATCAGTCGTTGATGTTCGCTAGCGCGCATCGCCTTTCCACAAAGCGGAACTCCTGCGCTCCGTCCGTCTATCACCTCCGAAGGAGGATTTATGATCACACTACCGGAGGCGTTAGCACCTGCATTTGCAGTAGCTCTCGCGCTTCAACATCTTACGGAGCTCATCGACTCGTTTCTCAACCGCAGTCAAGCCGGGGCCAAAAAGAAACTCACGATCGGGATCTGCTCGTTCGTCGTCGCAAGCGTGTTGATTGGATGCGTACCGACGCTCGGAATCCTCGACAACATCCATCGCACTTCGGCGACGTGGACTACCCCGACGGACCCGCCGCCCGCTAAGGTACCTGCTCCATCACCCGCCTCACCGAAAACGCGGGACTGGCTCGACCTCTTCATTTCCGCGCTCATCGTCAGCGCAGGAACGGATGGCTTCAATTCAATCCTGAAGTTCCTGACCTACAAGAAGGACGAGACCAAGGTCGAAGCAGGGCAGGCCGGCGCCATGGGGGGCGGCAATCCGGCAGCAACGCTCGCTCTCCCCCAGCCGCAACTGACATAACGAGGAGGGATCATGAACCGCGTCATTCACATTGCGCCGGCGGGAGGACCGCCGACCATTCAGATCACGATCGGACAGGCCCAGTTTGGAAAGTTTGGCGTCTACCTGTTCGAGGCGGACCGCACCACCTTCAACGCGCTGATCATCGGGCACACCCCGCCTGGGTCGCAGTCGGCCTCGATGGGACCGGCGGCGACTCTGCCAGGCAAGTTCGTCGCCTGGGACGTAGTCGTCGCGCCGTTCGGCTCCGGCGACGGGCAGCTCTTCAGCGTGACACTCGAAGTCTTCCAGGATGGCCAGCGAGTGAGCGCCTTCACCGACAGCGGCCAGTTCACCGGGACAACTCCGAAGCTTATTCGCGCGTCGGCAGCAATCGCCTGACGAGGAGCCGCTATGACAAGAATGCAGAGATTCGCCCTGATCACATGCTTCGTCTTCGCCGCGGTGGTATCCGCCTTCGGCGACGACAAACCGAAACCGGGGACCGACAGCATCAATCCGGCTGACCTCTCGGTTCCCGACGCGCCCGCGTTCGTGCTCCTCGGCGTGACGCCGCAGAAGGTCACACGGCCCGCCACACCGACCGCGTTCGCGAGCTCGCTCCTCACGTCCGTCGACGATCGTGGCAAGCTTCAGAACGGCCTGGCTCTCGATACGAGCCCGTATCTGCTTGAGAAAGGCAACAATCTGACCATCGACGCCTACCGCAATAGTTGGTACTTGCGATTCCTGGCCGGAACGAAACTCTCGATGGCAACAACCAAAGAGGCGTCTGGCGATACACAGCACCTGGCGACGGGACTTCATTTCACGCTTTTCGATTTCGGCGACCCGCGACGTGACACCGAACTCGATACGTGTTTCGACAACGCCGCGGGGGCTTTGCCTGCGCCTCAGCTGGGGGCGCAGCCCGGCGCTGCCGCCGTGATCGCCGATGTCAAGGGGCCGGTAGCCAAGGAGTTCGAAAACTGCCGTGCGGAATCAGCAAAACGCCAATGGAATCGTTCGAGCTGGATCGTCGCAGCGGGAAGGGCGTGGCTTAGCTCGAGCGGAACGGCAAGCGATCTGGAATCGGACGGCGGCGGAATATGGACCTCCGCTGCTTGGGGCTTCGAACAATTCGGCAAGAGCTGGCTTCACAAGCATGCGCAACTCATCGGGCACGCGCGATGGCGAAACGGCGAGCACGTGACGGACACAAACAAAGTCACGACCGATCACGATCGCCGCGTTTTTGGTGCACGTTTTCGGTTTGGAAGTCCGAACATGAACGGCTCCATCGAATGGACACAGCAGTCGGATGATACCAGTGCCAAAAAGACCAGCGGACGAACGCTACTGATCGGCGTGGAGCAACGCGTGGCCGACGGCATCTGGCTCGACCTTTCCGTCGGCCGGGAGTTCGGCCGTCGCGAAAACGACACGCGTCTAGTCGCACGGAGCAGCTTTCATTGGTCGTTCAACACGAAGCCCAGCCGTTCACCGACCTCCTGAGCAAATTCAATCTGCGAAGGTTGCGGCGACGTGAACACGTCACCGCAATTTTCGCGACGGCGTGCCCCTGCGACCTCACTGCCCCTCCCCAAACCCCACCTCCCCCGTCGCCAGGTCGACTGCGAAACGGGTCCATCCCAACCGGGATGGATGGCGCAGTTCGCCGGTGATGCTGGTGTCCTCGAGCGACAGGCCCCGGAATCCTTTGAAACTGATGATGTCCGTTTTCCAGAGGCGGCCGTTCGTTCCGAACGCTTCCAGCCTCATGCCGTCATGATCGATGAGCATCACCGTTCTTTCCGCATCGACCTTCGATCCTGAGATTGCAGGAGAAGCGGCTTCAGATGTGGGAGGAGCTCCTGCGGGAGCTGACTGAGTTGCCGGTCGGAGCGAAACCGGAACTGGGAATCACGGAACTTCTGACCGCAGTACAGGAGTCGGCGCGCTCGTACGTTCCCGCCGAGTGGGTGGATAAGCCCCGCATGCGGGTATCAGAGCTGACGCGCGAGAGCCTGAGGGCGGCAGTCGCTGTGTTTATCGGCACCGGGGCGATCCGCGATGATGGTAGGGAGTATTCGGCACCGTTCGCACATCAAGGCACAGGAACGGTCAACGCGTTGGTGCTGGCGCTGCTCTCGTTGATCGCTGAGTTGAAACAGAACGTGATCTTCGCGATGGAAGAGCCGGAGATTGCCATTCCACCGCATGCGCAGAAACGGATCGTCGACAGCATCAGGCGAAAGTCTGCCCAAGCGATCTTCACATCGCATTCGCCCTACGTCGTGGAGGAGTTTTCGCCAGAAGAAGTGCTGGTTCTTCGACGCACACAGGGCGAGTTGATCGCTACAACGTCTAGGTACCCTCCGAACGTGAAGCCGAAGCAGTACCGCGAGGAGTTTCGAAAACGGTTCGCTGAGGCACTCTTGGCGCGTCACGTATTGCTGGCGGAAGGGAGGACGGAGTACGACTCGTTTATCGCTGCTGCGCGGCGCCTGTCCGATTTGGGAGAGGTCGGCTACAGAAGCTTGGAAGCACTCGGAATCGCGCCGCTGGATGCGGGCGGCGATACAAACATTGCGCCGCTGGCAGCGCACCTCGCATCGCTGGGAAAGCGTGTCTTCGCAGTCTGTGATGCGCAAACGGACGCCGCGCGGGAGGCAATCAAGCTGACCGAGTGCGAACTCTTCGAGTCATCATACAAAGGATTCGAGCAGCTTCTTGTCGAGACGACTGCGGAGAGCGCGCTGCGCCGCTTTGCGCAAGCGCTCGTCGACGGTGACGAATGGCCATCTCACCTGTCGAAGATCAAACCTGCTACCGACGCTGGCACTGATGAACTTCGTGCCGCCGTTCGAGAGTATCTCGTCTGGGCGAAGGGCACATCCGGTGCTGCTGAACTTCTCGATGTCTGCAGTAAAGACGAGATGCCGCCGTTCGTGGTGGAGACGCTGGAGGCTCTCGCGCAAGCTCTTGAGCCGTCGACCGGACACGAAGAGGAGCAGCCCGCCGGGTGACTGATCAGCTGCCCCCGTTTGACCTCACTGGCGATCGGCGAGCCATTCTCGAGACTGACGGCCATCTATTGGTACTTGGTGGACCAGGCTCCGGGAAAACGACGATTGCCTTGCTGAAGGCAGATCACTGTGTTCGCGACGAACAACTGCGACCAGGCGAACGTGTCTTGTTTCTCAGTTTCGCGCGCGCAACCGTTGCCCGTGTGGAACAGCAAGCTGCATCGATGCTGGCACCAACGACGCGGCGACATCTCGAAGTGAGCACCTACCACGGCTTCGCCTGGCACCAGCTGCGCAGCCACGGTTATCTGCTTTACGGCAAACGCAAAGTACGCCTTCTGCCGCCACCCGAAGCGGCCGCGAGACTGTGTGAAGTACCGCCTGCGGATAGGCCTGCAGAACAACGCCGGCTCTTAGCGGAAGAGGGACTGCTTCACTTCGACCTCTTCTCGAACATGGCCGCGGAACTGCTGACTCGTGCGGAGGCACTGCGGGACATCCTGTGCCGAGCGTACCCACTCATCGTGCTTGATGAGTTTCAAGACACGAATGAGGACGAATGGCGTCTCATCCAAGCACTCGGCGAGAGGAGCACACTCATTGCGCTCGCCGACGCGGATCAGCGTATCTATGAGTTTCGCGGCGCTGATCCGCGTCGGATTGGCGAGTACGTGAACCGCTATTCGCCCGCGGTCTATGACTTTGCAGCGGAGAACCATCGGAGTGATGGCCGCGACATCACCCGATTCGGCAATGACCTTCTGACTGGCCGGAATCGGCAGAAGGACTATGACGACGTCGTGTTGGTGCCGGAACTTCATCACGAGGTCGCTCTGGACGCCGAGGCGCCGGCTCTCGCAGCAAACGTCATCGCGAAGACTTTAGAGGGCGAGCGCGACGGGAACGATTTCGTCAATTCCCTCTTGGATCAGCTCTGCGAGTACATGCGAGGCAGGAGAGGAAACGACGGCCCGACGAAAGCTGACCTTGGACTCGTTACCAGTTTGACGTCGTACCTGAGCACCGGCAAATTGATAGGCAAGGCTCGCAGACGTATCGTCAACGAAGTTGTCTATATCTGCGATGCTCGAAAACAACTCGTATTCTCCGGGGATGTCGAGCAGGACTGGTTAGCAGTGCGGAGGCTGTTTGCCGGATCGAGCGAACAACACGTGCGGGACGTCGCCGAGCATGCGCGACACCTCCGGTTTCTCCGCAGGGGAACCGCTCTTCGCTTTGCCCTCGGAGATCTATGGCGCCGAGGAAGCTATGTGGGCGCGAGTGCCGCCGTACGCGATGCTCTTCTGCAGGAACACTTTGCCAATGCGACGCGCGAGTGGCGGGGCGTGCACGTGATGACTATTCACAAATCGAAAGGCAAGGAGTTCGACGAGGTCGTCCTTTTTGAGGGCCTTTATCAGGGCCGTTTCGTCCGAAACGGCGCGAGCGAGAAAGAAGAAGCTCAGGCTCGGCTTGCGCTTCGCGTCGGCGTGACACGCGCGCGTCGTCGCGCGACTATCGTGACGCCGACCGGCCAAAGTGTGCTTTCCTCTGATCGCTACGCAGCCCGCATGTCCCGGCCCTTCTTGGTCTCCCGGCCCGTTGGGCCGGCCGTTTCGTTAGGCGCTGTTAGTGGAAGGACCACTGTTGGGTGGCGCCGCCGTTGGCGGGTTCCAGGAGGAGTTGTGTGCCGAGGCCGCTATAGATATCGACTACGAAGGCGCCGGCTTTGCTGGTGAGCGTGAACCAACCCGGGGCAGGCTGGGTGACGGTCCACTGTTGCGAGGTCACGCCGGTATCGGTCTGGGCGACCAGGCCGCCGTTGACCGCTACGGAGACGGGGCCCATTACGCCGCCCACGCCGACATTGGTGATCTTCACCACGTTGTTGCCGAGGTTGGTCACGGTCCAGGTCGTGTCCAGACTGCCGGGCTGGCCCTGAATGATACCGGCGCCAATATTGGCGGTGGCCATGGAAGCGATGTTGCCGTTGCTGCGGTTGCCTATGGTGTATGTGCCGTCTGGGATCAGGTTCGCCGGCGTGAAGGACCACTGCTGCGTTGTGCCACCGTTGGCGGGTTCCAGGAGGAGTTGTGTGCCGAGGCCGCTATAGATATCGACGACGAAGGCGCCGGCTTTGCTGGTGAGCGTGAACCAACCCGGGGCAGGCTGAGTGACGGTCCACTGTTGCGAGGTTACACCGGTATCGGTCTGGGCGACCAGGCCGCCGTGGACCGCTACGGAGACGGGGCCCATTACACCGCCCACGCCGACATTGGTGATCTTCACCACGTTGTTGCCGAGGTTGGTCACGGTCCAGGTCGTGTCCAGACTGCCGGGCTGACCCTGAATGATACCGGCGCCAATATTGGCGGTGGCCATGGAAGCGATGTTGCCGTTGCTGCGGTTGCCTATGGTGTATGTGCCGTCTGGAATGAGATTGCTCACCGCGCCCGGCTTGAGAACCAGAAGGTACATGTCACACGGTTTCATGGCGAGTGTGTACGACGATACATTGCTCAGTGTCGCAATCGGCGTGGTGCCGGTCTCAACATCGTAGACCTCTACAGTCGCAAAGGTTTGGCCAAACGTAATCGTGTCGGTCGCACTCGGCGGCGTGCCGACCATCAGCACTTCGTGCCAGTCGGCAATCACATACTCGCCGGTGGGCTTCTGCATCAGCAGGTGCGCGGCTGTGGTCGTATTGGAGTACGTCACGTTGAGCGAGCCGGGCATGAAGGTCGGCGGTTGGCCGGGGCCGTAAGTGCCGCTGGTAGACGCCAGGATTGTCGTCATGTTGTGATAGTACGTCGCCATCGGATTAGGATTGGTGTCTGTGCTGTCATAGAAGCCGTAGGTGTCATCATCCTGCAGGCCGTAAACGAGGTATCCGGCATCGCCGGCGGCCGCGCTGTCGAACGCGCCGACCACCGTCATGGCGCCGGCTACTGCGGGTGAGTAGGTGACACCGATTTGACCGTTATATTTATAGATGCCTGCTTCGGTATGGGCGACGGGTTTGCCAGGCGTGGTTAACAGGGCGTTGGCTCGCATCATGTTGAGAACCGTCAATTCCGTCTGGTTGCTGTCGCTGATATATGTGTGCGCACTGCCGATATCGGCACCGCCGGGCGTGTAGTTCTGATTGCCGCGTTCCGGATGCAGGATGGTAATGCCGGTGTTGCCTGGGTTGTAATCGCCCTGCCAATTGTTCTGGTCTGTCCAGCCGGCGCCGAAGTCCATCTGGTTCACCTTGACATTGCGGCCTTGCGAGTGCGCCCAGGTGTAAAGCTGCCCCTGTACGAGTGCAGAATCCGGCAGAGTGGCATAGGGTGGATAGACATGGTTCGTACCCACGCCTTGCGGGTAATCGTCGTCTTCCTCATTCGGGCCGCCGAGCACGTAGACAAGGCCCGACCCGTAGGTCGTATAGATCGATTCTGCATAGCTGAGATCGTTGCGCTGATCGGTCTGGTTGTCCTCACGGATGGATGTCCAGAGGCGCCCCAGCGGGCTCCAGTTGCTCTGAACCGTCAGGAAGTCTGCGCCTTCCGCTGCCTTATATGGCCAGTCGCGTTGGTTGCGGACACCAATATACGCCATATGGTTGCCGACGTTAATAAGGTTCATGTCCCAGTGTTGGTTGTGGTCAACGACGAGCGCACTCCCGTCGATGTGGGTATTAACCCCGAGGGTATTGAGGAAGGCCTCGGTCGACATCGCGGTTACTCCCTGTGCCGTCAGTGGCGATGCGGTAGCCAGCAGGATGAGACCACCAACGCCAATCATAAGGTGCCGGAGTATCGTTACGGTAGTCGACATTGGATGAGTTCCTTTCGCGAGGAATACCGGGCAGCGAAGGCCCAGCGCCGAGGGAAGGGGACGTTTCGAAGCTGCATGGCGTCTCCTCCTTGCGTACTTCAGGGCGGAATGCCCGCGATCGAGAAAGAGTGCAATTCGCGTGCTTATCTTCGGAGAAGACGAGCCAGGTCATCGATCAGCTCGGGGAGCAACTCGATCGGCCGCTTCGCGTTCACCGCCAGTGAGGTAATTTCAAATTTCAAATTTCGAATGAGAGTGGCGCTGAGGCGCGAGGTGCGAATGAAGAGGTAAGAGCGCCCTCTTCATTCTTCGCTCGCACCTCGAACCTCGAACCTACGTGGCTTCCTCATTCGAAATTTGAAATAAGAAATTTGTTGTCGCAGGTCGTTTTGAATCCGCGATCATTCTTATGAAGGAGAAGCAGACGATGTCGCGACGCGCAACCGCGCCCATTTCACTCTCTCCGGGACAGGCACGCTATGTCCGGGAGTAATAGGGTCAAGGCCTTCATCTCAACAACCGCGGCCATCGATGCTTCGAAAACGATGGCGCCCGAGGGGCAGCGAAGCGCGACGAAGGACGTGCTCAGAGGTTCCCTGGCGGCATCCGGACGGTTTGTCTGCGCACTCAGCACCCGCCAGCCGTGCAGTATGTTGCGCGCATGCTTCGCCTTTCTCTTCCCGCCGCCCGGGCGCTCCTTCTCGCGGCGCAGGGTCTCGAGCGGCCGCGTCAACTCGCGGGCAAAGCCGATGTACTGGCCGCCATCCGCCGGATGGGGGTGCTGCAGATCGACACGATTCACGTCGTGGCGCGCAGCCCTTACCTCGTGCTCTGGAGCCGGCTCGGGAATTACGATCCGGTCTGGCTTGACGAGCTGCTCGCCGAAGGCTCGCTCTTCGAGTACTGGGCCCACGAGGCTGCGTTCGTGCCGATCGAGGACTATCCCCTCTTCCGGCACCGCATGGCCGACGCGGGATCCCTCGGCTGGAAGTACTCGCACGAATGGATGGACGAACACCGCACCGTCGTCGATCGGGTGCTCGCTCATGTTCGGGAGCACGGTCCCGTGCGCTCGGCTGACTTCGCGCGTACCGACGGAGAGAAAGGCGGTTGGTGGGGATGGAAGCCGGAGAAGCGTGCGCTGGAGATGCTCTTCACCGCGGGCGAGTTGATGGTCTCCCGCCGCGAGCATTTTCAGCGGGTCTACGACCTGCGCGAGCGGGTGTTGCCAGGCAGGTACGACGGCCGCGGTCCGTCCGCGAAGTCGGCGAATCGAGAGCTCGTGTCGAAGGCTGCAAAATCGCTCGGCATTGCCACCGAGGCCTGGATCGCCGACTACTACCGGATGCGGCGGAACGAGACGGCCGAGGCGCTTGCCTCGCTGGCGGCGGACGGGACACTCCTCCCCGCGCAGATCGCCGGCATCGCCGCCTCCTGCTATGTGCACACCGAAAACGCGGAGCTCGCGGACGCCGCCGCTGCCGGCAATCTTCAGCCTGGGCGGACAGTGCTGCTCTCACCATTCGATCCAATCGTCTGGGACCGCAAGCGCGCGGAGGAACTCTTCCGCTTCGAATATCGCATCGAGTGCTACACCCCGGCGCCGAGAAGGACGTACGGCTACTTCACTCTCCCGATCCTCCGGCGCGGGCGGCTCATCGGCCGGCTCGACCCGAAGGCGCACCGAAAGGAAGGGATCTTCGAGGTGAAGTCGATCCATCTCGAACCGGGCGTATCGATCAGCGCATCGCTCACGCGCGACCTCGCACGCGCCATCCGCGACTGCGCGAGCTGGCACGGAACGCCGAAAGTGCTGTTGCGGGGAAGATCGCCGCAGGAGCTGATGGGGCAGTTGCGCGAAGAGCTGGGCCGCTGACGCAGTACACACCGCGAACCGGTAATTCGTGTTGCGGCGACATCATGGTCGTCATACCGCCCATGTGGCAGCGCTTCACCAGCGGACTGCCGGCAGTGATGATCTGGGACAGATCGACAGACATCGCGTCTGCCGTCTTCTGGACTGACTCGAACTGATGCTGATTCGCAAGTGGACGATCGCAGGAGTCTCAGACAGAGCGAGTTCGGCGACGTTTCCAAAGGGCATTTTCAGTGGATGGAATAGCGTATGATAAGGATGTTGCATCTCGATTGACAACCATCAAGAAAGAAGGGGTGAGATGAATCATCGTGTAAAAATTCTCCTGCTCATGGCGCTCGTGGCCCTCGGCATCGCATCCATGCCGCTGACCACCCAGGCCCTCCCAGTCAACGTCGGCTTCCAAGATTACTTTTATTCGGATGACTCGTTCAGCACCGTGGTGGGCATCCACTCGCAAGATTGCAATTCCTCTCCGGCATGGCAAGGCGTGAGAAGCGAGTGGGTCGTGGATTACACCTGGGACTGTAACAGCAGCAGCCAGATCGTTGACCAAAGTTGCTCGACCATGGCTTTCTATTGCCCCCACGGAGTCAACTACGTGCCCGGCGGCGACAACTACGAGTGCGCTTGCGTGACTTGGTAGCCAATGGAAGTCAAACGCGTCACATTGGCCATCGTTCAGGTCGTGTTCCTGATCGTATTCGTGGCCATCTGCATATCGAACCTGATGCTGCGGCGCGAACTGCGCGCGTCGCAGCGTCGCGGTCCGGCAGGTGCGCACGCCTTTCACGCCGGTGACAGCCTCCCGATGGGCTTCCCAGTGCGAGATCGCAACAATCAGATCGTGCGCTTGGTGAGTCCCAATCGGCCGTGGATCCTCATCGTATTCGCGCCCGAATGCGGGACCTGCGAAGACCTCTTGAAAATCGTGGCCGCCAAACCTGATCCGAATGTGACACTGCTGTCGCTGTCGCCGCGGAACGCCGCCTATCCAGTGACGACGGCAATACCGGCCCAAGTGCCGATTCTCTTCGTCGACCGCCTCGATCCGCGTCCGCTCGGCGACCGAGGAAGGTCTGTTCCGCAAATCCTGCGCATTGCCGCCGATGCCAGGATCGAGGAGACATGCCCCTCCTACGAAGCGTGTGTTGCCCGGCTGCCGCAAGCACGGCTTTGAGCTGCAAAGCGAATCGCTTCCTCGACGATACCCGTCCTTGATCTCGGTGGATGACGATCACCCGGGCCGCGATCCGTCAATGCGCGCTCAGGTGCTGCAACGCGGAGTACGCGCCGACCAGCAGGTTCGGGGATCGGGCTCGGACTCACAATCGTGAGCGATCTCGCAGAGTTGTACGTGGTCCCGTCACGTTGGAGACCTAACCGCTCGGGGGAACGCGAGAGCCACTAGAGCTTCCGCGGCTGAGCGAAGGTATCTGGTAGACCTTACCGTAGTGAGTTCGAACCTTTTTCTCGACTGGATTCGAGAGGCCGACGCGCTCAGGAGAGCCGCCGCGTGAACGCAGCCAGCCCCCAGCATATAGATGTTACGCTCGATGCTGGCTCCAGCAGACACCTCCTTCACCGGATTCGAACCGGAGTGCTGGAAACCGTAAGACGGATGATGAAGAGCGTTGCCTTCAGCATTGGAGTTGGGCCTTCCTCCTCCCCCTTGAGGGGGAGGATCGAGGAGGGGGTGTCGACCGTTCAGAGATCGTGAACATGAGGACGTTAAGCCAGTAACCTTCTCGATTACTAGTCGACGTCTTTCCCGTTCAGCTCTTCGATGTGCGTCATCGCGGTCACCCGCTGCAGCGCCGTGCCAGTGCTTCTCTCCCTCGCAGGCACCAGACAACATCGCGTCTGGCCGGATTGCTTGCACGGAGGCTGTCCCCTTCCCTTCACTTTGTACAGAAACCACAGTCGAGGGTTGCGAAAAATCGCCGAGCGGATGCGTTGCCATGCGCTTTCGCACGTTGTGCTCGAACATGACGCACGTGACCTTCGCCGTTCATATCATGCCGACATTAGCTCGTCCCGCCATTAGCTCGTCGGCCGCGCATACGGCGATCTCCGCGATGGTGACCGCAGCCGCGCTGACCAGCGGAGAATCATCCTGGCCGAGATGAGTCGCGGCCAGATAGCAGTCGAGAAGAGCCAGCACCTCTTTTCTCGGATTGAGCTGCAGGATCTCCCACAGTCTCGATCGGACAATGGGCCCGAGCCGTTCTCTCTCCTGTGCCTCGCCGAGGAGATCGGCCACCTCACAGAGCTCGACGAGCGACTGATGGCGCACCGGCTTCGACATTAGGGTGGATTGCCGGACGAACCTGATGATGGTTGCGGTGTCGGGAACAGGCCGGCCGTGAGCCTGAAGCAGGCGCGCGGCACCGACGATATCGGCGACGAGGTTCACGTTCTCCCCTGACATCTGCGCGGCGAGCATCGAGCCGATCCGGTCGACCATACGCTCGAATGGAAACCGATCGGCCAGTCCCGCTTCGTCCACGATCGCCGCCGCGAGCGTCGAATAGAACAACGACGCCCTGACGTCGTCGCCGGCCAGGACGTCTCTCAGTGCGCCGTCGATCCGGCCCCGCGCCCGGTCGAGAATCCCCTCGGCGCCGACTGATCGGGCGAGGCGAATGAAGGTCAGGAGAGGCGTGAGTACCCGCAGCGACCTGTGGTCCGGGAGGAGAGCCACGACGAAGCGATCGTCCGACAAGATCCATGATGCCAGTGCACTTCGGATGCGCTCCGCCGCGACGGGGTCGGCGAGCCGTGCGCCGTCCAATAACGCGCCCAGTATTTCCAGACGGGTGCGCTCAACCATTTGGAGAACGCCGACTCCCAAGTTCGTCGAACGATCGGGAATGCGGGTAAACAGCATAAAAAGACCGACCCCGCCCCAAAAGAACGCGGTGAAGGTCGTTTTGAAATCGGCGAGTTGCGCCACGCGTCGCATTGCGAATCCGAACGCCACCACGAGAATCAGCAGAACCGCGGTCTGAAACGCGAAAACGATGACACCGCCGCGCACCAGCGAGAATCGTGTGATGTCGAACGAGAACTCCCACCAGAAGAACCGGAATCGATAAAGCGGCGCCCAGTTGTCGAGCACAGCGACCGGCGCCACAGCCCGAAGGACGGCATTGGGGCTGTTGGCCATCTCAATGCTCAGCACGTAAGTGCCGAGAGCACAGATCATGATCGCAATCCAGGCTCCCTGCAGGAAGCCGCCCAGCCCGAGCCTTGAGGAAAGCGCGACATTGACAGGGCCGAGAACGATCGCCATCGCCACGAGATGAGGCACGAGGCTGACCCACCGCTCTCGCGGCGCCATGCGTAGCGATCCTTCTCCACGAGTGGCCTGGATCAGACCGGCCATCACGCTGCAAACGACGACTACGACGATCGCGATCACAATGCCGACCGCCAGTACCACCCCGGAGACGTACGCGGTGAGGCCAAGCCACGTCGCGAACTGGTCGGTCGCTATCGCAGCGCAGGTGAACGTCAGGAAGAAAGACATACCGGTCGCCATCTTTTCGGCGGGGGTAATGCCGCCGCTCACGCGCAGCCGCGCCGGATCGGTCCTCATCACGCAATAGGTACCGGCCGATCCTCCGATCCATGACATCGCGATCATCACCACCCAGAGTGTCGTTTGGTCGTTCATCCGTCCGGTGACAAGGAAGATGGCAATCGCGACCGAGGTGGCGAGCACGCCACATTGCATCCCCGTCAGCGCCGCCCACAGCCGCGGGCTCGCGGGAGCGCCGGCGCGATCCCCCGCCAGCGCTTCGGCGCGATGATGGGAGTTGTCGCCTGCCGGCAATAGGAGGCGGAGGTACCGGGTGAAAGCTGACATCCGTCCCGTCTTACCCGGCGCGGCTTTCAGATCGATCATCAATTTCTCGATCTCGGTGGGCGCCTGGCTTCCGCCCAGCGCAACTCCGCTCCGCCGCAGGAGCCGAGACGCATCCGCCGTGGAGAGCGATTGCATCGCCCGCCAGTCGGCCAGCCGTTCCCGCTCGGCGTTGAATCGCTGTGCCATCGACGACTGCACTGCGACCAGCAGCGTTACGAACATGGTCGCGAAGACGATCGTCCGTGCGCCTCTACCCGCCAACGGTATGGTCACGAGGGAGACCAGCCACCAGAGATGGGCGATGAGCACCGAGCGCGCGAAGCGGTAGGTCCGATGATCGCCGTTGAGGATGTGCCCGAGCTCGTGCAGCACTGCGAAACGGATGAAGCTTTCGATCGTGGCAGGTCGCTGGCGACGATGACGCTCGATCCACGGTACCAGCGACTCGTGGAAGCGCACGACTACCCGTCCGCGCGATGGTACCGTCACGCTGATGCTCGGGCCATTGCCGCTCAGGACTGCATCGATCTCATTGAGCCCGAGGCGGCTCGCTCCGCCGAGGAGCTCCCGGATCTCCTCGATGACGGCATCGACCGAACCGGGTACAGACCGCGCGGAGTGTTTGCTGGCCGCGCCGCGCGCGAAGAGGATCGCGGCGCAGAGGATCGTCGCGACCGGTGTGACGGCAAGCGCCACGGAGCCGGAGAGACAAGCGACGCCGGCCACGACGCTGTTGACCACGATCAGCGCCCAGGCGCCGAGGGCCATGATCAGTTGGATCGGCGCCAGATTGCCGGGCCTCTTCTCCGGACGGTGCGCGACAACGACCATCAGAGCCATGAACGCCAGGGCAAACGTGAAGCAGTAGCGGACGCCGTCGTTCACGATTCCGCTCGCACCGGCCGCAGGATTCCCAACAGCCGAGACAGGACAATGCACGCGACGGCGAGCGCCGCGGACTCGAAGACACAGGCGACGGTTGCCACGATGCTGTTGATGATGATCCGCACCCAAGCGCCGAGGGCCGTAATCAGCTGCATCGGCGCCAGATTGCCGGCGCTTTTCTCCGCTCGGTCAGCGAGGACAGCGCGAAGGCGGCCAAGATCGCGACGATGGTCCATGGAGAACCGTTGCTCACGGCTCGTACTGCGCCAACTGTTCGATTGCGGCTTTGATCGCTTCGTCGACGTAGGATTGAGGCACGGGCCGTTTCACTCGGGTGCTCACCACTTCCGTAATCGAGTCGAGCTTCAGTCGCAGCTGCACATTCTCCGCTCGCAGCTGAGCCAGGGCCGACTGCACTTCCGCAAGCGGTTTCTTCTGCAGAATGGCGAGCAGTCCACTGCTGAGCGCCGCGGTGACGTACGGCACGAGGACGCGAAACAGCTCGAGCGTTCCCGTGTCGATCGTTCCGGTATCGAACCCGAGATCCGAGGGCGATTTCTGTTGGACCAGCGGCAGCCCGCGGTCGAAGCGGTCGAGAAGAACCGGCGCGGCGTACTCCAGTTGTGGAATCAGTTGGCCGAGGATTGCAGCAGTTGCTGTGCGTTCGTCGATCATGTTCTTACACCAGGACCGTGCGCCGGCCGCGCGGTTGTCCGTCGCCGGCAGGAATCGCCGCGCCGGAAGCCGGCACCGCCCGTTCGCGCCCCCACGCGCGAATGCTGTCGATCGCTTCGGGATTCGTTCTGGAGAGCGGCACGATGTTGCCGAACACCTTGCGGATGTAATCGTTATCGACCGCTGCATCACCTTTCAGCACCGCCTCCCTCGCCGCTTCGGCGACGGCCGCCTGCAGGTCGCTCCCGGCGAATCCCTCGGAAAGCTCCACGAGGTCGGTGACCAGTTGCTCCTCCGTCTCGCGCCGGAGATGCTTTTCGATGTACAGCGAGATGATCTCGCGGCGCTCGGAGGCGCTCGGAAGGTCGACAAAGAACAGCTCGTCGAAACGGCCGCGCCGGAACAGCTCCGGCGGCAGCCGGGTAATGTCGTTCGCGGTACTCACCACGAAGACGCGCGCTTTCCCTTCCTGCAGCCAATAGAGGAAGTGGCCGACGATGCGCGACGAGGTTCCGCCGTCGCCTCCGCTGCCGCTCCCCGCCAAGCCTTTTTCGATCTCGTCGATCCAGAGGACGCACGGCGCGACGCGATCGGCGGTGGACAGTGCCTCTTTCAGCCGCCCTTCCGACTGGCCGAGGTACTGGCCGTGGATGTTCGAGAGATCGAGCCTGTAGAGGGGAAGGTTCCAGTTCGCGGCGATGGCTTTCGCGGAGAGCGATTTCCCGCAACCCGGGACGCCGACGAGCAGGACGCCGCGCGGAGGACGAAGCCCGCGGTCGCGGAGGTCCATCGTGAGCAGCGGGCGTTGCTTGTCCAGCCAGGCGCGAAGGCCGGTCAGGCCGCCCATGGCGACGTCCGCAGCGGATATCTTGACGCGCTCCAGTCCGGAGATGTCGGAGAAGATCCGGTCCTTCACTTTCGTCAGCTCGGCGAGATCGGTCTTGGTGATCTGTCCTTTCGCCAGGAGGGTGGCGATTGCGTTCTCCGCCTCGACGCGCGTCACGCCGGCGAGAATCGCGGCGGCTTCCGACATTTCGGCGTCTTGCCAATCGATCGGCATCCCGCCGCGATACGGCGCCAGGCATTCGGCGATGATCTCCTTCATCTCGTCCTCGTTCGGCGGATCGAGGGTGAGGGACATCCCCTGCCGCTGCAGACGCGGCCAGATGGCGGAAGTGGTAATGACGATGATGCAGCCGCCGCGCTCCGTGGCCGAGGCCGCGACGTCGAGCAACTGCCGGCTGACGGGCGTGTCGTCGGCAAGATCCTGAGTCTCCGTCAGCACGAAGGTCAGGTTCTGACGCTGCACGATCTGCTGGCTGGCATAGTCCAGCGCGCCGGCGACGGAACGGTCTTCGTTGACGACGCGATTGCTTACCAGTTCGCGCATGCCCTGCGAGAGCGTGTGATAGTAGATCGGAATATTGAGTTGGGGCGCGAGTGCCCGCGTTAGATCGAGAGCACGATCGCGTTCGTCGGTGCGAAGCGAGATAAACGGGATTCTCGCCTTGAGATAGAGCAGCAGCGTCTGTCGCGATGTGATGAAGTCGGGCATAGTGGCCTCACAAGAGCACGCGGCGCCCGCGTGCGGTGGGTGGAGAAGAATCGGATGGCGCTTCCGGGTCGGCCGGCGGTGATTCGACGGCCGTCAGCGTAGTGTCGCGAATGGTCTTCAGCATCGCGCCTCCGTCGCTGCGGATCTTTTTGGCGCTGCTCTCCAGCGATTCCTGTGACTGCGCCGCAAAGCGCGCTACCTCGCCGGAGAAATGGTTACGGACGTATTCCGGCAGGCAGGGCAGCGCCGCCGCGGCGCGCAACGGCGAGAGGCCTCGGCGCGCCGCAAGCATGGCCTTCGAGACGGCGAACGCGTCGCCGCCGGCCCGGTCCATTGCCGTTTGCAGTTGGCGCGAGATGTTCTCCAGCCGTACCTTGAACGCCTCGGCCATCCGCGCCGTCCATCGTTCGGCCACGACGTTGGTCCACTCGATCTTGCCACTCTGCATCGCGGGCAGCACCGCGTCGTCGCCGTCGCGGAACCGCTCGATCAGCGGAAGCCATTCGGCATAGGCGGCCGGCGCGGAGGTCTTCGTCATTTCTTCAGCGTCCGGCGTCTCACGATGAGAAGATCGGAGGGAAGGAGATCCCACGGCGGGAGATCCATGGCGATCAGCATTTCGGGTGCGGTCGCCGTCTGAGGCGGACGGCCGCCCGCCGGCACCATCTCTTTCGATGGTGCGGCCTCGGCACCGATGGTCGGTCGTTGCGGTGTGGTCATCTCGATCTCCTTTCTTTATGCGATGGAGACGCGCTGCTCCGGCCGCTGCAGCACGAATTGCGGCGAGCTGAGGGATTCGAGCAGGTGCGTCACCGCCTCGGAGCGGCTGTCTTCGACGGCCACTTCGCGCCGGTAGTCCGCAAGTTCGGCGAGGCACGCCCTCAGGACCGCTGCGGCCTGTTCATGCTCTTTCTCCAACGTTTGCCGCGCTTCTTCGCGCGCGCGGTCGAGGTCTTTGTATTTCCAGTAGAAGTAGGCCGTTGCGGCGCCGGCAATGACGAGGCCAAACAGGATCGCGCTACCACCTTGGATCATGATGAGGATGCCGAGTAGGAGTCCGGCGATCAGTACGATCCATGCGCCGGGTGTCAGCTTGACGGATGCGACGGCGGTCTCGATCCGGCCGTTGTAGTGCTGGCGGAGATCCTGCGTCAGCGCGGGCTCGTTCGAGCCGTCGGTGCTCGCTCCCTTCCACGACGCGATGGCCAGCTCGACCTGCCGCGGCGTCTGTATTCGGTCGCGCGCCACCAGATCGGAATGCGCGCCGAGGATCCACTGGCGCGAGCGCGAAACCGCGTAGCGCTGCGTGGCGCGTGTGGCTCCGAGCTGCTCCGGATTGATCGCGGAGCTTGTCAACAGCGCGGCGAAGCTGGTCTTCTCTTCATAGATTTCGACCTCGGCGTCATACCGCTTCCGGGCCGCGTCTTTGTCGCCGTCTTCCAGCTTGATCAGTTCGAGCATCCGCTTCTCGCGCCGCAGCGGCAGTTCCTCGTCGTCGAAGTTAGTAACGAGCGAGTCGAGCAGCGAGTCGACCGCAGTCTCGATGGTCGGCGAGATCGGCAGCTCTCCGGTGAACAGCGAGGAGAAAAAGCTGTGGATGACTTGATTGCGCCGCGACGCACAGAGGGACGCCAGCAGCAGCGGCGCAGTGGGACTGTATTGACGAAGGGTCGGATAGTCCGTGTCCTTCGGTTTCGGGGTCATGACGTCGAGATGAGCGTCCCAGCGCTTGATCTGTTCGTCGATGAAGCCCGCCTGCTCCGCGAGCTCGGCGAGCCATTGTTCGATGATGTTCGAGCAGGTCGTCAGAGCGCTGCCTCCGAACACGCCGTTCGCCAGTCCGTCGAGCATCACCACGACCTCGCGATCGATGGCCAGAGGGTTTTGCATCTGGAAGTAGCGCCCCAGCCATCGCGTCGCCGCGTCCGCGCGCCGGGCGCGGCGACAGACCAGCGAGAAGAAGAGCGAGGTCTTGTTGTCGTCGCGATGAATTGCCTCGGCGGATGCCTTTTCCGCGAGCGGCCGGTCGTCTTTGATCCACGCCGTCAGGGCTACCAGCGCCGGCGCGAGCCAGTACGACGGCGTGGTGATCATCAGCTGCTCCGTCACCGTGTGCATCGTGTTCTGACGGATGATCTGGACGTCCGTGGCCTGCAGGATTCCGGTAGTGGCGCGGCGCACGATGTCGTGGTGTCCAAAGCGCTGCTCGATTTCTTGCTGGACGCGCACCAGTTCGGTCGCCGCATATTGCCGGGCCTTGTCTTTCAGATCGGCGGCGACGAAGTCCTTGAACTCGGCATGGAGGAGCTCAACGCGGTCCTTCGTCAATCTCTGTTCGCCGGCGACATCTTCGATCCGGCCGTGCACCACATCGAGGTTGCTGTTGACGATCTCAATGTTCTGCTGGATTCGATTCAAGTGCGAATGAACCGCGCTGAGATCGATGGTCACGTCGCTCATGCTCGCTTCTCCTTGAATGTCACAGCACGGCTACCGATCCGTCGGCGGCGATAGCCCGAAGTGAGTCCGCATAGATCTCGATGAACCTGTAGGCGCCGTGGGCTGCCAGGCCTCGCGCGCGCTCGAAGAGCGGCGGCATGGAGTGATGCCGCTTGAAGTGTTCGACGATGTTGCCATCCATGTCGCAGCGATGTACTTCGTATGGCTCGCCGAGGAAACACTTTGAGACGACGCCGAGCGGACGCTGATCGATGGTGAGCTCAGGGAACTCCGCGCCAATCGCTTCGAGCAGTTCCTGGAGCGCGGCCACGTTCTGCTGGTGCGTGCCGGCGTCCAGGCGCTGCATCGCGTCGACGTATTTTGCTGAGCGTTTTTCGCGCAGGCGCATGGCCAACTGCGGCCCCACGAGATGCGTCGCGGTCTGACGTGCGCTCTCGGTGCGTTGTTGTTTCTCGTGCGAGACCGGTGTTCCGAGAATCGGGCGTGGCATTCGGATCGAGTAGACGGACGGGCTGCGGCGATTTATCGCGGGCTCATCGCAGCCGAAAAATCATGGATGCCGTCCGTCTCCACCGCGCGGAGGGATCACATGTCTGCCTTTACTCCCCTTCCGCCCGCTCCAACAGTTTCACCCGTGTCCGCGCCTGCGCCGCCACGCTCACCATTTCTCTATCTGGTGACCGATCCCTGGATTGCCATCTCGTGGCTGCTCTTGATCGGCACGGGAATGATCTTCGTTCTGCTGCGCCTGGCGCTGAATCCCACGCCGCCCACGATCTTCGACGTCATCGCGTTCTTCCTGATCACGGGCTACTGCTTCTGGTCCATGTACTTCGGGCTCGCCGCGTGCTGGCGCCTTACGATCAAAATGCTGCGCGGGACTGGATCGATGTGGGTGGCGATCGTTCTCTCGATGCTCCCCCCCGGCTGGATTCTTTTCGCCTTCGCATTCCTCTACGCGTGGTTCGGCGGTGGCATCTATCAGTTCGCGCGGCGATGGTGGCTCCTCGCGCACGGCCAGAAGCCGCCGTTTCTGACGGCGTAACGACAAGTCATGTATCGCTGAGGAGGGAAGCATGTCCAGGAAGTGGAAGCGCGATGGGAAACGACGTGGAAACATCGAGGTGGACGCCAAGACCGGAGGAGTTCAGGCTCCGCACGCCGTCGGGATCGGCGCGGTTGTGAGCGGTCCCTGCACCGGGAATCACAAGATCAAGGCGGAGATCGCAACCGTTACAGGTGACGAGACCGGCCTCGTGATCGGCGCCATCGTTCGCGGCTGCACCGAAGACGAATCGTGACCGAATGAGCGCGCAAGAGCTCGAACATCTACTCTGGCGATACGAATACGGCCGTCTGCCGGCGGCGCAACTGGAGCTCGAGTTGCGCGAAGAGCTTCGCCGGCTGCTCGATGCGAGTAGGGCGCAGGGAGATCCGCAGTCGGTACGCCGTTGGAGCGCGCAGGAGTTGCTGGCGGCGCGCGACGAATCGCTGCGTGCGGCGTCGCTGTCGTTACCTTCACGGCAATATCAGGAAATGCTGCGCCAGCTGCGCAAAGCAGACGAAGCCCTGGTCGCGGTCCGCGGCGCGGTCGAGGCAGGGCAGCGTATTGACCGCGCCGTCGACGCGCTGAGCTCGATCCACGCGCTCGCCGACCGGCCAAGCCTGAAACGCATGCCGGCCATCTCGTCCCTCGCACAGCTCAACGACACGATCTCGCTCTGCATGTTCAACGGCCGCTACAGCCAGGCATCGGACCTGGCCGCCGTGTGCGAGAACATCGCCGCAACGCTCGCGGCGCGGCGAGCGCCCACTGCCGAAGAACGGTCCGACGCCACGGCGCGCATTGCGGCGCTGCGCGAGCTTTGCGCGGCGACACGTCCCTTCGCCGGCAAGGAAGAACAGGATCCGGACGCCGATGGGTCGCTCGATCGGCTGCTACAACTGTTGAACGAGGAGTGTGCCGCGCTCGCCGGCCGGCTCCTGGCAGAGCTGGAAGTCGCGCTTGCCGCGCGCAGACGATTCCGCCATCACTTCCTGCGAACGATCGACGACGCGACGACGCAGGCGCTGCGGCTCATGGTTCGGGAACACTCATGGGACGGAGCGGTCGATCACGACTGCCAGATCGCAATCGAGTTGCAGAGCGGACCGCCATGACGCACGTTGAAATGAAGGTCGGGGATGCGAGCGCGAAGACTCTCACCCTGATCGGGATCCAGAACCTGCCAGCCGGACCGGTGACGTTTTCGCTCGAGCGCGCCGTCGAAGTAACAGCGGAACACGCGCAGAGGACGAAGGAGCTGTTCGTGGGCGATGAGCGCCTGATCGAGGCCGCGCTCGCCGATCTGGAAAAGGACCGCATCCTGGTTCTGGCTGGAAAGCCCGGATGCGGGACGTCCACGATGGCCATCTATCTCGCCACAAGGGTTCCTCACCCGCAGAACATGCTCGTCGTACCTCCTCTAGAGCCGAAGGTGGAAATCGATTTCGCGAAGATCGATTTCGCGAAACGGACCACGATCTTCATCGATGCCTTCAGCCGGCGCAATCGCGATCTCGCCGACTTCTTCTCGCGCCACGACGAAGTGGAGTGGGAGCGGCTCACCAAAGAGTTGCGCGCAAGGAAGGCCTATTTGATTTTCACCTCCGAGCCGGAGGACATCGCATCCTTTCGCGTCGCCCGCCGCGATGTCCCGCTGCCTGCCCGCGATCTCGTCGGGCGCGGGCTCGACATCCGAGTGAAATGGCTGGAGCGGCGGGGAGGGTGGACCGCGCAGCATGTTCTCCAGCTCACCGTAAACCGCGAGCGCCTGATCGACACCTTGAAGACACTTCCCCGCGTTGCGCGTTTTCTCGATCAATACATCGCCGGCGATCCCGATCTCGACGCCGCGCTGCAGCGCTTCAACGACGTCCCGTTCTGGTTCTCCAACGAGCTCGCCGTCGACGTCGATGCCTGGTGCTTCGCGCTGACGCTCGCGCTCGCACAGGTCGTTCGCAACGGCCCCAGCGTCCGATGGTATGAGTTCGAGCGCATCCGGCGCGCCGTCACAGAGCAGATCGGAAGCGGCAGCAAGTCCGGCCAATCGCTGTCCGACGATTCGCTGCTGCTTCGCGCGCGTGCTGAGGTATCGGGCGAGCCTTCCCAACTCGGCGATGCGGTGCGCTTCATCGACCGTTCGTATGCGGCAACGATCTGGCAGACGCTCGCTACGCATTACCGGCGCACCCTCACCGCCCTGATTCCTACGCTCCGCAAGATTGCCGAAGAGGAGCGCGGGCCGGGCAGCTACGCGGTAAGAAGCCTGGCGGCGCAGATGCTCGGCCGCATCGGCGAGCTCGATCCCTTCTCGATTTCCATCCCGCTCCTCCAGCAGGACTGGTCCGGCGCGCAGCGCGCGTTGGTTGGGCGCTTGCTGCAGGGAATGCGGAGCAGCGGCAACCGCGCGTACCGGCAGGCGGCGATCGGCGCCGTCGACTCGCTGATCGCGGACACCGGCGATCAGTGCAGAACCAACGAGCGTCTGTTGGCGGCGATCTCCGCCTATGCGCTCCTCGGCGAGCAGGAGCTCGCGCTGGCAATGAAGAAACTCGGGGCGATCGCCACACAGAAACTCGCGCCGGTCGTGGCCAATCTCCATCAAGTGAAACGGGTGACTGAGGAAGTCGAGCAGCGTCTGTCCAGCGCGGCATCACAAACGATCGACGAGGACCTGTTCCAGCATCGCACCCGCCTCGACAGGATCGCAGAAGAGCTCTCCGAGCAACAAGCCGTGCTACTGCTCGCAATCGAACAGGCTGTCGTCTATCTCTGCCTGACCAATGATCCCGTCGAGGTTCTCGATGCGATGAGGGAGTGGATCGTGCGTGGCGGCGGCGAGGCCGGAACGCTGGTCGCGTTGCTCTACTTGCACGACGGCATCGCGGACGATCTCGAAGCCATCGCTGCCAGCGTGCAGGCGCTCTCCGGTGGAGAGCATGTCCATCCAATTGTCCGTTCGCTGAAAAACACTGTCGGAGCGGCGGAGAAGTTCGCCGGGTTTCTTTCCGACCTGCGCATCAGCATTGACCAATCCACATCGTTGCCGGCAGGGCTTCGCCGGGAGCTGCAGGAGCGTCTCGCGCGCCAACATCCTGAAGGAGGACCACCATGAGACTGAGCTCAGCCCGTGACCTGAAGAACCAGATCATCGCGGATCCGCGATGGCGGTCAGCACGGGACGAGAAAGGTGTGCGGATGGCCATCGGCATCGCGCTCGGCGACCATCCCGACGCCTACCGCATCGCCGTGCGCGCCGAGTCGCCGGAATCCGTCGATCGGGAGCTCCTTGCCCGAATCAAACGCGAAGCAACGAACGAGGTCGACGAGCAGTACACCGGGCCGCTCGAAATCCTCCCCGTCCATGTCCCGGTTAAAAACCGAAGGATCGAGATGGGTGCCTCGATCGCTCATTACAACGTCTCCTCCGGAAGCATCGGATTCTTCGCTCGCCGGACAAGCGATGGCGCACTGGGCATCGTCTCAAACAATCACGTCCTCGCCGATCAGGATCGCGGACGGAACGACGACGAAATCCTCCATCCCGCACCGGCCGACCACGGCTGTTCTCCGAACGACGTGGCCGCATACCTCGACGGCGACTATCCGCGGCTTCGCGCGCCGCAGCAGACCGTCGACTGCGCGTTTGCGCGGCTGGCGCGCGGCGTAATCTACGACTCGAAGCAAAAACTGAGCAGCACGATCGTCGTTCCCGAAAAGCTCACGGAGGTCGAGAAGATCGGCCGCACCACCAAGTGTACTTCGGGCCGGATCGTCACCGTCGAGCTCGAGTTCATCGACGTCCGGTACTCGTTGGGTTACGTGTCGCTCTTCAATCAGATAGAGATCGAGTCGACTTCGGCAACGCGGTTCTGCAGCGCCGGCGACAGCGGTTCGCTCGTATACACGCGCGGCCGCGAGCCGGTAGGTCTGCTCTTTCTCGGCACGCGCGCCGGCGGAGCGTTCAACGGCGGCCGGGCCTTCGCAAACCCGATCGGCGACGTTCTTCGTGCACTCAACGTAACCTTTGCCTGATGAACGCGGCCACGCTCGAGCAGGCGCGCGCGGCGAAATCCACGCTGCGCGCGCGGCTCGCCGGTCTTCCCGAGCTGCGCGGTATCGGCGTCGCGTTCCTGCCGGAAGGTTGCGGAGTGAAAGTGATTCTGGAGCGGATGCCGGACGGCCTGATCATTCCGGAGGAAGTCGACGGTGTGCCGGTGGTGGTCGAGATCATCGACGAGCTTACGTTGCTTTGAGCCATCCGCGCCGCGCGTGCAGCGCGGATGGCTCTCGAAGTGATCGTCAGCCGCAGCAGCCGGTATTCGTGCAATCGGTTGACAGCGCGATCGGCTCGCGGCGCAGAAACATCGCATGTTGCGACTGCGACGGCGGGACCTCCGGAATACTCTCCGGCGCGTGCAGCGTGACCGGGCGCGTGCTCAGCTTCTCGTAGATGCGGAAGTGATCGTCGTGTGCGCCCCTCGGTGTCTCCCTGAGGTAGCCGCCCTCGGCCATGTTGGCGATCAGTACTTCCGTGCCGGGCCGCAGGCGCAGCCGGCGCTCGGGCGAACCGTCTCGCGGCGTAACCCGAACCTCGATCTCGCCATCGTGCGGAACGTCGAGCTGCGAGATCGTGGCATCGCCGCCCGGAATGCGAAAGGCCTGCAGCCGGCCGCGCCGCAAGCGCAGCCGCGCGATCGTCTCCGCACGGTCGGGATCGATCGCGAAACCTGGCTCAATCATCGCGAGACGGGGAACGTAGTCATCGTGAAGCGACGTGTCGAGGGATCCCGGCGCATCCGCTCCTTCGAGATCGATCGAGCATGGCGGAAGCAGATAGCGGCCATGCGCGGCATCCTCGCTTCCATTCCAGCCGGTCACTTCCAGCACATCCTCCGGCGCGACTTCGATCGATGCCGCGTGCGGCTCGATCCCCGGCGCCGGCTGGCGGCCGTCTGGTAGGAGCGCCTGCCGTCCACCCGTCTCACGATAAAAGCACACCAATCCCACAAACTGCACCGTGTAGGGCATAAGACCTCCTGAATTGTTTGAAGTTCAACTACCGATGGTCTGGACGGCCGCCCAGAGGCCGGGCGGCGCGTTACGCTTTCGAATCCACTCCAACTGAGTGGCGCGAACGGCATCGGCAGGAGAGAGGCCGTCCGCGAGATAGTGATGCAACCGTGGAAAAAATTCGGCCGCCGGGTCATCGTCGATCGGCCAGAGCGTAGCCACGACGCTCGGCGCGCCGGCGGCGAGAAATGCGCGGGCGATGCTGATCGACTCCTCGCTACCGCGACGCGGCCCGCGCGCCGTCCCGCATGCGGCGAGGATGACTGCCCGGGTGCGGCGCAGCCGCAGCGAGGCAACGCCACGCACGTCTAGGATTCCCCCGCCCGTCACCAGCGCGCCGCCCCGCCCCCCGCCCGGCAGTTCGGCGTGGCCGACGAAGTGAATGACGTCCGCATGCGCGGCGCGCGTTTCGAATGTTGCCGCATCCCGGTCATCCGACACCACGTCCGGAGCGTGGTGGTAGACGGCGGTCACGGCATTCATTTCGCGTTGAGCGTTGGTCAGCTGCTGGGGATCACCTTCCCTTCCCGCGGGTCCGGAGATCAGCAGCAGATGCGGGTTGCGGAGCACGGGATGCGACCGCGCCGCCAGCCGCGTGAACACCGCCGCACTCGGCGCAATGACGACGGAGTAGCGTTCGATCAGGTATTTGCCGGCGGGGTCGATCAGCGCCGCGAACGGCACGGCGTCGAGCGCAGCGTCGGGGATGATCACCAGGCGCTGCCCGTCGCGTAGCGCGCCGGCCGCGGGCTGCAGCAATTGGGCATAGAGTGCCGAGGCGGCGCCGCGAAAACGCGACACATCGTCATTCATAGCGCTCTCCGCTAAGACTTCCGTATCGCGCAGTAGAGTCGCGCGCGGCACGGAGGTTTGAACGACGTGCAGCTTCTGCCGGTCGATCACGAAGATCACCAGCGACTCCGGCAGGGTCGCGTATTCGATCATCACCACGTCGGTTGCCGACGGAAGGGCCGCCGGCGCCGCCGCGGCGACCTCGGGGTCCGCTGCGCCGAGGGAATCGAGCAGCTCGCGCGCGCGGGCGCGCTCCGAGTAGGCGAAGGCCTGCTCGACATTGCCGTGCGCGAGCGCCAGCTCCACTGCTTCGTCGAACAGCTCGCTGTACGACGAGAACATTCCCCATCGCTCGTTGCCTGCACGCAACGATGAGCGCTGGCTTTCCAACTCGCTGATCCCCGCCTCGAAATCCGCGGCTGCCGCCGGAACATCGCGCATCTTCGCGTAGGCGCGTCCGCGCTCGAGATAGAGCTCGGGAAGGTACATGTGCCGGCCCTTCGCGCGGTGAAACTCGATCGCGCGCGTGAGATTTGGCGCAGCGGCGAACGGCGAAGACGCGAGGATGCCGGCGACCGCCAAGCCGTCGGCCTCCGCCAACTCATGCAACTTTGGGTCTTTGATCTGATCGAGAGCCCCAGCCGAGCGGGCGAGATCATTCGCCGCGCCTTCGTTCTGTCCCAGTCGTCCTCGCACGCGAGCCCGGAACAGCAGTGTTTCGAAGCGCAGTACCTCCGTGCCGTTGGCGCGCGGCATGTTGACCGCGAGATCGAGGAACGCAAGGCTGACCCGCCACTGACCTTCGAGCGCCGCGGCACGCGCGGCTGTCTGTACGGCGCTCTGCAGGCGCAGATCCTCCGTGCGGCCGAGTTCTTGCCAGGCGATCACGCGGTGGGTCCACGCCGTCTGCGAGTCTCCGGTCCGGTCGTACACCTCAGAGAGGATGTTCCGGACGATCGCCGAATTGTGCGTCTCGCCGATTCTGTCGTAGGCGCGCACGCTGTCATCGAGTGCGGTGATGGCGCCGCCCCACTCGCCCGCCGCGGCTTCCAGCAGGCCCATTTGCCATTGCAAATCCGCGCGGTGCGCCTGGTACTGCGGAGGCGCCGTGGCCAGGAGCTCCTCGATACGCCGGCGCGACTGCGCCTTGTCGCCGCGGTCGTAAAGCGCATTCCCCGCGTAATAGCGCGCCAGCAACGCGATCGGACTGCCGCCGCGCGCGAATCCGTCCGCCGCCTGTTCGAACAGCGTCAGCGCTTCCGTCGTCTCGTGGATCTTGTACAGCCGCTGCGCCTCGTGAAAGGCGAGATGCGCCTCCGCGATACCGCGGCGCAATTCCGGCGTGCTTTGATCGATGGCCTCAACCGCGTCATGGAGCATGCGGTCGCCGCCACCTGCCGCAATCGTCTCGCCGAAGACCCGTGCCAAAGTCAGGTGGCGATCCGCGTCGCGGTCATTGCCTTTCTGCAGCGCACCGGCCCATCGATTGAGGATCTCCGTCTCCCCCCACCGCCGGGCGTCCTCACGCGATCTCCCTGCGAACGCGCGCGCGAAGGGTTCGTCGACGGTGAGGCGCGCGTAATCGCGCTCGAGCTCTTCCTTGAAGGAACTGTGCTCGCGCAGGCGCTGCAGATGCTTCCGCGCTTCCACCGCCCATTTGCTGGATCCGTCAGCGGCAAGATACTGATCCCACGCGACAGAAGCGCGGTCGCGCAACCCGAGACGCTCCACCGTCAGCGCGCGATTGAACAGCGCCTCCGGCAGCCGCGGATCAAGTTGCAGGGCAGTGTCGGCGGCCGCGAGCGCTTGACCGAATTGTTGCGCCTGATCGCTTTGGACTCCCGCGGCGTAGTAAGCCGCGGCGAGATCGCTCCAGAGACCTGCGTCCTTCGAGGAAGCCGCGAGCTTCGCAAGGAGCGATGCGGCTTCGTTCGGACGTCCGGCCAGCAGATGCGCGAGCGCCGCTGCATGCTGTGCGTCCGGCGAAGGATCGTTCGCCGTTTGTTCCAGTACCTCGCCCGCGACTCCGATCAGCTTCATCTCGCGCGGATCGAGCGGCTGATTCGCGGCGCGCTGGATCGGCAGAATGGGAGCCCACGCGAAGTCTCCGCTCAGCCGGGGCTCGAGATAGCGCCCGTCGCGCGGAGCGGCGGCGACGAGACGGCGCATGGCCTCGTGCGGGTTCCGGCCGCGCGACCGTATCGACAGCACGGCAACGGCGATCAGAACGACCGCCGCTGCTGCTGCGGCGGCGGCGACCCACCACTGAGAGACACGCGGCCGTACCAGCAGCGGGACCGCTTCGGCGAACTCCGGCTGGCTGTCGATCATCGCCGCATCGGCCAGAACCAGCCGGCAATCGTCACAGGTCCGAAGGTGCTCCGTTACCATCGTCAATTCCTCGCCGGCCAGACTGCCCGCCACGAATGCGGCAATCTGCTCCGGTGAGGGGCAGCGGCTCGAGTCGCTCATGACGAACTGTCCTCCTGCCGGTCCGCCCCCTCGTTCTCCGCTCCTTCGGACGGACGCGCAGTTCGCTTTTTTAACTGAAAGTCGAGAAGAGTCGAGTCAGAACCGATCAGGTCTTCGACCGCGCGCGCATCGACGCCGACGCTGGTCAGCTCCGCGCGCAACGCATCAAAGTACTTGTACAGAAGACGGTAGAGCACCTGCTGGTCACGATGCAACGAACGCGAGATCTGCGCAACTGTCATGTCGCAATCAAAGCGCAGTCGGAAGATCAGTTGCTCGTCGGGCGGCAGTTTGTCGATGAACGCGCAGACCACGGCCGAGATCCGCGCTGCCGTATCCACGTGCACCACGCGATCGGCGGCGCCGCGGCTCTCGATCGATTCCGCCTCTTCGATCGGCACGAGCTTGTGCCGGATTCTCGCCGGCAGCACGCCGGCAATGCGCTCGATCTCGTCAATCGTCACTCCGGGATGCTCGTCGCGCAGCAGCGTCAGCGTCTCCTCGACCGTGCGGCCGTCGCGCAGAATGGCGCGCTCGATATCGATGCCGAGCCGGCCCAGGCGCCGCGCCTCGGCCGAGTCATGCCATTTCCCGAGATGGTGACGGCGGTAGTCGATGAGCAGGCGGCGGATGACTGCCGCAATGTAGGTCGCGAACCGGCTGCGCCGTTCGTACGCGCGCAGGATCGCGTAGTCGTTCTTTACGAGTCGCAGTTTGACTTCGGCGGTGAACTCTTCGATGTCGTCAGCACTCATGCCGCTGCGGCGGCAGATCACGTTTGTGATCTTTTCTATGAGAGGTAACTCTCGTTCGAGAAGCTGACTGAATTCGGACATCGGCCAGTCGTCGATAATCGGTGCGTAACGCGCCGCGGACGATGAAGGTACGTTTTCTGAGAGTCGTGCGCGAGCATACACCAGATTCCCCATATTGGCTGCCCTCCGGACAACAGGAATTCGGGACTAGAAGTCGAGCATGAGAATCGGTGTAATCCATTCGACGCCCGGTCGAAAGAACAGAGCCCGGCGCACGTCGGTCATTGCTTTGCGGATGTCGGCACCCGCCGCAAGAGCGCCGTACAATTCGTCCGCGAGCACAATCGCCGCATCGTCGGAAATGCGAAATTGCATCGCTACAACAACCGCCGCACCGCAGTCGACCGGAGCGAATGTGCCGGACTCACAGGCATTGAATACGGCGAGCCGCAACGGATGCGCGCGAAACAGCACGCGCAATTGGGAGGCGTCTGCGAATTGCGCCTTGCCGTCATTGCCGACCATCGCCAGCTCACTCTGCCCCGACGTGGCGTTGAAGCCCCCATGTCCGATGAAATGCCATGCGTCGTAAGGACGCCCCAAATCTTCCGCGACGCGCAGCATGCGAAGCATGGTGTCGAGCGAGCCGTCCGTTGCGATGTGGACTTCGGCGCGGCCGATCAATTCCAGGCCTCCGAGCGCTTCGCGAAGCAACTGCGCCTCATGGTCCACGTTGAGCGCACGCAAGTTGCTGGGGGAGCTGATCATCACCAGGAGACGCAGCGGAGTTTCCTTCGCCACGGGCGCCACGGAAGCGCGGCCGAGCGTGCGCGAAATCGCAATCGAGGGCTGCAGGGCCAGAAAATCCTTTCCGTCGTGCAGCGCCTCCCACGGGGCCCTGGCGAGGAAGCCTGCCTCGGCCAGATTCACGCGAATCCATCCCCCTGCGCCGTCGCCCAGGAGAGGGAAAAGCTTTTCCCCTAGATTCTGCAGCATCGCCACGTTCGCTCTTCCCGCGGCGCATGCGTCGATCACTGCGTCCACTTCAGTCGCGCTGATGCCCGTTGCGCGACGCGCGTCAATGCGGACGTCGGTCGGCTGGTACTCGGCGGGCGGGGATGAGGGCGGGATCGAGTGATCGCAGAGGTCGAGCACCTCTTCAAGCTTCAGCCCGATCGATATCAGGTCCCGGTTGAATGCCGCACGCCACTGTCCCTCGGTAATCTCGGGTTGTGTGATGCGCTTCAGCAACACGTACACCGCGGCCTTCCGAACTTCGTGATCGACGTCGACGGCCGGTGTGATGGCGTACCGGCGGAGCAGCGACCTCGTGATCCCCTGCCAGCGCTGCAGCCGCTCATGCGCCGCCGCTGCCTGCGCGATCTGGCGTGGCGACGGATCGAGCCTGGCCATGGTCAGGCCCTCCTGGTCGCATCTGCGCCTGAAAGGCACCACCGCCGCAAGGGCGAGCGTTTGATCGATGACGAAGCGCAACTCATCGCGCAGCTTCGCGACGACTGACAGCGAAACAGAGCTCATAGGGAATGACACTGGAGACGGACGCGCAGGGTTCGTTTTTTGGCGGACCTGATTTTTATCGCCGGAAAATCAGTGCGCGGGCGTCCGTCCTCACCGCCGATGCTGATTGCGTTGCTCGGCGGGCCCCTCGGTAAGATTCTCTTCTTTGGCGGGATGCTGGCGACGATCGTGCCCATCATGGCTGATCGATCCAGGTATCGGCCCGGGAACATCGCGCCGGTCCAGTTGATCAGCATCCTTGGCGCCTCGGCGCTGCTTCTTATCCAGGAAACGAAGCTCGTCACCTCCATCTGCGAAGGTTCGCTGATCGTTGCCTGCGCCTCCTCCGCCACGTTGCTGACCACCGTCATCCTATTTCTTCGCGGCGATCGCCAGAAAGTCGTGGTCGGGCAAACGCCGGAGACGATCGAAGCGATGGTGGGCGAGATCCAGCAGATCCTCGGCGGTGCGCACCGTGCTGGCATCGAATCAGTGACCGCGGCCGTGGTCGCCGGAACCGGACCGTTCATTGGCGTAAGCGTGCCGCGGCGGGGACACCTGGTCGTCCGGGTTCGGCAGGATCTCCTTCCGTGGCTGGCGCGGCATCGACGCCCGGGCGGTGCCGGTTCCGCGGCGACCGGAAGCTTGCTTCGCTTTACGTTCCTCCACGAACTTGGACACGTCCTCAACGGCGACCACCTCACCTACCGCTTCGTGCGAAGCGTGCTCGTGGCCCATCTCTGGTGGATCGCCGCGATCGCCGCTGCGATCCCGTGCGCCATGTTTGGCGCAGGCGAACCGGCTGTGCGCGACGCGCTGGTGACGAGCCTTTGCCTCGTACCTCCGTTCCTTGCGCAGCATCTTCTCGCCCGGCGATTCCTGGCCGAGCGGGAAGAGGATGCCGATTTACGTGCGATGCAAACGCTCGATCCGGCCGATGCGTTACTCTTGACTACTCGGAAGCCCCAGCAATCGGGCCCCACTCTGCTCGAAAAGCTGATGACCGATCTTCACGTGCAGGCCCCGCTTGCGCCGTCGACGGTCCAAGGGCTGTCACGGGTGGTTCGATGGATCTGGCCCGAGGCTGGCCGCATCCGCGAGCGCGCCGAACTGCTTGTGAATGGGCATGGAGGACGGCCCGCGCAGCCGAAGCGATGGGCCGCATGGATGGGTATTCAGTGCGGGCTGCTATCCGTATCGATTCTCGCGGCGTTCGTCACCACTCGGGACGTTGCATTGATCGTCATGGCCTTGATCTGCTCAATGGCCGCGACCTATTGCGGCATGCGCGCCGACCCAGCTCTCGTTCGCCTCCACGACTTGAAAAAGGCTCCTTTGAGGAGGACTGTGGGGGCGATCTTCTATCTTTCCTTCAGCGCGTCCGCGCTCTTGCTCTATCTCCTGCCGGCTTTCTCCGAGACCCTGTCTTATCCTCTATTTTTTCTCGCCGTGGTCGTGTCGGCCCCTCAAGTCCTATTCGGCTCGTTCGCCGCTGCGACGATCGCCACGGGGAATCCGGAGGATGCCGCGCGAACGCTGCGCCACCCCGTGCTGCGCGCCGCTCCGGCGATTCTCATCAGCGTCGCCATCAACGTAGGCTGCGGCGTGTTTGCGGCCTGGTGCTTCGGAGTGGCGTGGCAAGGACCGGCGATCGTCACTTTCGCAGGCGTAATCGCTAGTATCGTCTCGAGCCGCAGCACCAACGCCGCGGTGCGCGCCATCGCCCCCATCGCGATGCTCGAGTCACCCGGGAACATCTACGCGATCCGCATTTTCTGGCGCGAGCTTTATTTCGACCGCGGCACTATGTCCGACCTTCGCATCGGACTCATCGGCTTCGCAACCTACACCGCGACCGCGCTCTTTTTCGCATCCGGAGCGGCGTTCGCCGCGAGGATCATTACCCTCGTGGCGGGCGAAGGTGTTGTCCTTTACGTTCTGCTCCTGGTGAGCGTCATTCTGGTCGTTTTCGAAGCTCGCGTTCCCAAGCGCACCAGCACAACCGCCCATTTGTACGATCTCGAACACCTGCAGATGTTCGACACTCTTCTGGCGGCTGTGAAGACGGCGAGACTGCCGTCCGGGAAGCTGAACGACGCGCTGGCGCTTTGGGTGAGGAGCGACGCCGACCTTCCGCATGCCGTTCTGCCTGAGCCGCGGTCGATCTGGAAGCTGGAGTCGCTTCTGGCGCTGACTCGCATCACGCGCGCGGTCGGCGAGGAAGAACGTCTGTCGGCGTGGCGCGGGCGGATCGTTGATGCGCTGCAGCGAATCATTACCAATGGGGCGGTCAGTCCGAACGGCCTTCGGCCCTCCCTCGGCTACTCCGTCCTCGCCGCGCAGATCATCCATGAAGCAGGCCTGGCATCTTCGATTCCGATAGAACCGATGCTCGACTCCGTCGCCGATCAACTCGAGCAGTGGCTGAGCGGCAGAATCGGAGCGTCTGCCGGCCCAGTGGCCTCGGCTTGCCGGCTGCTGGCCGCACACGGCCGCCCCTGGCCGGGGCCGGATCGAATGCGCATGCAGAGCCTCATGGCCGTCGAATTCCTTCTCAGCCGTCCCATCATGCGCAAGGCAGTCGGCGAGATCGCTGCCTATACGGAATTGCTCGAAGACACCAACGTGCGGGATCACCTTGCCAGCGTCGTCCGCTCCCGTCTCTGGGAGGCGCTGCAACTGAATCCCGACAACGACGTGTCGCTACTCCTCGATTGCTACCTCACCGCCGTCTCGCTCGGCGAGACGGATTTACCGCGCCTTGCCGCCGCGAAGTTGAGGATTGGAGAGACCGCGGAGCGCATGGCCAACGAGCTGACGAAATTACACCGCGAAGCCGCTGTCTGACAAAGCGCAGACTCGTAGGACAGCCAGTCACCTGTTCGAGTTCAGCTGCCACGCCGGCTTCCAAAAAAACGCGACGGGTCATCCGTCTACAGGACCGATGACACTGACTGTCTATCTTTCTTATGCATTGGACGACGTTTCGGCGGTCCGGGATCTGAAGGCTGCACTCATCGATCATGGAGTCGTCATCGTCGATCGAACGAGTCTGCCGGACGGTGCGTCGTGGGAATCGGCGATGGATTCGGCAGAGGTGGTACTCGTGTGCTGCGGTGCTTCTTATGACGAAGAATCGGTAGTCAAGGCCGTTCAACGCAAGCGTGTGCTCGCCGTGCAGCTCGCAGTGGGCGAGACTCCGGCGCTGCTTCTCGGGTTTCCGGTGATCGCCACCTATGGCAATCGCGATCGCGCCATCGCGCAAATCATCTCGCTTATTGGTGTCGGTCGCGCGGAGACGTCGTTGGAAGTAAAGGGCGAAAGAATCTCTGCAGGCGGTGCCGAGCTTCATCCCACGCCAAACGCTGCGACCCTGATCGAGGCCAAGGGTGACATCACGATTGACCACACGTTGAGAATCGGTGGCCCGCAAGGGTTGAGGAACGGACAATGACCGCAATCCCGGCCGAGCCCTCTGCTCCGCAAAACGTCACGTTTGAAGAGCACGTGATCCGGAATCACCCGGCCGAGCCGCTGGCGCCATTGGCCGGTCACGTCGTTGTCGTTTTCGAGAGGATCGGGGCTGGCGAGGAATTCCGATTCGAATTGCAGGACGGGCAGGGACCGCCGAAGCGGTCCACTCCATGGGATCGATTCTTCGGAAAACAGCCGGAATACAGCGCGTACGCGGTCACCACGGAGCAGCAGCGAACGACTCGGGTGCCGGCGACGATCACCATGGACACGGATCTGCACGCGCTCAAGCTGGCCATCGACATTGTCTATCGCGTCGGCGAGCCTCGCAGGGTTGCCGAACGCCGCCTGCAGGATCCGATCGGGAAGATTCGCGACGAGGCGGCACGTCTGATCGTTCCGGAGTTCGCAAGGACCGATTGGGAAAAGATTCGGGCGGACTTCCGCGGAGTGGAGAAGGCTGTGGTCTTCACCGTTCTGGGGCGTGTGCAGCGCTTTGCCTCGGACTATGGAATCTTCGTGACCGAGGTCTCGATGAATCCGGCGCGGAATGAAAAGAGGCTCACCGTTGCCGAGGACGAGGCTCTGGAAGACGATCTGGTTTACCAGCGCGACAAGCGGCGTGCCGCTAACGAGCGGGAAACGCAAGCCACGGACTTCGAAAACCACGGCCTGAAAGTGAAAGCGGACAACGCCTTACGTTACGACTCCATCGTCGACGCCACGGCGCGCACGCTCGTCAAAGCCATCGAGCAGGCAGGCACCGCCATCCACTCGCCCAAAGACCTGGCGGTCGCTGTCGGCACCATCCGCGACGCGATTGAGGCGCTGCGCGATGTCTCGAACGGCGCCGGCGCGCAGACGTCGCTTCCGGTACTGACTTCCAAGGCCGCACTGGCGGCGGGACAAACGGGTGCGGCCATCGTGATCGCGGAATTGCTCGGCGAAACCGAGGGGATGAGCTGGCCTTCGCGCGAGATCAAGAAAAAACTTCAGGGCGCGACACTGCATCTCGTCGCCGAGCTACTCATGCCTGACGCGACCGATGTCACGGTCACCGATTATCGCGAGCGATTGAGCGATGCGCGAACCGAAATCGCGTCGCACCCGGACCAGCACGCGTATTTCGACAGGTTCATCGATTCCGACCGGCTTCGGCGGCGCCTGAACTGAGATCGATCATGAGCCTGACGCAGTCCGGTGAATTGCCCGACGCTTCGCTGACGATCGATGCAGGCCACGACATCAACGCCGAGAAGATCGAGATCCATCAGTACTTCGCCGACCTGCAGCGCGCCATCTTACGGACATTCACGAAGAGCGACTGTCTCCCCTTCACCGCCGAGCAGGAGGAGGAGCTCTCCAATCTGTTCGTCGGCGATTTGGATGAGATCGATCGCATGGTCGATGAGCTCGACCGCTACCGCATTCTGCTGCTCTCGGGCGAGCGCGCGGCCGGAAAGGCGACGACCGCGTTCATGGTCTGCACGCGGCTTCTGCGGCGCAAAAAGCTTGAAGGCAGGACGCAGGTCGTCGCCTCGCTCGATCAGCATGTTCCAGTCGATCTTCGCAGCATCGCCGCGACGCGCGCCGATTTCGCCCATCGGCCTACCGTCTTTCTCGACGCATTCAACTATCAGAATCGCGCACTCCTCACCTTCTTCACGAGGAACGAGGCCGTGGCGTGGGAGGAGTTCGCCGATAGTTTGCGAACGAACGGGGTCTGGCTGATCTTCACCGCTCGCGTGTCGGACGTGACGGCGTTCCGGCACCGGATCGGCGGCCACATCGCCCACCATGAGCTGGTGCCGCTCGATCGCGCGCGCGTGACGGAGACGCTCGCGCGGAGGCTCGATTGGATCGCCGTCAAGCGGCCCGAGTGCGCGAAGCGCGTAGGCGATCTCCTGGAGCGCCGCACGGTCATCGTCGATGCTCTTGAGAATCTCGAGGAGATCGTTCCATTCGCGGAGGAGTTCCTCAGAGGCGAGAACGACGTCGCCACGGCACTGCGAAAGTTCAAGAACGTCGACGAGTGGTTTCGCGGATCCGTGCGCAGCGACCTCGAGGCATGGTGCGCTGTGCTCACGCTCACACTCGCGCAGCCGGCGCGGTCCGGAACGACGATCTCTTGGGTTGACTTCGAGTTTCTCCGGAGAGCGCTGACCGCGCGCATCAAGGCGGATAACGAACTCTTACCCCAATCCGAAAAAGACGGTTCCATCGACACTCGACCGGCGACATTGCTCTCGTTCGCTGACGAGCCGCTGCTGGAGAGCAGCCGCGCGGTGATCGCCAAAGATGCCGAGCGGCTCGGAGATGTCGTGCGGTTCCGCGATCCCTCGTATGCGCCGGAATTGTGGAAGACGTTGCTGACGCATTACCGCCGCATCCTCACGCACCTCGTTCCGACGCTGATCGAGATCGCGGAAGGAGATCACGTCGTCGGTGGATCGTTATTGCGCATGCTGGCGGCGCAGATGATCGGTCGCATTGGGGAGATTGATCCATGGCGCATCTCCCTGCCGCTCATTCACCGTTGGGCATCCTCCAACGATCGAAATCAGCGCCCCCTCGTCGGACTTCTTGTCCAAGGCGCGCTCTCCGCCGGAAATGCGGTGTATCGGCGCGCTGCGCTCGACGAGATCGCCAGGCTGGCCGATCGCGATGAGGCGCCCAGCGAAACGGCGGCGCAGGATCGGCTCAAGACGGCAATCTCCGCGTACGCACAGATTGCGATTGACGCTCCAGGCATTGCCATGGATGCGCTCGGCGTGATCGCCATCGAGCGGCTGGCGCCGGGTATCGCCATGGTTCACGAGCACTGGCGCAGCGCCGACACCGCGGAGATCCGCGCCCACGACGCGAAGCGATCCCGCGCCGCTCGCGGCTTCAACCGCCATTTGAGCAGGCAGCTGGCCGACATCGCGAACGAGCTCAATGACGAGCAGAGGGCAGTTCTGATCGCTCTGGAGGTGGCCATCGTGCAACTCGGCCTCCGCGGCGATCCGATCAGCGTCCTCTCCGCCACATGCGACTGGATCGCCCGAGGGGGACCGCAGACAGGCGTCCTCCTGGCCGTGTTGTTCTTTCCGGACATCGCGCTGGCCTTGCACGAGTTGACCGTGAAGTTGCCGGAGACGGGAGCGCACGTGGTGATCAGCCCCATGCTGATCTCCCTCGGCGGAAGAGATGCTCCGTCGAAGCTCGCGGGATTCCTTGCCGATCTCCAGGCCGCGATTCAATCGGCTGGTACCAGCTTCGCCTTGCCTGTGCGCTTGCAGTACGCGCTGCACGAGACGTTCATGGACCTGCTGGTCATGTGGGCGCGCGACGCCGCCGAAACAGCCTTCCGTTCGGCGGTGCTCGAACTGTTCGTCACGCTCGCGCTGAGCCGTGGGGAAATGATGCGGGCCGATCTCGAAGCGTTGCTGGCGTCAGAGCCGTTCAACGACAGCGACGCGATGCGACAGTTCGCCGCTGATGTCCGCGATTCTCTCGACTGACTTCAAAAAATCGCGAGGCCCGGCCGTCTACACCGAGCGCGATGGCATTCATGACAAGAGCTGTCTCCGCGTTAGCCGGCGTGCGGCGTGATGCGATGGATCGCGCGCCCCAGGCCCTCAATCAATCGGCGACCACCGGTTTTCTCATGGTGCTCACGTCGATCATCGCCAGTTGCACGATGGGCTACGCGCTCCATCGCGCGTTTGAGGGCGACCGTTTTCAAATGTGGGTTACGTTCATCGGCGGGCCGCTTTGGGGATTCTTCGTGCTCGCCCTCGACCGGCTCCTGATCCTCGGCCTGGACAAGAACGCTCCCTGGTACCAGAGCCTGCTCCAGCTCGGGCTACGGCTCCCGATTGCCATCGTTCTCGGAGTGGCAATCAGCAAGCCGCTGATCCTGCGTCTCTCGCAGAACGTGCTCGATCTCAATCTGTTTCAGAAGGAGCTGCAAACCGTCGCCAGCGTGCGCGACGCCAAGGCGACCGAGGTGAACCTCGCGGGCAAAGAGACGGACGTCAAAACGCTGGAAGGGGCTGTCGGCGATCAAGAGCGACGTCTACTGATGACGCCGGACTCGTTCGAGTACGAGACCGCGAAAAGCGAGTTGGCGGCCAGCGCTAGACAGCTCCGCGACACTGAGAACCGCAACAGTCCCCGGATCGCCAACGCCTTGCATCAGATCGCCATCCTGGAACGTTCGCGCGAGGAGAGAGATCACGACCGGGCCCGCATGCACCGCGACAACATCGGCCGCTGGCGCGGCGAGATCAATCGGGCGGCACAGGAAAAAAAAGCTGCGGAGCGCAATGTCGACGAGGTGGGCCGGCAATGGCTCGACACCGAGAAGGAAAAGCTCGCAGAGTTCAAGAAACGGTATGCCGCCGCGAAGATCGCAGCCAATGATGCCGGGCGGATCGTCGTCGATCACGCGAACACGAGCGGCGAGAAGATCTCCCTGTTCATGCGTCCGAACCTGGTGAACGAATACACGACGCTGAAACGAATCGAAGACACTCCGAATCATCCCGACGCGAAAACACTCAGGCGGTTCGAGCTCTCGCTCGACCTGTTGTTCATTCTCTTCGAGCTCACGCCGCTCCTCTCGAAGCTGTTGACGAAGGCAAACGCACTCGACGCCGCGATCTTCGCCGTGGAGTTCGAAGACGAAAACCAGATCAACCAGGAGTCGAATGCCAGGGTTGCGCGGCTCGAAAAGATCATCGACGTAAGCCGGACCGTCAACGATGAGGCTCTCGAGCAGTGGGCGACGGCGAAGCTCGACCTCATCCGGCAGCATCAGAAAGTCACGCCGAAAGTGTTGCGCGATCTCCGTGCGGAGATCGCGGAAATGACCGTTTGAAAGGAGAAGTGCAATGGAAGGTACTCCTGGAACACTGGAGATTGGACGCGTCAGCGCGCCGCCGCAATTCGCGCAGTTGGGCATTCTCGTCGTCGACGGAAGCGGCTCGATGATGGACGCCGCGGCTGGAAACATTACGAAGGCTCAGGCGACGAATGGATCGATCCGTGAGCTGTTCACCCGCATCAAACACAGCCGGGTGGCGAACAACTTTACCTTCGCCGTCGTGACGTTCGACGATTCGGCGGACGTGCGCCTGCATCCGGTTCATGCTCCGGCCGTCGACGACAACGACGACTACGATCCGCTCAAGGGTCACGGCGGCGGAACCAGCATCTATCTGGCGCTGGAAAAGGCGGAAAAGCTGGCGAACGACTTCCTCTCCTCCGCGCCCAGCGGAGGGATCCCGCACAGCGTGATCATCCTCGTGATGAGCGACGGTGTCTGCTCGGATCCGCCGCGCACGCGGACAGTTGCTGACGCGATCAAGAACGGCACGAATGGGCAGAGCATCAAGATCGCCAGCGCATTCTTCGCCACCGTCGGCAGCAACGACCAGACCGGTCCGGCGCTCCTGAAGGACGTCGCCAGCGATCCGGTGATGTACTACAAGACGGTCTACGACGGCGAATCGCTCCGCAGCTTCTTCGAGCGGTCGATGTCCACCGCTTCCGGATCGATGACGATCGGTTGACGATCGACGGGACATCGCCATGCACACCACCGATCGCCGGTATGGCCTCGTCGCCACCGCCACCATCAGCCCGAAACAGGTCAACCAGGATGCCTGCGAGGTCGCGTACAACCCGGAGTCTCCTCTTGCGGGTGTGGTGGTGGCGGACGGCGTCGGGTCGCACTACGGCGCCGAAGTCGCGTCGGCGATCGTCGCTTCCTACTTCGCGAACAAGCTGAAAGCGCTCCTTCCCGGAGAGTGCCTCGACATGCGCCGGCTGTTCGGCGGCGCACAGCTGTTTCTGCGGAACGAAGTCGAAGAGCATCTCGAATCCCTGCCGCCGGATCTCGACCGGGACCATGCCTTTGGCACGACGGCCATCTGCGTGGCGGAGACAGCCAATGTGCTCACCCTCGGATATGCCGGAAACGGCGGGATCTTCCATATCCGAGGAAATTTCAACACCTTTCCATCGTCGCAACTCCTGCCCTGGAGCGCCATCAACCACCTCAATCCTCATGCCCTGCCGATTGAGGGGAAGAACGTCATGTACCAGTTGCTGTCACCGTGGACACCCGAGGCGGCCATGCCCTCCGTCGTGACGATCTCGAAGGACGACATCCGTTTCGGCGACATCGTTCTCTGCTGCACGGACGGCATCTATTCCTATGATCAGACGGCGATCGGCCGCGATGACAAGCAGAACATCTGGATCAGCGGTGAGGAGGCGATGGCGCGGTTCTATAGAGCGCTCGCGGGTTTCTTTGAAGAAGAGCCGTCCGAGCAGGCGCTCCAGAAGGTGCTCGATATCTATCTGGCCGATCTTGCCGCCGCCGGCCTGGTCCACGACGACTGCACGGTCGGCGTATTGATCACGCAGAAGGCACTCGCATACCAGGCGCAGTTGCGGGAGCGCCACGCGGAGACCATCACCGCGTGAAGACGATCACGGTCACGTCGTCCAACAGCACCGGCCTCGATCCCTCGCTGTTGAAAGCGTCAGTGATCGAAGTCGAAGACAAGCCGCTGGGTCAGGGTGGATTCGGCATTGCGTATCGCGCACTGCGGTTCGACGGCCAGCCGGTCACGCCGCAAGTGGTCAAAATCCTGACGGAGGCCGGGCCCGGCATCGCGGAGCACGGTTTCGAGACCATCCGCGAGTTGCAGAAGCGGATCGGTGTCGAGAACCGCAATGCGTCGGGGCAGTTGCTCAAAAAGCTGCCGGCATTACAAGCTGTTCCGCAGCTGAGTTTCGAGGGACGCCTCGACGGCCGAACGGTTCTCGGCTACGCGTCGAACGACTTGACCCGCCGGGGATTCGACGACTTCGGGAACGTCCTCGGGGACGACGCGAAGTTTCAGGTGTTTCAGGCGCTGCCGATCACGTCGAAAATGCGGATCGCCGCGGAGCTCGTGTCGGCGTTCGACTTCCTAAGCTCCCGCATCCGGTTCATTCACGCGGACTTCAAAGCCGAGGCACTCTTTGTCGACGTGCGCGGCCTGCATTGTGCGGTCATCGACTTCGACAGCGGCGCGCTGGCTCGCCACGTGGGCGACTCCCCGATCACGTATGGAACGCAGCAGGACTGGCTGGCGCCTGAAATCGGGCGCCAGCTCGCCGACCCCCGGAATGCGAACCGCCGCATCACCGTGAATCTCTACTCCGACCTCTGGTCGATCAACGTCGCCGTGCACTATTTGCTCTTCGGCGTTCATCCGCTGTTCTTTCTCAAAGAGATCAGCACCCGCAGTATCGACGCATACTTTCAACAGCACAGATGGCCGGCTGTCGACGCGCGGTTTCTTTATTTTCGAAAAGAGGTCGCGCCGGCCTATCGCGCGTACAGCGCGTATCTGCAAAAGTCCGTTCCGGCGGAGATCCTCAAGCAGCTCGAGTTCACCATCAACCGAGGGTTTCGCATACCGTCCGAGCGGACGTCGTATAACCAGTGGAGAACGGTTCTCGGTGCGCTCAATCAGCCCGGCATCCGTCAATTCACGGCGGACCGCCTCGTCGTGACCGACGGCCGGCCGGTGCACTTCTCGTGGGATGTGTTCGGCGCGACGCGGCTCACGCTCACCAAGGTCGGCGACGTCACCGGCCGCACATCCGCCGACGTGAGTGTCAGTCAGGACACGCGCTTCGACCTCGTTCTGACTCAGAAGGACGGCTCGATGATCATGAAGAGCCTCAATGTTGTCGTCGACAAATCGCCGCCGACAATCGCGTCCTTCACGACCAGCATCGGATTGCTGACGAACGCCACGCCCGCACGCTTGACGTGGTCCGTCTCCGGCGCGGCCCGCCTTCAGATCGACCAAAGGGTAGGCGACGTCACGTTGCTGAGCTACGCGGACGTCCTGCCCCAGGAAACGACGACGTATACGCTCACCGCGACGAGTTACTTCGGTTACACGGCAACTGCTGCCGTTAAGGTCGGCGTGTCGGACGCGGCGCCCTCCATCGCTTACTTCCATGCCGATGCCGCGCGACTCGAAGGCGGGCAGCCGCTCACGTTGAGCTGGGAGGTGTCCCGCGACGCACACGAGGTGAGTATCACTGGTCTTGGCAAGGTACCGCCCAGTGGGAAGCGAGTGCTCGACCAGCGGCAGGCCCAGACCTTCGTGCTGACCGCGGCGAGCTTTTTCGGACCGAAATCGCAGGCGCAAGTGGCGGTGGATGTCTCCCGAGGCGCGCCGCAGATTCACCGCTTCCAGGCAGGATCGACGATGTTTCGCGAAGGGCTTGAGACGACTCTCGCCTGGAGCGTTACGGGGGCCGAGCGCGTTCTGATCCTGCCCGAGGGATGGGAAGTGCCGGCTTCGGGCAGCCGGACAGTGCGGCCAGTCAGGTCGACGCGTTACGTCCTGCAGGCGATCAGTTGGTACGGGATCGTTGCCACCGAGCATGTCGACGTTAGCGTCATTCGTAAGACGACGATCAAAGGACAACCAACACAGTTGGACCGATCGCGTCTAACAAAACTGCGATCGCGCCGATGATCGGCTACTGATGATGAAGTGGATCCGAAGCGCATTTTCTGATCGATGATGGCCGTCCTAATTGCTCTGGATCTTTGCGAGTCCCGCGCTGGATCCCGGTCGTGGACCTAGGCAGCGTTGCCATAGGCGCCGCACGTCCCCAGAAGCGAAGAAAGATGCGTCATCGTTGGCGGATGCGCAGCCGCGTAAGGTCGCCGACTGGTTTTGGGAAGACCTTCTCTTGGTAGTGATTAAGGCACGATGAGATTTCCCTGCCCAGGGTAGCCGGAACCAAGAAAACGGGGCTTGAACGGCACACGGCGGCACACTCCTACGCGCGCGTAGGACGCCAACGTGAGCAGGAAGTCGGGGAGCCGACAGCGATCGTTCCAGAACCCCTTTCGACCTTCCACCTGGAACGGTTGTCATCGCAAACCAGCCGCAGCTTGCCCCGGAAGTTGATCGGACATTTCATCCGCGGTGGGGGCCGATCCTGATCGGATTCCTTTGTCAGTTTTCGTTCGACTTTAGGGCTGGAATGCGCGATTTTTGCGGCACCCTATAAAAGAGAGGCAGAAAGCCGCAAAATTCGGACCTTCATCCGCCCGATTTTGTCTCCTTCGACCTCATTCTCGCCGCCGGTGTATCGGTAATGATCTAGCCCTAATCACCTCGCAGGCCCGCGGCCATCGTCGGCCGCCATGTGCATCTAGAGGCCATACTCGACTGGACACTTCCGTACACATCCGTACACTCCTACGCGCGCGCGATGGATGCCACTGGGAGCAGGAAGCCCTAAGAGCCAGCGCGCCACTGTTTCGGATTCGACCTTCGCATCTGGAGCGGTTGCAACGAACGCTGCCCGATCCCTTCCCTTTGGGGATCTCTTAGGTTGATCCAGCGTCGCGATTCGCTCTGTCGATGATTGACGAAACAGTCATCGCGTTCCACAACTTGCCCGAGCGTGTCGGAATCCGTTCCTCGTTGAGTAACGCAGCGATCTTTCGAAGCGCTCTCCCTTCAGCGCGAAAAGCGCTGATTCGCTCGATGATCGACTGTTCCGCAGCGATGGGTTCGAGCTTCCCGGCGACGACTCGGTAGCCGAACGGCACGCCGCCGGTCCACTCGCCGCGGCCCTTCTTTGACGCGTAAACGAACTTCATTCGTTGCGAGCCGCGAATCCGTTCCAATTCGGCCAGCATCTTGTCGACGGCTGCGCGGATCGGATCGTTCTTCGCCTCGTCGATGATCTCCAGCGAGGCACCGGCCTTCTTTACCTCGATCTTCAGGTAACCGGCGAGATCGCTGTCGCGTGCGAGTCGATCCGCGTGTTTGACGATCAGCGTTGAGGCGCGGCCCTCTCGGATTGCTTCGAGCGCGGCAGCCAGACCGGGTCGAGCATCGACGCCCTTGCCACCGCTGATGCCGCCGTCCGCAAAGATTTCGACGAGGTCGAGCCCCGAAAGAACCGCGTGACGGATGATCGCTTCCCGCTGGTCGTCGAGAGAATTGCCGTCATCGCGCTGCTTCTTTGAGCTGACCCGCACGTAGCCGATCGCGGCCGGTCGATTCGCTGAACTCAGGCGCCTTTTCATGTCGAAAAGATATGCCCGAATCGATCGTCTGCAAAGGTGGAGTGCTCTCACTTTACATCACCGCCGCTTTTCCCTTCGGTTCCGGTTCCCTCGAAGGTGTGAAAAGCGTCTGGCCGCGTCCGGCCGCATTTCGTCACGGCATTCATGGTCGCATACCGAAGACCCGCTCACCACGGGCGCTGTGAGGCGGACAACGCCCACTGAGAGCACGTCCGCTCGCCTGCGGATGGGAAAGACCGCCTGCAGCAAGCACGCTCGGTCGGTTGCGAACCGCGAATTCACCGATGTCTAGCGCCAGCGTTCCGGATCGGCAACCCAGGGCAGGGGCGCGTCGTCCGGCGCGATATGCACGCCCGCGCGCGTCGCCGCGCCGACGATCTCTTGAACGGTGAGCTTCCCGGCACCGCGGATGCTGCTGAGCGCCCACGGACTCCAGTAGGCAAGGTCCATGACGCTCCGGATGTTCCTGTTCTCAAGACATCGTTGCGCGCGCGTCGAGAGCGGCCAAAGCGCCGAACGTAGCGGGCGGAGGTCAGGCTTCGGCTCCATGTTCTCGACGCGTTCCGGGAGGTCCCTTCGCTTGGCGGGAAGCGTCGTCTCGACAGCCTTCGAGTGCCACGTGCGATGCCACGGTGAACAAACATAGGTGACCTCGCCAATGAGCACCGCGTTCGGCATGGATGGATCGTGCCGCAGTACGTCATCCACGCGCTTCAGGTAGAACTCCGCGCTCCTACCATCCAACGTTCGATACGTGAGAAGTGCGCGCGCGAGTGCCACGATGAGTTTCCACTGCCCCGGCCAGGCGAGAAGCGTGTACGTCCGCTGCCAAAGGTAATTGCACCACGCGATGTGAATTGATCCGTCGTCTTCTACTTCGTGCATCTCGCCATGAATCCGATCGTGGTCGTTGGCGGCGTGGGTTTCTTTGGTTCCCGGTCGGAGGAGCTGTTCGGCCACATTGCCTGCGTGAAGCATCATAGCGTTTTGCTCCACGATGTAGCGCCTGCCCCGCGGATCACGCTCCGCTTCAAGATCGTAAGCTCGGGCTGGCCTCGTGTGTCCCGAGGTGCGCTCGTCGGGATCGATACTGATACTTCCAATTCCAAAATCGAGTTTCCACATTGCGACAGCGTGCGCAGCCTCATGGAACGCAAGTGACTCGTCTCGCGAAGGGTCGATCGCTTTCTTTTTCACAATGGTTAGCGGCTGGTTCTCGACGCGAGTTTCGTCCAACATCTGCTCCCTCTCCTTGGTTCATGACTCGCAAAAGCGTCTTTCAATGGCAGCGTTCTTTCTTCACGAATTGAGCATCTAAGGGCGTGGCGAAAAAGCTCCGCCGTCCAGTCGAACGATTGCCGTGATCGCTCCGACTACCTGAAGGCCGCGTTCCTCAGCGACGACGGAATACGCATCACACATGACGGCACGTCTTCCGTGTTTGCCCCACCAGTGGCCGACGAACACGCGATCACCGATCCTCGCGACCACAAGTTCTGCCGACGACGCGTGGCCGTCGGCCCGTTGTTCGACTACGAGGAGGTCGCCACGCTCGATACCGAACTCCTGAAAATCCGCTCGCGCGGCGCGAAAGACAATCTCGCCGTCGTCGATGATGTCTGCGGGAATCGCGAGCGGCTCGCCCGCAACAGCTGCATCAATCGGCGAGCCTTGCGATATCTCGCCGGCGAGCTGAAAACCGCTGTCGCTCTGGCGACGCTGAACGCGACGCTTTTTCATCTCTCCACATCCAGCTCAGAATGGGGATAGTCGAAAGCCTCGAAGAAGCCGTGATCGCCTCGGAACGTCGCGGATGTTTCTTCGTCGATCGCGAGATGCAGGAGTTCGGCGACGTGCTCCTGCACGTCCGTCCCGTGAACGTCCTCGCGATCACGCCGCTTCAAGATCGCCTGACGCTCCATTGCGCGGACGAGGTAAGTAGGGAGTTCCCAACCTACCCGCGTCAGGTGCAGCTCGCGAGGCAGGAGCGCGGCTGCCTCGCCAAGCGTTTCGAGAAGCCATGCGCGCGGCCACGCGTTGATCAGCCAGAAGGCGACTTCGGCCCAGGCGACGCGCTCTTCCGAAAGGAGAGCGCCTTCACTTCGCGCTTCGAGAAGGAGCTTCGGCCACGGCCATCCGAGCAGGTCCGCGGCATGCCGCACGGCGAGTGGTCCCGGTTCGGCGAAGAAGCGGATCAGCGCCGCACGAGAGGGACGGCGCGGAAGCAGGATGAAGTCAGGCATACGAGAGCCCTTTTGTACTGCCCTCTATCCGCTCCTCTGGTTCGCATTTCGTAACCGATTCCGCCTGACGCCGCCTCTCATTTCATAACCCGAGGGTAGGAAACTTACCGTTTCTGTCACTCCATAATGAGAGAGAGATATGCAGGAGCCGCGACAAGAAGCAGAGCGGACGACACGGACGCCGGACATTCGGCCGTCCGGCGCGCCCGCGGGATTCGAGGAGGTGTATCTGCTATACGCGATCAGGCTCCGCAAGATTGCGGTTCGGAAGTTCCAGATCCCGGTCACCGAGGCCGAGACGCTCGTCCATGATGTCTTCGCAACGTACTTCATGCACGCGGCTTCCGTCCGCGCTGTTGAGCCCTACCTCATCGGCGCGATCTGCAATGCGTCGCGAAACTACCTGCGCCGCGCCGACGCCGCAGACGCCCTCTTCTGCGGCGAAGTGCCATGCGCAGCAACGCCCAACGATGCGCTCCTCAACGAAGTGACGCGGAAGCTCCTGCTGTCGCAACTTCTGGCCGGCATCGGTTCGCGATGTCGGGAGCTGCTGCACCGTTACTACTTGAACGGCGAGACCACCCGCGCGATCGCGGATGTACTGCACTCAACACCGGGATCAATCCTCGTCCTTCTGCACAAGTGCCGGAGACGTGCGCTGACGGCGTACCGCTCCCTGTCGGAGACCTCTTGACGTGGATCACATACCAGAGAGTGAACTCGCGATCTTCGCCTTCAATCCCGATGCGATGCCCGAGCCGCGGCGTAGCATCATCATCCGCCACACGGCCGAGTGCGCGACGTGTCGAACGACGCTCGATTTCTTCGCCGTGGCCGAGGATGACCTGAGCGATGTGGACGTGTGGGAGCCGGTGATGGGCTCTGCTACGCGCGAGGCGCTCATGTCCTATGCCGCACGCATTGCCGATGAGGACAGCGAAGCCGAGGAGCTGTTGAAACCGCTCTTCGATGCGCCGGTGAAAGCCGCATGGACGAACCTGCACACGCAGAAGCGGTTTCTGTCGGGAGGCGTCGCCTCGCCCGGCGTTTGAGCGCGCACGCACACAGGCTCTTATTGAGCGAACCACTCGATGCGCTGACGTTCGCCGATGCCGCCGTCTCCGTCGCCGAGGCGCTGCCAGACGAAACGTACCCCGCGAGGGCAATCTACGAGCTGCGGGGCACCGCATGGAAGGAGCGGGCGAACGCGCAACGATTCCTTGGTCAATGCGCTGAGGCGCTCGAATCATTGCTGAGGGCCGAACGAGCCTACAAGCGCCTCGCGTCGCCGTCGCTCGGGCTGTCCTCAGTCGCGCTGGTGCGAGCTACCGTGTTGTACGAGCAACAGCGATTGGACGAAGCAGAGGCGATGGCCGAGCGTGCGGAACACGGTTTCGCACACCTTGGCGACGACGACCGGCGGATGACCGCGCTGCTCCTACGTGGCAGCAACACCGCTGTCGGCCGAGGAGATCGCTGTTCGCTGCGGGTTCGGGACGGTTTCGACGTTCTACCGGTGGTTCCGATCCGCCTTCGGCACCACTCCTGCCGCCTTTCGGGAGGTTATGAAATGAGGGTCGATACCGCGATCTCTACTCCGTTCGTCACCGAACCGGACGCCTTGCCGAATGGCTTCACGGTTCACGATTGGGCTGCATTGCCCCCTCGAGACGCGGGTGTCCTGTCTCCTGTTCGATGCCCTCGCCGCGCTCGACAGCATCTCGCTCGACCTTCGGACGGACGAAGGCACCGCTCTTCGCTGGCTTGAGCCGCATCTGCGCGTGCTATCCGACAACGTGGAGAAGGCGTTGGAAAGGCTGGCGTCTTAGTCGCGCGTGAAGTGCTGAACAGGGAGCCTTGACCGCGACGGTCCGTGAGTAACGATGGTTACTTTTTCCAGCGAGGCGTTCGACCGGTGAGTTGGCGGGAGCGACTGCGCGCGGCGATTGATGCAAGTGGCCGTCGGCAGAATGCCATCGCGGAATCGGCTGGGGTGTCGCCGGAGACGCTTAGCCGGGTGCTCAGCGGCATTCACGCACAGCCGGCGTTCGACACCGTTGTGCGCATCACACACGCTCTCAAAGAAAACGTCGGAACGCTGCTTGAGGAGCCCGCGTTTACCCTTGACGCCGAACAGCGCGCCGAGCTTCGCCGTGTCCTCGGCTACCTGGCCGCCGCGGTGAGACTGTCACCCGCGATCGATGCGCTCTCCAGCGCGAACGCCGTTGCACAACGCGCCGCTGAAGTGCCGCGGCCGTTTTACCTCCGAGGAGCACGGCTGGTGTTTCAGGCGATCGGCGATTCCATGATCGAAGCAGGCATCGTCGACGGCGATCTTCTCTTCGTGGTCCCGACACGCGAACTGCGCGAGGCAGCGAAGCACATCGTCATCTGCCGCGTCTCAGGAGTCACGCTCGCGAAGGAACTGGAACTGCACGCCGGCCGCATTCGCTTGCTCAGTCGTAACGAGCGGTATACCGCGATCTATGTGGATGAGGACGATTTCCACCTGATCGGCACCGTCGTTGGACGACTTGGCGGCGTGTAAGCCTCCCTCCGCGTAAGGAGACTCCAGGTGGCGTTACCATCTTGCGTCTTGGTCATCCGATAGCGCATAACGTATCTGGCCGGCGCCACGCCAAACTCGAGCGGTGTCGTCCACACACAGACGTCGGCGTAGACTGTCTTAGGACGTCGAAATGGGTACTGCGAATCGCGTCCGATTAGCCGAGCGGCAGCCGATGAACGGCACCGGCGCGAATCATCGCGTCGAACTGCTCGACCAACGCCCTTGAGAACTGCTCGTCAGTCACCAGCGCACCCACTTCGATGTTCCGCTGCTGCGCAGCCTCCGTGAAGTTGGCAGAGGTAACGAGGGAGATCGCGCGATCTACGACGATGCACTTCGCGTGAAGAGATGTTCGTTTCTTTTCGTCGATCCCCAACGCTCGTGGGTCGTAGTAGATGACCGGGTATCTCGTGCCCGGCCAGTGCTCGCGGCGGAACTCCTGAACGAAGCGTCCGATGAGTTGTTCTGTGATCGTCGTATCGCGTAGAGCCCGGGCAATGTTCAGGAACATCCTTACATCGAGTTGCGGCAGTTCGGTCATACGGATGGCGAGTTCCTTGAATATCTCGCGACCGTGATGCACAGCAAAGCCTGCGATCAGAACGGAGTGCGTTGCTGACGCGAAGAGCTCACGAACCACCACGCCCGTGTCACGGTTCGATGTGCCGGAGCCCTCTGGACCGGTCCAGACGAGATCGACCTTCGGAACTCTCGCTGCTCCGCGTCGCCGCTCCTTGAGAATTGCGCGCAAGAAGTACAGCAAGTGTGACTGGCTCAGACCATCATCGATCAAGCGCTTGATCTCGGTACCGACTGCCTCGATCTCAGCTGAGGGAAGTTGACAAGCGAGCATCAGGTGGTCGTTCTGATCCCCGTGCTTTTCGATCGTCTTGATCAGAGCGAGAAGGCTCGACTCGGGTAACTGCCAAAACACTACAGCTCGTCCTCGCCGAAAAACTCAGCATCCGATTGCGCGACAGTCGGTACGACCAGCGCGCGGTCGAGCAGCTCGTTACGTCGTTCGCATGATGGCTCGGCGATCAGAAGGCAGCCATGGCAAGCGGCGCCGGTCAGGAATCGCTCTTCGTGTGGATCGGAGGGGTCGTGCTGCGCGCAGACAGGATCGTTCGAGCAGAGCGTCCCGATCTCACATGCCTGGCGGAGGAATCGATCGATGCTCCTGCCGGCCTGGACCAGCCCGCCAAGAGTTCCTTCGGCGTCTGGGGATCCGGTGAAAAGCAAAATGCCGTGGCCGCCCGCGCCGGTGTAAATCCGCTCCCGAATGGCGGTCGCGCCATAACCACATTCCAAGGCGACCGCAGTGATCAGCAGGTGGGACAGCGAATGCAGAAGGATGTAGTCGAGACCAAAGAAAGCAGAATGATCACCGTGTCGTGCCTGCCACGCCTGATAGCCCCGAAGCAGTTCGGCACCCCGTTCCTGAACGGCACGACGATCGTGCCATTCCTTCAATTTCTCCCGATCGATTGCGATGAAGATTCCTTCGCCGCGGTTTTCGACGGCAGGAACCCAGGAGATCTCGCGGGCGATCGCGGCAGGGCGAACATCCAGATTGAGCTCGCCTTCCAGGTCGGCAACAACGGGCTCGAAACGAGTGAAACCGATCTGCGCGCGTACTTCGCGCAGCCGATGAACTAGAACCACGCGTTCGACTTTCGCGACGGCCCCTAGCCGAGGCTCGGGTAGAGCCATGCGGCGCGCGAAAAAGTCGCCCATTGGAGTGTCCTCGCCGATTTGGGTCTCGCTTGAAAGGAGCGTCTCGATCTCAGCCTGTTTGACGCTCTTGGTCACCTCGAAGCCGCCGCTCTTTCTGCGCATCACTTCCGCGAAGATCGCGCTTGCTGTGTGTTTCTCCAAAATGGCTTTGTTCTTTGCTTTGCGCATCTCGTGCTCGAGATCGGCCATCGATTCGACGTATTCGAGATCGCTCCACGTTGCGTCGACATCCTTCTTGAGCGCCGCGGTGGCGTCGGGAATGGAGATCGCGCTCATCACCTGCGGAAAGTACGCATTCGTCGCCGAACGAATGAGGAGCCGGTTTGATTGTGCCGGTCCGTTCTCACCGCCGCACTTCTCGTCGGAATACGGGCCAAGCCACGGCCGGCGGCCGTTGCAGTGGCCGAGCGCTTGCGCGTCGATCTGTGTTGCGTGCACGAGAGGCCGCTGAGCGCCGCAGTCGCACCGAATAATGATGTCGGCGATTTCGCCCGTGGTTCCACGTTCATCTAGCCACAGCTCGCGTTTGCATGGATCGCCAGGTTTGTGCGCGTAACGTGGCCAGTCGATATCGCTGATATGACCGTTCGTGCAAGCTTGGACGAAGCGAACGGGTACGACCTTCTGCCGGGAACGATCGCGATCGAGATACTTACCCCTGTCCAGCGCGCGATACGACACCAGTCGTCGCGAACGGACGCCAGCACTGTTCGACTCTCGTTGCACCACGAACCATTCGGGAAACAGCCATGCGCGAATCCCGGCTTGAGGCGTCACTGCATCGGGCGGATCGACCGGCGGCCGGTACATCCGAATCGAAGGCAGTTCGAGGACGTGTGCGATTTTCGCTGCCAGCCGTTCCTCGAAGACTTCCCGGTCCGAAGTCGGAAGCGTCCAATGATCGAGACCGCCGATCAGTGCCGCGTGATTTGGCAGATCGACCATCGATCCGGGCCCGAAGGTGGAGACGACCTGACTTTGGCGAATCTCTCCCTGCGCTTTCGTCGACCGGAACTGGCTCATGCCATCTCCTCCGGGACTTCCGAATTGTCGAGCGCTTTGACGAATAGATTGACGCTTGGCTCTACGTCGCGGAGCGAACGGTTCGCTTTGAACTTTTGCTCCCGAGGCGGCAGCTTCGGTAACTCAGGATCGAGCAGATCATGAAGGAGACCCTTCGCCCCCGCTTCCTCAGCGCGGTTGTACTGGAGAAGAGCTGTTACTTCGCGCATGTCGTGAGCGATGCCCTTCCAATTGTCGAGAAGATCGACGACACGGGCGCGAAGTTTGATCTTCAGCTCATCGGCTTCCGCTGTAGGCAAACCGATCTCGCCGGCGCGCGACACGATCGCGTCGACCACCTGATGGAGCTGTGCGCCATGCTGTTCGATGTCCCGTGCGTGGAGCGGCGCCGTGATTTCAGGCACTCCATGTCGAGCGGCCGCGACCGTCACCGCCGCCAGACCGCGATCGATGGCGCGAGGTGAGAAGGGCGTCACACTTGTTGCCTCGACCGCGCGATAGAACGTCTGGTGGAAGAACTCGAAACGCTCGTAGTGAGAACGGTCCCGCGGCCGATTGACGTTGAATAGGGTCACCACGAGACCCGGTCGTGACTTCTCGCGCCCGACGCGGCTCGACGCCTGGATGTATTCCGCGGCGGTCTTCGGTTGTCCCAGGACAACCATGAGTCCGAGTCTCGTGATGTCGAGACCGACGGAGATCATGTTGGTTGCCAGAGCAACGTCAACGTGGTCCTCGTCATCGAAGGAGAGACCGAGCCGTCGTTTCGTTTCGGACACCTTGTTGGTCGGCTCCCGCGACGTCAGTTCGAGCACGTCGGTATCGATCTGCCGGTTCGCGAGATTCGTCGAGGTCTGTCCGATTCGTTTTCGATCCCCATATGCCGAGAGTCGCGAGCGCACTTCGTCTTCCACGATCCGGCGGCTGCCACCAAGCTCGCGCAAGGCGTTGAAGTAACCAACCAGCGTCATGTACGGATCAGCGGGATTCTGTTTGTTGCGCTGCCCTCCCGCGTCATCGTAGGTCTTCTGCGCCGCGGACAACAGCGCGAGATACGAGCGCAGCAGGATGACCTTCAGGCTACGTCCAGGAGCTGCGACTCCGACGTAGCGCCGCCCAACGGCTCGGCCGACCTCTACGGTCTCGGCGAAGAAGGAGTCTCTTCGATTCGAACCGGGCGGAGGGAAAATCTCGGCGCCGTTCTGTCGCCCGAACAACGCCCTAATCTGGGCCTCGGCTCTTCGTACCGTGGCGGTTGACGCGACGATCTTCGACCGGATGCGCACCCCGTCTTCCGGGTTCCGCGTCATGAGTGCGTCGATCGCGGTTTCGTATAACCCTGCCATTGTTCCGAGTGGTCCCGAGATCAGATGAAGCTCGTCCTGGATGACAAGATCGGGCGGGGGGAGCGGCTCGTCCAACGGTCGTCCTCTGCCGGGATCGCACGGGCCGTAGAAGCCGTTCGCATCGTAACGATCGACTTTGCCGAGGAGTGCGCCGGCACGGCCCACCCACGGCAGCATCGCAAACTTGTCGACCGTGGCGATGAGGAAACATGGCAGCCGCCGGTAGATCGGCTCGTCGACAGCGATGATGGGCAGAGGGTTGTCGCGAGTGAAGGCGCAGTCGCGGTTCGCGCATGTAATCCGGAGGTCGGTGGGCGCCAATTCCGAAGGTTTGAGATTGAAGCAAAGCCGTGTGAACTTCGTTCCGCACCACGGACAATTCTCAAGCGGAATCGGCGAGGGGTTGGCGCTGCTGTTGGTCTGAAATCGAATTACCTTCGACCGGGCAGACCATGGATCGTTGTCGCCCTTCTTGCCCATCTTGTTCGGCGTCGCTGCGCTTCCCACCCAGAGGCCGATCTCGAACGGCCACGAGCCGAGTGTTTCCTCACTTTTCTTTCGTTCGAGCTCCAGCGCACAAATCAGCGTCGCGGCGCGGCCAAGCTGATCGAGTGTCAGCAGCCGCAAGGTGTAACGCATCAACACGGAGACGCCCGCCGAACCGACGCCAGGATTGCGCAGGCGACGCAACACAAGGGTAAAAGCGGCCAGTCCTAGGTACGCCTCGGTCTTGCCGCCACCGGTTGGGAAGAAAAGCAGATCGACGACTTCGCGATCGTAGTCGCGCGGATCGGCAATGCCGGGGAGGTTCATGAGAATGAACGCGAGCTGGAACGGAAACCACTTCGGGTCTGACGTCGCGCCGCCATGGTGGGTTGCACGCTGGCGCGCGGCAGTTCCCATCGCTCGATTGGCAATCTGGAATGCCTCTAAGATCTGCGGTTCTCGAAGTGCCTCGATTCCGGTGGCGATCCGCTTTCTGGCATTCCGCGCACGATCGAGCAGAAACTCGAGCGTTTCGCGGCGACGTTTGCCGGCCGCCGGCGTAGTCGCCTGCCGGTCGATCCACGCTCCGTAGTCCTCCACCAGCGGGGTCAGCATTCTACGAAGATCGTCGAAGCTGGCTTCGCTCAGTGTCTGCATGCGAAGCTCCAGTCCGTCGATGTTCGAAGGTTGCACGCGCTCGACGTCTTGCTCAGGAATCCATTCGGTCCAGATCTCGCGGCAGGTCCGATCGCTGACCAGCGCGTGCGTGGAGACACCATGGCCCACCGCGTACTCGAATGTGTCTCGGTATTGCAGATCGGCGACACGGTCATCCTTGTCATCGCGGTCGAGACCGCGAAGGTCCGGGCGGGGAATGAAGCCGTCAGGACAGGTGACATGGAGGTGCGCCTGGAAGACGTAACGCTCGTCTTTTCTCTCCCGGACTGATTGATCGATGAACCGCTCATTGACGAGGAAGACCGAGATCGCCACGCAGTCGCATGGCGCACCGTCGCCGGCGATCGCGCGCGCTACGGAAGGGGTCACCGCCCGCACCGAGACAACGAGTCGGAGACCGTCACTGTTCGGAACTTCGTAACTCTTCGGCTTTGAGCTGCCCGCGACGAGCGGAACCTTCACCGTCTCGCTCTGTTGTGTGCGCCGCCACTCTCTTCGCTTTTCCTCTTCAAGCGTATGCTCTTTGTAGTCGCCCCACTCGACTCTGACGCTCAACGTCTGGGTGGATGTTCGGACGAGTGTGCTGATGCCGAGTGACGAGGGGAAGAATGCCTTCCGCTTCGAGATCTGCTCGGTTGGCGCGTCGTCATCGCCGCTCTCGGGCATCCCTGCGATCTCCAGCTGCTCGTCCGCTGTCTCATCGGCCTTCTGAACTTCGGAAGCCTCGTGGGGTACGAGAAACCCGGTCAGGTACCAGCGTGAGGGCGGACTGGTCAGGACCTCGCTTTCGAGCTCGTGACCTCGAGAAGGCCCGATGAGATCGAGCCGCAGAGCATCGACAAGCTGTGATCGTACCGCCGCCGAATCCAACATGGCCGGATTCTGTAAGCCTGAATGAAGGAAAGCAACCTTCCACGGGATATAGACCTTGCTGGACAACATCAAAACAACCGCGGGACGGCTTAGCGGGAAGGCTTTTCATTCGACTGGGTGAAGGCCAACTTCACCCGCCCCGTGATTCACAAATCCAACTTCAGAAGCCTAGCCTCGGCGGGCGTACCGCGAAGCGTTTCGGCGAGCCATGGTCTTTTCCTGAATTGACTAGGCGGTGGCGTCGTCGTGGTCACGATGTATTGGAACAGGGGGGTTGTGCCGTTGTTGGACTCCAAGGTATGCACCACGTCGAAGAGGCACTCGTAGACACTCAGACCAAGGTCTGCTTCGCGAGGGCTGTCATGAAGGAAGAAGGCAGGTAACGGTGTCGCTCCTTCGATGCTCATGCACATCACCGCGAGATCGAAGGCAACGACCTTCAAGGAATCGATCGCTGCCGTCGATCGGTCACCGCCGAGGTGGACGTGTAGGTGGAGGCCATTGCCGTCAAGAGTTACCTCACCTCTCGCCTCGGGAATGAGGTGACGGATGATGGCATCGAACAAGGTTGTCACTTTTTGGAACACGGGCGCCTGCTTGTTCCTGAAAGCGGCGAGCTGCTCCCGCTTCACTTCGATTTGCTTGATGACCGAACGCCCGAGCTCTGCGTCGTCTGTCGCGAGAAGGTCGGCGAGTCGCTTCGCGTCGTCGACCAAGCGACGCACTCTGTACCACTCCTCGGTGTGCTGTTTTTCGGCACGATCGGCCGTTTCGAGGACGTTCCTGAGTTTTTCGATGTCGCGAAGGACAGCGTCGAGCTGTTTCTGCATGTCGGCGCGTTTGTCTCTCTCTGCGTCGAGTGCCGGTTCCTCCTTCGCGAGGTCATCTTGGATTTGTTGGAACCGACTCTTGACTGCCAGGAGGTCGGGCATGACATGCGACAGTTTGCAGCCTTCCGCGAGCACTTGATCAATCGGTACCTCGCAGACCGGGCATATCGGAGTCGTAGCTGATGCGACGGCCGCGGATGCACCCGGCAGTTGCCCCTTCAACCGCTGAATATTCGCTTCGAGCAAGGGAACCCGGGCGTCAATGGCCGCGAGCTCCTTGCCGAGAGACTCGCCTCGCTCGCGCGCAAGTTCCGCCTCTCCGCGGCGAGCGTTGATGTCTACTTGGTCGTCGCTACCCGAGATGGCTGAGGCGCGCCTCAGAAGCTTGGTCGCTGCTCGTCGAAGGAACTCAGCTCCCAGCGCATCGCCCGGAACCTCGGTGTGGTCAACACCGGTCTCAGCGATCAGCTTGGCTCGAAGTCGTCTCGCTTCCCAGTCGCGATGAGCTAACTCTCGTTCATATTCTTTCTGTTGTCGATCAAGCGCGTCGATTTCGTCTCGGAGTCGATACTCTGCCGGATCGATCGCCCCGATGAGGACGCGAAGGGCTGCGAGAAGATTTTCTCGGGACAGTGAGCGAGCCGGTGAGTCGGATTCAGAAGTGGAGGAGCGCCAGTCCAATACGTGATCGAATCGGCAATCTTGATCGCGAGTCAGCCACGCGAGTGAGAGAGGCCACGCTGTTGCCGGAGATCCGCTTCTGATGAGATCTGATACTGCTGTCGTGAGCACCGATGTTTCGATCGCCTCGATCAGCGGATCGATCCCTGTTGCTGGATGATCAGTGGAGATCAAGTCCGTGAGCTCGACGTTGGGCACGGCGTAGTGTTTGCGTCCTGATCCGATCGGCCGCAGGACCGCCCACGGTGTTCCGTCGATCACTACCTCAGCGCCGACCCAACCCTCGGTGAACGCGTAGGCAACCTGGTGGCGGAGGACGTCGCTGGCGAATCGATCCTCACCAAGACAATAGCGAAGAAGCCTGCAGAAGAGAGTCTTGCCGCTGCCGTGGCCGAGCGCTGTTGTTGCTTTGCCCTTCTGGTCCGCTGGATCGGGCGACCAAACGATGTTCAGTCCGGGGCGCAGCATGAATTCGCGGATGACCGTTTCCCGGTTTTTCCAGATGACGAACTTGCGAACCCAGAGTCGAGGCTGAATCCGGCCGGCTTCGGGCTTTAGTCTGAAGTCGTCGACTGCGAGAAGCTCAAGCTGCTTTGCCAAGGACCCACTCCTGAATCGGTACAGGTAACTTTGTTATGAGATCCGCGACCTTCTGTCGATTGAGGAAATCGAGGACAAATGCCGCACGCCCATCCGGCCATCCGACAGTGTACTGCTCGTCGAGACCAGAGCCTGGCGCCCACGTTTGGCTCGCCATGTCCTCTATGAGTCGTCTCATTCCTCTTAGCTGGGTGACTGCTTTGCCCCAAGCGGTATTCACAGCGATTTGGTCCTGCGACCCGCTCTGTTTCGCCTCGTCACCTACGAGTCGGCTCCAAAGCTGGGATTGCGTTTTGTCGAGAATGCGAGTTAGAAGCGATGGCTCCATGGCCAAGCACTGGGCAAGGCGTATTCTCTGAATTGGCGTCGGCCCTCCGACTGCCTTCATGACTGCGGCGAGCGCCGCCAACTCTTCGTCGGCGGGGTTCGTCTTGGGCCGGCTCCAAGCACCATCCGGTAGCGTTGCGTAAATAGGAACGATCGTCGGGACAATCCTCGGAGTACGATCGAATAGCGGAACGGGGCTTGTCGGTGCCGCGCGCTTCTTCTTCGGAGTACGGTGCTCTTCGGGCGCGGCAGTGAGTTGCTCCTGTTTCGCGCGTTCTGCGTTGAGGGCGAGAAGACGGGCCAGAACTTCGTCGTGAACCTCGTCGGGCCAGCGGTATCGCCATGGCTTCTTACGGCGGCTTGTGGCTTCATCGCCCTCTTCGTCTTCGTAGTCGAGTATGAACTCGCAGCGGGGATTGATGTCGGTCCAGCCGTAAGCGTCGAGAACCGCGCGATCCATCGCGTCGTGTAGTTCGCGAAGCTTCAGGATGTCGGGATGGCGCGGGTCAGGATACTGGTGAAAGAGATTGTAGGTTTCTGTTAGACCCGCATTCCTTACCCTCATGATATCCGCGCGGTGGTCATGATATGCGCGGCCTATCGCTTCGACTCGGACATTACTCTGCCATTCAGCGGGGAAGGGAAAGGGTTCAAAGCAATCGCTAGGGGTATAACGAAGATCGTCCTTCATTGATGAACCAAAAAAACGAGCCCATGACTCGTGCACTCGCGATTGGATGATCGTGAAGGCCCCTGCCTGGGAAAATGCGAACACAACGAGCGCTTCCGAGAATACGATACGTTCACCCGCAAACGTTATCCCCCAGTGGGGTTGGTGACGTGAAGTGACTAACACCCGATCCAAGTTGCGGATCGTTTCGAAAAGAGCTGGTGTGTAGCGACCCCACAGCCACCAATCCTTGCGGCGTCGTTCGGCGTCTGGATTACCTTTGAGTTTCTCGCGCTCAGGCTTTACCTTTCGTTCCACGATTTCCAGCAGATCCGGCCACCCTGCTCGCGCCTCTTCCTCAGTCATTTCACCGAAATTAATAACGTAGCGACGATGAGAGTGGGTCGGGTTGTCATTCACTTCTTCGCCGCCCAGGTAAGGAAAGATTCGCTCGGAATTCTTCGGGTTCTTCGCTATCAGCCGCTGCATCTCCGCGATTGGTGTCGCCTCTTCATTGTCGTCGTCGAACGTGAAACCCATACCGAGGACGATACTGCCCTGGAAACTCTTGCCCGCGTTCTCGCGGAGTGGCTGGGGATCGTCGTGTCCACCGGCATGGAAGAGGAAAGCCGTGATTCGGTCGACCTCGCGGCCGTCGAGCCGTGGCTTCGTCTGCGCGAGGCCTTTTCGCACGTGAAGGACAGAGACGACGACGGCTGCACTACCAGGCCATTTCACCCGCTTGCGGGCTTCGTAGATCGTCCCGCCGTGCTTGCAGATCCAGCGCAACCCAGTTCCTCGCGTGTCACCCTGGGCGATGGTGTTCGTAGCGATCAGACCGAACACTCCGGACTGCCTAATCAGCGTGAATGCACGCCGGAAGAATTGAGCGACGAGATCCGCGTTGCCGTGTGTCCCTTCGTGCAGTGCTTTCAGCCACGCGGGATAGGCGTCATGGTTCGACTTGATCAGAGTGTTCTTGCCAGCGAACGGAGGGTTGCCGACGAATGCGTCGAATCCCGCATTCGCGCGGGAGAAGACTTCCGGGAACTCGAGGAACCAGTGAAAGGGCGGGAGCGGCTTGTCGCCAACGCGCAGCAACCGCGCCGCGGAGTCATCGATGGCTCGTCCGCTTCGCAGTACGCCGCGCAGCGCTTCGAGCGTGCCGGCGCGCAACGCCTTACGATCGCGATCCTTCTCCGCGCCGAAGAATGAGGCGATCAACAGGTCGCCGGCCGTTCGGACGAGTCGCGTGGCCCGCTCCGCTTCGCCCAGCAACCGTTGCTTCTCATCGACGTCGTCCGAGTCCGCCAGCTCGTGGATGCGGGCGCGTTTGTCTTCCGCGTCCGCAAGAGCATCGCGCAACGCATCTGACAGCTCTAGAACGAACTGATCCGAATCCTCCCAATCGAAGTGGACGATCTGATCGCGCGAGAGCCCGACCAGAGAGTCGCCGTGCCGCAGCGCGTGATCGAGAAACGTGAACGGGTGATCCTTGGCCAGAGTGGCCAGCCAGAGTGAGAGCTTGGCCAGATCGACGGCGAAGGGATTGCGGTCGACACCGTAGAGGCACTTCTGCGCGATACGCCGCCGCGCGTAGAGGACGATGTCTTCGTCGGGAGGGATGGGCGGCACACCGCCGTGCACCTGCCACGCGCGGACGAGCGCGTCGCCGAGGTAGCGGCAGGCCTCAACGAGAAAGGCTCCGGAGCCCATGGCTGGGTCGCACACTTTCAGATCGAGAATCTGCTCCGGACGCGGATGACGGTGAGTGCGCGCCCCACTCTCTTGCGCGATGCAGCCGGCCACCGGATCGAGGCGCTTCGGGTCGTTGCGCGCGCCGAAAGCAGCGCAGTCCGGATCGCCGCAGAGCTGATCGAGGATCGGTTGCAGAGTGGTCTTGACGATTGGTTGGGTAAGCGACCGCGGCGTGTAGTGCGAGCCGGAGCGGCGGCGCTCCTCGCTCGGCTGCAACGCCATCGCTCCTTTCGCGAGAATCCGGTCCGTGTAAGGCGAGACCTTGTTGCCGAGGGCGGCGACGATCTGCTCGGGAGTAGCGGCGGACTTCAGCGCGTCGAGCGCGCGTCCGGTTGCGTCCGTTGCCGCTTCTTCTTTCAGGAGCTTCGCCCGGTTCTCCGGCTTCGCGGCGAGGATTTTCTGAAGATCGACGATGACGTCTGCGCGAACGCCTTTCTTCGTCTTTGGCTTCACGCCGATCGAAGGGCCTGTCGTGATCTCCAGGCGGAAGCCCATCATCGCCTCGTAGACGGATCCGATCTCTTCGACATCGAGCGCGGCGTAGGAGAGGCGGTCGCCGTCGAGGTAGAGGAGATTGCTGAGGATCCGATGGACGACGAAGTCAGAAATGCGGGGAACAGGCGCGGGTTCGTCTGCGTCTCTTCCTTCGAGGAAGGGATACACATCAGGGTCGAACATTCGGCCGTGGCGCGAAGGGAGATGAAAGGAGCCGTGGGACGCCCCATCGTGAAGAAGGCGGAACAGCGTGAGGAGCTGTGCCCACGCGCCGTAGCGCTGCGTCATCGTGTCCGGGAAATGGGCGTTGTCTTCGCGCAGTCTCTCGAAGAGTCCGAGAAGCGAGTAGTTCTCAGAGTAGAGCGTGGTCTCAACCGGAAGAAGCGCGCGATCCTCTGCGTAAAGAGTGAAGACGAGGCGCATGATCGTCGCCAGTAACCCACCGTAAACATCATTCGGCGATTCGTTCAGCACTTCGCGCAGCAGCTCGCCGCGGCTGAATTCATCCGCAGCCTGGAATCCGTACAACAGAACCCAGAGCGATTCGAGAACCTGCTCGGCCAGGCGCTCGGAAACTTCGTTCTGATACCTGCGGCTCTGCCGGAGAATCGCTGGAAGCCTTTGGTTCGCACCGAGGGCAAACAGCCGCTGTGCGTCGAGGAGCATGAGCAGCGCCGAAAGAATCGGCCTGCCCGGCACCTCGGTCATGTGCCGAACAACGAACGTCACGTGCCCGGTCGACTCGCCTCGCGGTGCGTAGACGAGACGGATACGTTCGCGATTCGTCAGGATGCCGATCGGTACATCGCGCTCGCGCAGGAGGCGCTCGAAGCGAGCTTGGTGGCTTGCGCTCCATCCGCGAAGGGCGTTGGCCTGGTCATCATCGAGATCATCGCCGGCAGCAGTTTCGACGACCAGAAGCAACCATTCGTCGGGCTCCGGACCTCTTACCGCGAACGTCGGAGCCAGTGTGTCGCCCAGATCCGTTAGGGTGACGCAGAGATCGGAGAGCGCCTCGCCACTTTGCAGGTCGGACTCGCGCCAGCCGAGAAGCTCCGTCGTGAAGCGAGAGAAGTCGGAGAGGCGATCGTGATCGTCGTTCGTGATGCCGAGGCTTTTCCATAACGCGCGATAACTTTGGGCGAGTTCATCACAGTACGCCTGCGGGTCTTTGCCCTCCGCGACCGCGGCTTGCTGCACCTTCTGTCCGTGTTCATCGAGGCCCGTCAGATAAAACACCTCCTGCCCGAGGCTG
>Ga0207677_10000054_pt1 | contig 99124 bp, 86 predicted proteins | sample KBSMisM42_FD_184311 | JGI IMG/M metagenome (GOLD analysis project Ga0207677, IMG submission 184311) | Miscanthus rhizosphere microbial communities from Kellogg Biological Station, Michigan, USA - KBS Miscanthus M4-2 (SPAdes) (version 2) | ecosystem: Host-associated > Plants > Roots >...
AGCTCGAATCGCGCAACGTCGGCAAGCCGATCCGCGACTCGCGCGACGAGGTCGGCCTCGCGGCGAACTGCTTCGAGTATTACGCCGGCACGACCAACAAAGTCGGCGGTCAGACCATCCCGGCCGCGGCGCCCGGCGTGCTGATGACGTTCCGCGAGCCGGTCGGCGTCTGCGGCATCATCGTGCCGTGGAACTTCCCGATCGCCATCACCTCTTGGAAGATCGCGCCGGCGCTGGCGATGGGGAACACCGTCGTGCTCAAGCCGGCGGAGCAGACGCCGCTGACCGCGCTGCGCATCGCCGAGCTGGCGCGCGACGCCGGCATGCCCGAAGGCGTGCTCACCGTCGTCACGGGCCAGGGCTCGGTCGTCGGCGAGGCGATCATCAGACATCCGCTCATCCGGAAAGTGGCCTTCACCGGATCGACGGAAGTCGGGATGAACGTCATGCGGCTCGCGGCCGACGACATCAAGCGCGTCACGCTGGAGCTCGGCGGGAAGTCGGCGAACGTGATCTTCGATGATTGCGATTTCGATCGCGCGATCGCGTCGGCCGTCTCGTCAGCGCTCGGCAACGCGGGGCAGGACTGCTGCGCGCGCAGCCGCATCCTCGTGCATCAACCGATCTACGACCGCTTCACGAAAGCGCTCGTCGACGCCTTCGAAAACGTGAAGGTCGGCGAGCCGCTGGCGGATGAAACGGAGATGGGACCGCTCGTCACCGCCACACATCGGCAGCGCGTGATGCGCTACGTCGAGCAGGGCCGCAGCGAAGGGGCGACGCTCGCCACCGGCGGCAACATGAACGGCCATGCGTACCTCGAGCCGACCGTGTTCCTCGACGTGAAGCCGGAGATGTCGATCGTCCGCGAGGAGATCTTCGGCCCGGTCGTCGCGGTGATGCCGTTCCGCGACGAAGCGGAGGCGATCGAGCTGGCGAACGATTCGACGTACGGCCTCTCCGGCTCGATCTGGACGCGCGACGTCGGCCGCGCGATGCGCGTCGCGCGGGCCATCGAAACCGGTAATCTGTCGATCAACTCCGGCTCGAGCGTGCATCTCGAAGGACCGTTCGGCGGCGTGAAGCGCAGCGGCATCGGCCGCGAGCTCGGGCTGCAGGCGCTCGATTCGTACACGGAGTGGAAGACCGTTTATCTGGATGTGACGTAATGCAAGGCCGCATCAACCTCGACGAACTGAAACGCCTCATCGCCGACGGCGAGATCGAGACCGTCATCGCCGTCTTTCCCGACATGTACGGCCGCCTCGTCGGCAAGCGTTTCGTCGCGCAGTATTTTCTCGACGACGTCGCCGATCACGGCATGCACGCCTGCGACTACCTCCTGGCCTGCGACATGGAGATGGATCCGGTGCCCGGCTACGCCTTCACCAGCTGGGCGAAGGGCTACGGCGACTTCAATCCGGTGCCCGACTACGGCACGCTGCGCGTCGCATCGTGGCAGGAGAAGAGCGCGCTCGTGATCTGCGACCTCGACGTGCCGCTCGCGCCGCGCACGATGCTGCGTACGCAGGTCGAGCGCGCGGCGAAGCTCGGCTTCACGCCGATGGCCGCGTCGGAGCTCGAGCTCTACGTCTTCAAGGATTCGTACGACACGGCGGCGGAGAAGGGTTACATCCGCCTCGAGCCAATCGGCCGGCTCATCGAGGACTACCACATCCTGCAAAGCACGAAAGAAGAGTTCCTGATCGGCGCGATTCGTTCTCATCTGGAGCGCTCCGGCGTCCCGGTCGAATCGTCGAAGGGCGAGTGGGGACCGGGGCAGCAGGAGATCGGGCTGCGTTATGCCGATGCGATCGAGATGGCCGACCGCCACGCGATCTACAAACATGCGGCGAAGGAGATCGCCTGGAAGCTCGGCCACGCCATCACGTTCATGGCGAAGTGGGACGAGCGCCACGCCGGCTCGAGCTGCCACATCCACATGTCGCTGTGGGACGCCGAGGTCAAGAAATCATTCTTCGACGGCGAGACCGACACCTTCCGCCACTTCCTCGGCGGCTGGATGGCGCACATCCGCGAGCTCTTCGCCTTCTATGCGCCATACCCCGCGTCGTACAAGCGCTACGTCGCCGGCTCGTTCGCGCCGACCGGCATCGCCTGGTCGCACGACAATCGCACCGCCGGCTTCCGCATCGTCGGCAGCGGCCCGTCGCTGCGCATCGAATGCCGCGCGCCCGGCGCCGACGCGAATCCGTACCTCGCCTTCGCCGCGACGCTCGCCGCGGGACTCGACGGCATCGAGAACAAGATCGAGCCGCCGGCCGCGTTCGAGGGCGACGTCTACGCCGCCCGCGACCTGCCGCAGGTGCCGCATACGTTGAATGAATCGATCGCCGCGCTCGAAGCGAGCACGTTCGCGCGCGCCGCATTCGGCGACGACGTGATCGATCACTATCTGCACTTTTTCAAGACGGAACAGAGAAAGTTCGATTCGGTGGTGACCGATTGGGAACGCCGCCGATACTTCGAAATGGGTTGATATGCGCTTACAAAACAAAGTTGCTTTGATCACCGGCGCCGCGTCGGGCATCGGGAAGGCGTCGTGCCTGCGATTTGCGCAGGAAGGCGCCAGGATCGTCTGCGTCGATCTCAAGCCGGCCGACGAAACGGTCGACGAGATCCGCAAGGCCGGCGGCGAGGCGAGCGCGTTCGCGGCCGACGTCTCGAAGGCCAAGGATTCCGAAGCGATGGTGGCGTTCGCGGAGCAGACGTACGGCAAGCTCGACATCGCGTTCAACAACGCCGGCGTCTTTCATCCGAAGGACGACTCGGTGACGAACACGGACGAAGAGATCTGGGACTTCGTCATCGACGTGAACCTCAAAGGCGTCTTCCTCGGCTGCAAATACGAGATCCCGGCCTTGTTGCGCAACGGCGGCGGCTCGATCATCAACACCGCCTCGTTCGTCGCGATCCTCGGCGCGGCCGCGCCGCAGATCGCGTACACGGCGAGCAAGGGCGGCGTGCTGTCGATGACGCGCGAGATCGCGGTGGAGTTCGCGCGGAAGAACATCCGTGTCAACGCGCTCTGCCCCGGCCCCGTCGAGACGCCGCTGCTGCAGGAACTGCTCTCCGATCCCGCGCGCCGCCAGCGGCGCCTCGTGCACATCCCTCCCGGCCGCTTCGCGCGCGCCGAGGAGATGGCCAACGCCGCGCTCTACCTCGCGAGCGATGAGGCGTCGTACGTGAACGGCTCGACGTTCCTTGTCGATGGAGGAATCACGGCGGCGTACATCACGCCGGAGTGAGGGACAAGCTGAGAGCTTGTCCTACACCGCGTACGACAAGCTCTCAGCTTGTCGCCATGATCCCGATCCTTGCGGTCGTCGCCGCGATCTGATCGAGCACCTCGATGTTGTGTACGACATCGCGGCTTTCGCGGGCGGCGATCACGCTCACCACATTCGCCAGGAAGCCCGGCGGATGGAGGATGAGCGTGCCGAGCTGCGCGACCTCGAGGTCGTGCACCATGATCGTGGCGGGATGCAGCAGCGGCGGTTCGATGGCCAGCTTTTCGGCGAAGCACCAGGCGCTGTCGCGCACGACCTGCAGGCCGTCGCTGATCAGGTCGATCTCGTTTTTCTGCAGCACGTCGTAGATGTCGGCGAGCACCGGCGAAAGCGAATCGATCTCGTCGAGCACGCCGTTCACCTGCGACGCCAGCACCGCGTTGACCGTGTTGAAGTCGTTGTGCAGCGACGGCAGCTGCACGCCCGGCGCGATCTCCTCCGCGGCGATGCCGAGGTCGAGGTCGATGTGTGCGTTCACGCCGGCGATCATCTGCTGCACGATGATCGGATCGGGCAGCAGCGCGCCGTTGAACGCGACCGTCCACGAATGCGTCGGCGCGGGGAACTGGCCCGGATGGAAGTGCCCGTTCAGCGCCGCGAAGTAACGGCTGGCGAACGTGACGTCGAAGCGCTCCATGCGCGGGCCGTTCTCGAATTTGTTCTCCGCGATCGCGGTGCGGATCGCGATCGTGATCCGCTTGTAGAGCGCGGCGAAGTAGCCGAGGCGGCTCGCATTCGTGATGCTCCACTGCACGATCGTCTCGATCGCGTCGACGACGTCGTCGATCTTCGTGATGCCGGTGATCGGCGGCAATGCGTTCGTCATGATCCTCAGGCGATTGCGAACGAGACCGTCATCACCTGGATGGCCGGATCGTTCGTCGTGTTGTCGGTGGTCGAGCCGTAGATGATCGCGCTGCCGCTGCTGACGGAGATCTGCACGATGGCGTTGGCGCCGATCGCCACGCCGCCGAAGAGCACGGACGCGGTCGGCTGCTCGAACCAGTCCGGCTGATACGTCTTCGTCACCGTCGCCAGCGTCACGCCGGCCGCCGACTTCAGCGTGGCGGTGATCGTGGCACCCTGCGACAGCGTGCGGATGCCGATGTTGAAGCGCGCCTTTGCCGGATCGGCCGGAGCGATCATGAAGCCGGTCGCCCCCTGGAACAGCAGGTGCGGGTCCGACGCGGTCGTCCCGACGAGCTCCTCGCTGAAGCCGCTCGTGCCGGCGGCGCCGGCGTCGTTGTAGACGCGCGTCACGGTGACCGGCGCGCTCTGTCCGCTCGGGATCAGGAAATCGAGACTGCCGATGCCGCTCTGTCCGAGGGCGCCGATGAGATCGGAGACGGCGGCGACCTGCCCGGGCGCCAGCGAGTACGGGATGTTGGGGTCGGTCTGCTGGCCCGACGTGCCGGCGTGGTGGAAGATCAACGTACCGGTCAGCGTCGACGAGCCGGGGTTCAGCACCTGGATGTCGGTCTTGAACTGCGCGCCGAATGCGCCGGCGACGGAGCCGACGACCGGGACCACTTTCGCGATCGACGCGGTGGCGGTGCCGGTGCCGTAGAGGAACAGCGGCGAGCCCTGCGCGCTGCCGGTCGTGATGTCGACCGGCGCGGCGAGGTCGCCCGCGAACGCGACATAGCCGGTGCTGACGATGCCGAACAGCGTGGCGGCGTTGCCGCAGTTCGCCACGCGCGCGACGCCAATCAGGTCACCTTGCGTGACGCTCACCGCGGGCGTCATCGTGAACGTGTTGTCGCTCGTCGTCGCGGTGAACGGTCCGCGCTCCGCGTACGGCGTCAGTGTGTTGCCGGTGCGGTGGAAGAATTTGATCTTGATCGCATTCGCGCAGGGGGACGACGACCAGTAGACGTGGACGCTGCTGATCGTCCCGTTTGCGGTCGCGGGGGCGAGACTGATGTCGGTGCGGACCGTGGCGACCGCGGAATCGCTGGCGTTCGGCGATCCGCCGTATTGCAGTCCGATGGTGAGGGCCTGGCCGAAGGCGCTGGAGACGACGAACAGGAGCGGAAGGTATTTCGCAAGGTGTCGCATGCGACCAGTGTACGTCCGCGTGACGGATGTTCTCGCCGCACGTCCAATCGAGGTGAAGCGAATTGCGCGGATTCTCGGCGCCGTGATCGCGATCGTGCTGCTCGCCGTCGCCTGCGTGCGGCAGCCGACGCTGACGTCGCTGCCGTATCCCGCGTCGGTGCACGCCGATCCGCACGCACTCGAACGCTACGTCCGATTCATCAGCGAGAACCGTCGCGCCGGCGCGCCCGAGTACATCGCGAATGCTTTTCGCGCGGCGGGCGCGCGCGTCTCCGAGCAGGCGTTCGTCGCGCGCAGGCAGCCGTCGCGCAATGTGATCGCGACGTTCGGTCCCGATGATCCGAACGTGCCGATGATCATCGTCGGCGCGCACTACGACGCGTTCAACGACCTCCCCGCCGCCGACGACAACGCGAGCGGTACCGCCGGCCTCCTCGAGCTGGCCCGCCTCCTCGGCACCGCAAAGCTTGCGCGTCCCGTGACGCTGGTCGCCTACGCGAACGAGGAGCCGCCGTTCTTTGCGTCGGAGGAGATGGGCAGCGCCGTCCACGCCGCGAGCATCGCCAATCGCCGCGTCGACGCGATGATCTGCCTCGAGATGATCGGCGATTTCGGCCACGACCAGCTCTGGCACTCCTGGGTCCTCGCGATGCTCTACGGCCACCGCGGCGATTTCATCAGCGTCGCCGGCGGCTGGCACGACCGCGCGCTCACGCGCCTCGTGAAGCGCGCCATGCGCGACGTCCGCGCGGTGAGCTTCACCGGCCCGCACGACATGCTCGATGCCTCCGACCAGCGCAACTACTGGTCCCGCGGCTGGACGGCCGTGATGATCACCGACACCGCGTACGAGCGGAACGTCAACTACCACACGGCCCGCGACACGCCGGAGAAACTCGATTACGTCCGCATGGCGGCCGTCGTCGACGGCGTGTTCAGCGCGGTCGTCCATTTGTAGGACCGACCAGAGCGCCTCCGGCGGGCGGGCCCGGCCCGCAGCGTTTGTCTCCGCGTAAAGAGCGTTCAGCGCGAGAGGCGCGAGTTCAGGCTAGGCCATCAAGCGCTGCGGGCCGCGCCCGCCCGCCGGAGGCGCCCCCGTCGTCCCTTCGAAATGACGCAGCGCGGATGAGCGTTCTCCGCCCCGCACATGATCAGTTTCAACAAAATCTGCAAGCAGTACGGGAAACAGCTCATCTTCGTCGACGCCTCGTTCCAGCTCAACCCGGGCGAAAAGGCCGGGCTCGTCGGACCGAATGGGGCGGGAAAGACCACGCTCTTTCGGATGATTGTCGGCGAGGAATCGCCTGACGACGGCGACGTCTCCGTCCCGAAGAAGATGACCATCGGCTACTTTCGGCAGGACATCGAAGAAATGTCCGGCCGTTCCGTACTCGACGAATCGATCGCCGGCAGCGGCCGCCTCGGCGATCTGCATCACGAGCTCGAGCATCTGCAGAACGCGATGGCCGATCCCGATCGCGCCGATGAGATGGAGAAAATCCTCGACCGCTTCGGACATGTGCAGGAGGAGTACTCCCACCTCGGCGGCTACGAGCTCGAGGCCCGCGCGCGCGAGGTGCTGCACGGCCTCGGCTTCGAAGACGATCGCATCGACGGTGATGTCGGCCTGCTCAGCGGCGGCTGGAAGATGCGCGTGGCGATGGCGAAGGTGCTCCTCGGCCGGCCCGACGTCCTGCTGATGGACGAGCCGACCAATCACCTCGACATCGAATCGATCATCTGGCTCGAAGGCTTTCTCAAGTCGTATCCCGGCTCGTTGCTCATGACCTCGCACGACCGCGAGTTCATGAATCGCGTCGTCTCGAAGATCGTCGAGATCGACGACGGCGAGCTGAACATGTTCTCCGGCAACTACGACTACTACGACCGCGAGCGGGCGCTGCGCGAGACTAATCGCGAGGCCGCGTACGCGCGCCAGCAGGCCATGCTGGCGAAAGAGCAGCGCTTCATCGACCGCTTCGCCGCGCATGCCGCGAAGGCGGCGCAGGTGCAGAGCCGCGTGAAGGCGCTCGACAAAATCGAGAAGCTCGAGCCGCCGAAGCGCCGCAAGAGCGTCCGCTTCGACTTCCGCACGCCGCCGCGCTCCGGCGACGACGTGGCCATGCTCAAAGGTGTGTCGAAGAGCTACGGCAAGCGGACCGTGTACGACGGCTTCGACTTCCTCGTGCGCCGCGGCGAGCGGTGGTGCGTGATGGGAAAGAACGGCGCGGGCAAGTCGACGCTGCTGAAGATGGTCGCGGGGGCGCTCGAGCCCGACTCCGGTTCCGTCCGCCTCGGCGCGTCGCTCACGGTCGGCTATTTTTCGCAGCAGGCGTTCGACCTGCTCGATGCGAACCTCACGGTGTGGGAGCAGATCCAGAAAGACTTCCCGCTCGAGTCGATCGGCACGCTGCGCAGTCTCCTCGGCGCGTTCCATTTCTCCGGCGACGACGTCGACAAGAAAGTGCGGTCGCTCTCCGGCGGCGAGCGCTCGCGGCTCGTGCTCGCGCGTATGCTGCTCGATCCGCCGAATTTCCTGATCCTCGACGAGCCGACGAACCATCTCGACCTGGCGACGAAGGAGATGCTGGTCGAGGCGCTGAAGGAATTCGACGGCACGATGCTCTTCGTATCGCACGACCGCATGTTCCTCCGCGGCCTCTCCAACCGCGTCCTCGAGCTCGACGGCACGACGCGCGTTTTCGGCGGCTCGTACGTCGAATACGTCGACGCCAGCGGCCACGAAGCGCCCGGCGTCCACGCGTAAATCAAGTCCGGGGATCAGTGATCGCCGAGGGCGTGCTTCTTCGCGTCGTCGTAGATCGCCCGGTGGAGCCACAACGGACCCGCGCTGTCGTACCACTGCAGTTCGGGACGCTGGAAAAGCATGCGCAGCGTCGAGTCGTCCTCGTGCCGATACGCCAGCTTCGCGTAACGGTGATACGACGGCACCCACGCCGGCGCCATCGCGATCAGGCGTTCGGCGCCGCGGCGGACCCGCTGCCAATCGACGCCGTACTCTTCGTACTCTTCCGACGCTCGGGCGATCTTGATGTTGCTCACGAGCCACACGTACATCACATCGCCGTACGTGCGCTCGGTGGCGCGGCTGGCGGCATCGGCGAATTGCATGTAGATCGCGGGTGTGCCGCCCCATTCAGGCCTGAGATAGGAAGTGACGGCTTCAGCGATCATCGGATCGGGATGCAGCATCAGCGCGTGCAGTCCGGTCTGTCGGACGTCGCCGAGGCCGAGCTCCCCCGTCGCAGCGATTGCCAGGTGCCAATAGTGAGGATCGGCCGTCGCGTCGGTGCCGGCGCAATCGAGCGTCTCGACGAGCTCCGCCATCAGCTTTTCGTATCCCGCTCCGCCGGCGGCCGTGACCGTGTCGCTGAATCCGTTGCCGCGACTGATCCATGCCGCGTCGTAAAGGACCCTGGCGCGCGCGATGTGCGCGGGAATCGAGGCGGGACTTCGATCCAGCCACTCACGCGTACGCTGCAGTCGCACCTCGAGCGATGCGCCGTTGTCATTGAACGCAAAATAGAAATTGTGGATCGGCAAATTCGGCCGCAGTGGATCGTGCGACCACTGATTACGAGCCGTCGCCGCAAGTTTCTCGAGCTCGTCGAATTTCCTGGCCACGAGAAGGTCGATGATCGTTTCCGAGTCGATCGTGACGTCGTAGCGATAAGGATCGGGGAGCACCGCCGCGGCGGCTGTTGCGATCACGGGTGCGGCAGGCGGATCCGCACACAGCGCTTGCGAGGCGCGAGCGTCCAACGGCAGCAGCCGGATATTCGCCTCGCGACTGGTCAGCTTCGGCCTCGATTGTTCGATGACCACGTTTTCATCCCGAAGAGTTGCCGGCGTCAGCTCCGACCGGTCGCCCGCGGTCCAGCCGCAATCGGTTGGACCGGTGGACAACGCAGCCGAAAAGACGGTCAGCGCGCCGCCGCGCGCGATCGGCAACGCCATTGCGTTTCCGCCGGCTGCCAGCATCGCGGCTTCGAAGCCCCACGGCGTGAGGGGGCGGTCGCTGGTGTCGAAGGTCCGCTCCCATTCGATCGTGCCGTCCGTTTTCATCGCCACGAGATGCAGGACGGATGTGCGCGCGCCGTTCGTGAAGCTCGCGATCGTGCCGTTCGCGGTCTCGAGGACCGCCTCGCCTTTTGCCTGGGGCGTGACTCTCGCCCACAGTACATCGCCCTTGCCGTTCGTACGCAGGACCATCGCGCGATGAGTGCTGTTGCCGGACGCGACGATGTCGCCGTTCGCTGTCTCGGCGACCGACTGCAGGCTTCCGCGCTCGGGACCGTACGCGCGCTGCCATGACAGCGTGCCGTCGCCGGAGAGACGAATGAGCCACGGCCAGCGTGGACTCGAGCCGGCCGCGAGGTAGCCGCCGTCCTTCGTCTGCTCGATCGCGTTGATGACCTCACTGCCCGACGGATCGACACGCGTCGTCCATTCGACGTCGCCCCCTGGGCCGAGTTTCGTGATGACGGTGCCCGCGAACAGTTCGCAGGCAACAACCACGCCGCCGTCGCGTGTCGACGCGACGCGATCGAATCCGGCATCTGATTCGCCGGTGGTGATCATGCGCGTCCACGCGATCGCGAGATCGGGATGCAGTTTGAGCAGCAGCGATCCGACCGCCGGATATTGGCGGCGAACGATGAGGTAAATCTCGCCGCGCGCGTTCGCCGACAGAAACCGCAGTTCGGCACCGTCGATCTTACGCGCCGCTTTCACCTCGCCGTTCGCGTCCAGGATGACGATCCAGCTCGGCCAGCCGTTCACGCCGACGGCATAGCCGCCATTCGGCAGGGCCGTGATCACGCCGCATTGGCCGCCGGGAAGCGCGTCGAATCGGTGCGACCAGGCGGCTCGAGCCACCGGCGAAAAGACGAGGGCCAGAACGGCGGCTGCCCGGCAAACGTGACGGCGCATGGAGAGCTCCTTTGGACGACCGCGTGCATCGTACTGCACGACCGCTGCTATGATCTTTTCATGACCGAAAAGAAGGGCTGGGGCTCCACCGTCATGGGGTGGTTCATCGTTCAGGATGATGCGACCGCCTCGAAATCGGGCGGCGACGAGTACGTGCCGTTCTCCGAGACGTCCGCGTCGAAAAGGACGGCGGATGCGAGGCCGCCCGAACAGCCGATGCCGCAGGTGTTCGCCACTCCGCCTCCCGCGGCGACCGGCGGCAACGTCGACTTCGACGCCGTCTTCCAGGCCGCCGGCGTCGACGAGGAAGAGCGCGGCCGCGTGACGAAGGCCGCCGACCTGCTGAAGAGCCTTCCGCCGGGGACCGATCCGATCGTTCGCAAGCAGATCGTCGAAGCATCGCTGCGCGCGTTTGGTGTGCCGATCGATCAGATCATCGAAGCGGGCGTGCAGGAGATCCAGGCGCTGGAGGCGTACATCCGCTCCGGCGCGAGCGACACGGAATCGCTGAGCAACGAGTCGGAGAAGCGGATCGCGCAGCTGCAGCAGCAGATCGCCGACATCCGCACCGTGCTGCAGCAAAGCGTCGAGGAACAGAAGCAGGTCATGCAGCTCTGCAACGCGAAGAAGCTCGACATCCAGGCGATCCTCGAGTTCTTCGGTCAGGATGCGGTGGCCAAAGTCGTGAAGGAATCGCCGAAGCTGCACGAGCCGGCATAAGGGGGAACTGATGGGGATGTTCGGACGTCTGGCCAATCTCTGGAAGGGTTTCGTTTCGCTCTGGATCTCCGACATCGAGAAGGACCATCCGGAGATCGCGTACGAGAACGCCATCAACTCGATGACGGCGAAGTACGCGAAGCTCAAGGCGGCGACCGCCGCGATCATCCGCCGGCGCGAGGAGCTCGATGAGCGCTACAAGCGCGCCAGCGCGGACCTCAAGCAGACCGAGGCCGAGCTCAATGCGGCCGTGGAGACGAATCAGGACGACCTCGCCGTCATCCTCATTCAGAAGAAGAACCAGCTCAACACCGACATCACCGAGATGAAGGCGGAGATGGACCAGGCGCACACCGACGCCGATTCGGCCAAGTCGTCGCTGCTCGCCGTGCAGTCGGAGATCAAGAAGCTGAAGGCCGAGCGCGAGACGATGCTGGCGAAGATGCAGAGCGCCCAGGCCCGCATCAAGATCCAGGAACAGCTCGACGGCCTGTCGGTCGACGACGAAGTGCGCGCCCTCGACACGGTCCGCTCCCACATCAAGAACACCATCGCCGAAGCCAACCTCGGCCAGGAGCTCGCCTCGTCGTCCCTCGACTCGCGCCTCGCCGCCCTCAAGAACCAGACCGGCGACGTCACCGCGCGTCAGGAGCTCGATGCGCTGAAAGCGAAGAAGGCGGCGGCGGGAGCGGCGCAGAAAACGATGTAGCTGGTTGTTGGGGGTTGTTGGGTTTTTGGGTTGTTGGGTTCTGCTCAACAACCTAACAACTCAACAACCCAACAACTACCGCTCCACGACCGCCATCAACGCCTCAGTGTCAATCGCCGTCTCACGCACCGCTTCGACTCCCGACAGCAACTCATCCAGCTGCCCCGACAGCTCCTGCGGGGACTGCATCGTGACGATCTGGTCGGCGATCAGCTGGAAGGTGTTTTCGATCAGGTCGAGCTCGCCGCGGGCGACGGTCGTGTAGTTCTTGATCTCGCGCAGCTTGTCGAGGCGTTTGATGATCACGGCGAGGTTCTTCTTCGCGATCTCGGTCTGCGCGTCGCCGGCTTTGCCCGCGCTGATGCGTGTGGTCCACATGTCGCGGTCGTGCTCGAGGCGGCGGACGTCGAGGTGCTCGAGGTAGTCCTCGTAGCGGTGGCAGGTCACGGCCATGTCGATGAACGAATCGACCAGCGCGCTCGCCTTCGCCAGCTCGCTGCGCAGCAGCTCGCCGGTGAACGTCGGGTTTGAGCCGGCGAGGTTCGAGATCTCGTAGTTCTTCGCGATCAGGCGCTGGACGCGGCTCATCTCCTCGCGGTCGAGCGAGGCGATCTTGTTGGCCCGCTCGCGGTTCCGCGCTTCGTCGAGGATCCCGGCGAACTTCGGGTCCCACAACAGCTTGCGCAGCAGCCGCGAGTCGGGCGCGTGCAGCAGCCACAGCGCCTCGGCGCCGACGGCGACGACCGCGAGGATGGGATTCGTCAGCACCGCCGCCGCCGCCAGTCCGCCGACCAGTAGAGAAAGGTTGTACGGGTTCGCGAAGGCGAACTTGAAGTACGGCGGTGAGTCGGGTGGTTTTTCCTGAGGCTGGCCGGGCGACATTTGAGCGCACCATTCTAGCCGGGTGGCCGTTGGTGTAAGCTATTCCTGCATTCCAATGTCCAAATAAGCTTGCCTACCAAACGTCGGATTCACGCGGCGGCATAGCCGTGTGTCAGGAGCGTTCAACCCATGAAGCTCACCGGTTTCGCCAAACTCTTCATCACAGTCGTCGTGCTCGGCGTCGTCGGGCTGTTCGTCTACAAATACAGGGCCACCCTCATCCCGGCCGGCGCGCTGCGGGGAGCGATGGTCCCCTCGAAGGTCGATCTCGGCCAGGCGCAGGACGCCGCGGCCAACAACGTCGACTACAAGGCGCCCGGCACCGAAGCCGGCTGCACCGATCAGCCGGAAGTCCGGATGAACGTCTGGGCCTGGAACGCCCAGATGGGACTCATGGCCGCCACCGGCGGCAAGCAGGCGACCAGGGGAAGCCTGATGTGCGACAACGGCGTCAATCTGAAACTCATCCGCGAAGACGACAGCAGCAAGATGCAGGAAAACCTCGTCGCCTTCGCCACCGCGCTCAAGGGCGGCGACAGCAACCCGAGCAAGGGCGTGCATTTCGTCGCGGTCATGGGTGACGGCAGTCCCTCCTTCCTGAAGGGCCTCAACGACCTGCTGGTCAAGAAGCTCGGCAACGACTATCGCGCCCGCATCATCGCCTCCGCCGGCTACTCGCGCGGCGAGGACAAGTTCATGGGCCCGGCCGAGTGGAAGGCCAGTCCGGCGGCCGCGCGCGGCGGCGTCGTGGCCGGCGTCCTCCGCGACGGCGACTGGAACATCGCGCAGAAGTGGCTCGGCGACAACGGCCTGCCGAACAATCCCGATGAGAAGACCTACGACCCCGACGCCCTCAACTGGGTCGCGGCCGACACCTACGTCGACGCGGCGAAGAAGTACATCGAAGGGTGGAGCGAAGAGCGTCCGGTCGTGAAGAACGGCAAGCTCACCGGCGAAAAGAAGAAGATCACGGTGCAGGGCGTCGTCACCTGGACGCCGGGCGACGTCACGGTCGCCCACGAGAAGGGCGGCATCGTCTCCATCGTCTCGACGCGCGAGTACAACACGCAGATGCCGAACGTCATCATCGGCATCGACAAGTGGATGCGCGACAACCGTACGACCGTCGATCACTTCCTCACCGCGCTGGTCAAGGGCGGCGATGCGGTGAAGGGCAACCGGAACGCGCTGGAGACCGCGGCGAAAGTCAGCGCCAACGTCTACGGCGAAGAGACGCCCGATTACTGGCTCAAGTACTTCAACCCGGTGCTCGAGCGTGACAAGGCCGGCACCGAGGTCTCGCTCGGCGGCTCGTACGTCAACAACCTCGCCGACAACATGCTGCTCTTCGGCATGACGCCGGGATCGGCCAACCTCTTCAACGCTACCTACACCAAGTTCGGCGACGTCGCGGTGCAGCAGTATCCCGACCTCGTCCCGTCGTATCCGAAGACCGACGACATCCTCGACACCTCGTACCTGAAGGACATCGGCGGCGGCGTGCAGACCGCGGCGATGGAAGCGGCCAAGCCGAAGTACGACGAGGCATCGGCGAAGTCCGAATCGCCGCGGAACGTCGTCGGCCGCCGCTCGTGGGCCATCACGTTCGATCCGGGCAAGGCGACGTTCACGCCGTCCGCGCAGGAAGTGCTCGACCAGCTCCAGCGCGAGCTCCTCGTCGCCGGCGGCACGACCATCCAGATCCACGGCCACACCGACAACACCGGCAACGCCGACGCGAACCAGCGCCTCTCCGAGGAGCGCGCATTCGCCGTCAAGCAGTGGCTGATGGACAAGTCGAGCGTCAACTTCCCCTCCGAGCGCATGACCGTCTTCGCCCACGGCGCCACGAATCCCGTCGCCCCGAATTCGACTGCGGAAGGAAAGGCGAAGAACCGGCGCGTGGAGATTGTGCTCGTCAGCGGGACATAAGAAGTTACCGGTTGCCGGTTACCAGTTGCCCGGCAACCGGTAACCGGCAACTCGTTCTACTGCCAACTGCCCCCTGCCAACTGTCAACTGAGAAACCATGCCCCAACCACTCGACATCGTCATCCCCAACCGCCCCGTCTCGCCGACGGTCATCAAGATCCTGATCATCGGTCAGGCTCTCGTCGCCCTCATCGTCTGGTGGACGATGCCGATCTCCGTGCTGCCGCGGCCGGACGAAGTCTTCGCCGCCCTCGGCACGCTCTGGATGCGCGGCCTCGGGCGCGAGCTGATCACCAGCCTCTTGTTGAACGTCCAGGCCATCGCCTGGACCGTCCTGATCTCGCTCGCGCTGTCGTATCTCACCGTGCTGCCGTTCTTCCGGCCGATCGCGGCGGCCGTTTCGAAGGGCCGCTTCCTCGGCCTCATCGGACTCACGCTCATCTTCACCATCACCCTCGGCGGCGGGCACACGCTCAAGCTCGCGCTGCTCGTCTTCGGCATGACCGTCTTCTTCGTCACATCGATGGCCGCGGTCATCCTCGACCTCCCGAAAGAACGCTTCGATCACGCCCGCTCGCTCGGCATGAGCGAGTGGCGCGTGGTGTGGGAAGTCGTGATCCTCGGCACCGCCGATGAAGCATTCGAGGTGCTGCGCCAGAACGCCGCCATCGGCTGGATGATGCTGACGATGGTCGAAGGCATCTCCCGCGCGGAAGGCGGCATCGGCGCGATGCTGCTCAATCAGAACAAGCACTTCCACATCGCGGAAGTCTTCGCCATCCAGATCGTGATCCTCGCGGTCGGCATCGCGCAGGACTACGCCATCGGCGCGCTGCGCAGCCTCTTCTGCCCGTACGCCGTTCTTACGCTGGAGCGTAAATGACCGCGGTCTCCCCCTACAAACTCGAAGAAACCATCCTCGATGTGAAGAACGTGACGCACACGTACGGCGATCGTACGGTGCTGCGCGATCTCAACTTCACCGTCCGCAACATCACGCGTCCCGGCTCCACGACGGGGCAGGTCATCGCGCTGCTCGGGCCGTCCGGCATGGGGAAGACGACGCTCTTCCGCGTGCTCGCGGGCCTCATGCCGCCGACGTCCGGGTCGGTGAACATCGGACCCGAGGCGAAGCCGGTGCAGGCCGGCATGGTCGGCGTCGTCTTTCAGAACTACCAGCTGTTCGAGCACCGCACGGTCCTCGGCAATCTCGAGATCGCGGCGGGGCAGGCGTGCAAGTCGTCGTCCGAAGCGTGCGAGAAGTCGATGGACATGCTCAAGCGCTTCGGTCTCGACGAATTCGCGAAGCGCTATCCCAGCCAGCTCTCCGGCGGCCAGCGTCAGCGCGTCGCGATCGCGCAGCAGTTCCTCTGCAGCCGTCACTTCCTGCTGATGGACGAGCCGTTCTCCGGACTCGATCCGCTGGCCGTCGACAAGGTCTGCAGCCTCGTCACCGAGGTGGCGAACCTGCATGACCTCAACACCATCATCGTCGTCACGCACAACATCGAGGCCGGCCTGCGCGTCGCCGACACGGCCATCCTCCTCGGCCGCGACCGCAACGCCGACGGCACGCCGCTCCCCGGCGCGCGCGTGCAGGCGACATACGACCTGATCGAGATGGGGCTGATGTGGCACCCGCAGGTCGAACAGATGCCCGAATTCGTGCAGCTCGTGCACGAAGTGAAAGCGAAGTTCAAAGAACTGTGAGCAGGATGTCCACTTCGACCTCTCTTCCGCCCTGGGCCGACGATCTGCGCAAGCGCTATCTGCGCGGCGAGGCGTCGATGTTCGTGCTGCACGGCAACGTCTTCGACGTCGTGCTCTATCAGCAGAAGCCGCTGACGATGAGCGAGTTTCTTTCGAACGTGCTGCTGCGCGAATCGAAAGAGACGATCGCGCTCTACAACGTCGCCACGGGGCTGCACCTCGCGAAGCGCAACAACGCCGCGGCGCCGCTCGATAACGCCGTCCTCGAGACCGAGTGCGGCAAGATCCTCGGCGCGCTGGAGACGACGCTCATCGGCTCGTCGCGCTGCGCGGTGGTGATCGATTACGCCGAGGCCATCGCGCCGGGCGGCGATCCGAGCTTCCAGAGCGCGAGCGATCGCGCGAACATCGTCACGCTGCACCGCTGGTCGCTCCTGCCGGAGATCGAGAAGGGCGACAACGTCATCATCCTCATCACCGAGAACCTCACCGATCTCGCGCCGAAGATCATCTCGAACCCGAAGATCGCGGTGATCGAAGTGCCGATGCCGAACGCGGAGGAGCGCCGCGCCGCGGCCTGCTTCGCCGATTCGCGCCTCGCCGCGCATGAAGTCGATCGCTACGCCGAGCTGACCGCGGGGCTCAAGGCCGTGCAGATCATCTCCATTCTCACGCCGCCGCCGGCGCAGGACACCGACACCTCCGCCCGCGAGCGTTTCATCATCTCGCTCCTCGGCGATGCGCCCGACTCGAAGGAGCGGGCCGCGAAGCTCGCCGCGCTGACCAGCGGGATGAACTTCGACGAGATCCGCAAGCTCGTCGCGCCGAACGCCGCGACGCCGGCGCAGGACGACGGCAAGCAGCGCGCGGAGATCGACAAGCTGATCGCCGGCCGCAAGCGCGAGATTCTGGAACGCGAATGCTACGGCCTCGTCGAGTTCGTGCAGCCGGAGCACGGCTTCGAAGTCGTCGGCGGCATGGACGAGGTGAAGAAAGACCTGCTCGTCCTCGCCGAGAACCTCCGCGAGCAGCGCACCGCGCGCGTGCCGATGGGCATCCTCTTCACCGGTCCGATGGGCACCGGCAAGACGTTCGTGGCCGAGGCGTTTGCGCGCGAGTGCGGCGTGACGGCGATCAAGATGAAGAACTTCCGCTCCAAGTGGGTCGGCGCGACGGAGGGCAACCTCGAGAAGATCCTCAACGTCGTGAAGGCCATCGGGCAGGTCGTCGTGATCATCGACGAAGGCGACCGCGCGTTCGGCAGCGGAGAAGGGGAGTCGGACGGCGGGACGTCGTCGCGTGTGATCGCGCGGGTGAAGGAGTTCATGTCCGACACTTCGAACCGCGGACGGATCCTCTTCATCGTCATGACCAACCGTCCCGACAAGCTCGACGTCGATCTCAAGCGCGCCGGCCGCCTCGATCGCAAGATCCCGTTCCTCTATTCGCAGACGCCGGAGGAAGTCGAGGGCGTGGCGAAGGCACTGGTGAAGAAGAACCGCATCGTGACGTCGGTCGACTTCGCCGCGATCCGCCACGGCTTCTCCAGCAAGCTGGTTGGATACAGCAACGCGGACGTCGAGGCCGTGATCCTGATGGCCAACGACGACGCCGCGCGCGCCAGCGGCGGCGACACGCCGGTCAGCGACGAGCACTTCCTCGCCGCCGCCCGCGACTATTTCCCCAGCCGCGACGTCGAGCTGCTCGAGTACATGGAACTGCTCGCCGTCTTCGAAGCCTCGAGCCGGCGATTGCTCCCGCCGAAGTACGCGAGCATGACGGTCGAGGAGCTCGACACGCGCATGCGCCAGCTGCGCGCCCTGGTGGGCGGGCGGCGGTGAGGTTCGCCGCGATCGCCGTGCTGGCGTTCGCGGTGTCGCTCTCCGCACAAACGAAAGGGCTGCTCTGCTTCGGAGCGCAGTGCGTCGCGACTTCCGAAGAGGTGATCGACATCGAGCCGGCGGATGCCGTGCGGCAGTTCGTCTGGACGAGCAGCGACGGCAAGCGGATCGCGGCCGGCGAGCTGGCGCCGAAAGAGACAACGATCGATCTCGCGGCGAAGTGGTGGCGCGAGGTGGCGCTGCGGATCTCCGGCGATCCGTCCCGCGGCTGGCCGCTCGAAACGCGCTTCGAGCTGACGCGACGCGACAAAACCTCGTGGACGTGGTCGCTGCCGGCGGCGACCATCGGCAAGCTGACGACGCTCCGCCTGCCGGTCGCGCAATATCACCTCGCCTTCGCCGCCGCGCATCACATCGATGACGGCCGCACGTTCGAGCTCTCCGGCCGCGAACGTCTCGATCTCGGCGAGATCAGGCTCCTCCCGCTGCCGCTGCTCACCGGTACCATCTTTACGAAGCGGAAGGATGAGCTGGTGCCGGTCGCGTCCGCGTCGGTCTCGCGGATCGACGGCACGCCGCTCACCAGCTCCGACGCGACCGGCGCCTTTCGCTACGAGCTGCGCACGCCCGCCAATCAGCGGCCGCTCGATGCGATCGCCATCTCCGCCCCCGGCCTCGGCACGAAAGTCGTGGCCATTCAAGCGGCGCCGGGCGATCACAAGCTCGGCACGATCGAGTTGGTGCGCGGCACGTCGTTGCGCGTGAAGCTCGTCCGCCCCGAGGTCGATGGTCGAGCCGTGACGGTCGAGTTGCTGCGCGTCGAGCCGCGGCAATTCGACCTGACCACGATCGCCACCCGGCAGCTCGCCGCGCATGAAAACGAGCTGTCGTTCAGCGACCTGATGCCGGGCGAGCACTTCGTCCTGGTCCGCGGCTCGGGGCCGTTCGAGCGGATCGCCCGGAAAGTGAAAATCGAGAGTGGGCCGGCGTCCGTCGAGGTCGAGATCAGGCCGTTCAGACTCGAAGGTCACGTCACGCTGGGCGGCACTCCGCTGACCGAGGCGGCGATCGAGCTCGGTCCCGACTGGCGCGCGTGGAGTGAGTCGCAAACGCTCGACGACCGCGGCAGGTTCGGCGGCATGATGTGGCAGCCCGGCGTCGCGAGCGCCGCGGTCATGAACTTCAGCACGTTCGGCGCATACAACGCGACTTCGCCGGAGCTCGGCGCCGATCCGTCGGTGTGGAACATCGACATCCCGAATCGCACGATCTCCGGCCGCGTGTTCGATGCCGCCACGGGCGAGCTCATTCCCCGCGCGGGTCTCCAACTGCGGTCGGAGACGGCGCTGTCGACCGTGGCGGTGAAGGATGGCCGTTACCAGATCCTCGCCGTGGAGCCGGGCACGTACACGTTCGACTGCGGTGCGGAGGGCTACCTGCACGCGAGGATCACGGTGACGGTTCGCGAGGGTGACGGGCCGAAGGTTGCGGACATCGCGATGCGGAAGGGGCAATCGCAAACGGTGGAGCTGCGGTGGGAGAACGGCGCGCCGGTCACGAACGCGACCGTTTTCGAAGGACCGCTCGGCGCCGGCTCGTTCAGGCAGACCGCCGAGACCGATGCGGCCGGCCACGTCACGATTCGCGGCGTTGCCGGCGAAGCGCAGACGCTGTATGTCGTGCCGGCCGAGGGCTCGCTCGCCGTGGTTCACGTCGTCATCGGGCCCGACGCGCGCGCGACGATTCCACTCCCCGCCGGGACGCTGCGCATCGTCGAGTCGAAGCCGGCCGGCTTCCTGCTACGCTTCGACGGCGACATCATCCCGGACGACGTCCTCCTGTTCCGCTACGGCTACCATTTTCCGTACGACGCCAAAGGTGAGCTGGTGCTCGATCGTCTTCCCGCCGGCCTTTACGAGGTCTGGCCGATCGTCAGCCGCAGCAATCCGTTCGAGCCGCTCCTCTCGCCGCCCCCCATCCCTCCGGCGCGCGTGGGACTGTCGTCCGGCGAGGTGACGGTGAACCTTCCGATCGAATCAGCGCCACAATGAGGCCACCATGTGCAAGACCATCAAGCAGCGCGTGAAGTTCAAGGCCTCGCCGTCCGCCATCTACGATCTGCTGGCCGACTCGCGAAAACACACCGCCGTCACCGGCAGGAAGGCGACCATCAGCCGCAAGATCGGCGGGCCGTTCTCCACCGGCGGCGATGACGTCACCGGCATCAACGTCGATCTCGTCCCCGCGCAGCGCATCGTCCAGGCATGGCGCCACCGCCGCTTCCCCGAAGGCATCTTCTCGATGGCCGCGATCACGCTCACGCCGACCGCCGACGGCGGCACGGAGCTCGTGCTGACGCATCGCGGCGTCCCGAAGCATCTGATCCCCGAGACCGAGCAGGCCTGGCGCGAGCAGTATTGGGCGAGGATCAAGGCGTATCTCGGGTGACGGAGCGGTAAACCCAGATCGGCAGGATTGAGCAAAAGGTCGCCACGATCGATCAGCGATCGCGGGTGTCTCCGGCGTTATATCTGGTGGAAGTCACCACGATTGCAAAGGAGTCATCCATGGACATTCAACGCAGCGGTTCGAAACCTTCAGGCAAGGGTCCGGCAGAATTCTTCACCGGCAGCGTCCGCATCGATCCTCTCATCGCGACGACTTCGCCGGCCCGGATCGGCGGCGCCGTCGTCACGTTCGAGCCCGGGGCGCGCAGCGCGTGGCACACGCACCCGCTCGGGCAGATGCTCATCGTGATCGCGGGTTGCGGATTCGTGCAGAGCGTCGGTGGGCCGGTCGTGAAGATCCGGCCGGGCGACATCGTCTGGTGCCCGCCGGGCGAGAAGCATTGGCACGGCGCCACGGCCACGACCGGCATGTCGCACATCGCGCTCCTCGAAAGCCTCGACGGAAAGAACGTCGAATGGATGGAGCACGTGACCGATGAAGAGTACGCCGCAGGCGAGGCCGCGGAATGACGCAGAAGGGGACGGCCGAAGGCGACATCGAAACGCTCGCGGCACTTTATGTCAGCGGTCCCCCACGGCGGTTTCTCCCGGACCTTGCTGGAGTGGGACCGGAAGATCGAGCCGGGGAAGGTCTTCGATCTCACGCTTCCACTCAGTGAGGTGGCCGAGGGTTATCGCGCGATGGACGAGCGGCGCGCGATCAAGACGCTGCTGCAGCCGTGAGATCGAACGGGCGCGGACGATTTGTTCCGCGCCCGTCGCAGCGGCTAGTTCGAGAAGACCTGCGGTGTTCCCTGCGCCATCGTCGCCGACGTGCTGTTCACTCCGCCGGTTTCGACGACGATCGTGTCGCCGTCCGCGGCGCTGAAGAAGCCGCTGCCTTGCAGCGCGCAACTGAGCGAGCCCTGATCGCCGAAGTGGCTGAAGTAGGTCGAGGAGTAGGTGTTCGTGCCGTTGTGGATCACGAGGACGGTCGCGTAGAGCCAGTCGGAGTGCGAGGTGCTGCTCATGTCGACGAAGTGCTGCACGCTCCAGTGATTCCCTCCCATGCCGGTCGGGACCACCATCGAGTAATCGGCATAGCCCGTTCCGGTGATCTGGTAGGCGGGCCAGCTGTAACACGACAGCGTGGTGGAGCTCAGGCTTCCCGACGTCGACGCGCAGCTCGTGCTGGGATAGCTGAAGGAGTAGTAACAACCCCACCAGAAGCAGGTCGGTCCCGCCTGGTCCGGGCACGCGGCAAACGTGGCGGGAGCGATGAGCGTGGCGACGATCGCGATCAATGCAGTTGCATACTTCATTTTGTCCTCCATTACGGCAGGCATTGTCCGCGTCGGGTTGCACCGCGGGATAGGGACAAAATTTGCGGCCTCGTCGTCTACTGGCCTCGGCTAAAACCAGTTTTCGACGTGGAGGCCCTTCACGCGAGAAAAGTGCTTCACGTTGTTCGTGACCAGCACAGCCCTCACCGCGATTGCATGCGCGGCGATCAGGACGTCGAGCTCTCCGATCAGCGAACCGCGTTCGGCCAGCTCCGCGCCGACTCTTCCAAACTCGCCCGCGGCGCTCTCTTCGAACGGCGCGATCGCGATGTTCGCCGTGAAGGCTTCAATCAACTCATGCAGGCGGGAAGACTTTTTGCGCGAAGCACCGAACCGCAGCTCTGCGAGTGTGATTGCGCTGATGCAGAGCTCCGATGGTCCGTCTCCGGACAATGTTGGCGGCGACCTGACCCTGCCCTCGCAAAGCGAAGCTCACGCTGTCCGTGTCGAGCAGCGCGGGCGCTCGATGTCATCCTTCCACGCCCCAAGCGCGGCAAGGAACTCCTCGCTCCACTCGTCAGCCAGTTCGCGAATGACACGCCTTGCGATCCCGGACCTCGGCAGGCGGACCGCCTGCCCGCCACCTTTCTGAACGATCTTCGCGCGTCGTGCCATGCGAAGAGCATACGCTCGTGGGCCCCGCCCCCATCTGATACGATTCCCCCCGCAGCAGGACGCCTGGGGGTGGCCGTAACGGCCTGAGATCAAACCCTTCGAACCTGACCCGGTTGAGACCGGCGTAGGGAACGGCAGACAAGACATCTCGCAATCCTCATCAGCGCCCTCCTGGAAAAACTTCTTCGAGAGGATTTCCATGAAGGCATTCTTTGCAGTCCTTTTTTTCCTGACCATCCACGGTGTGGTGAAAGATCCGAGCGGCGCGCCGGTCGCGGGGGCGGTCGTCACGAACGACTCCGCGCGCGCGGTGACCGACGCGAGCGGCGCGTTCGTGCTGGAGTCGGCGGCTGCCGGCACCTTGCGCGTCACGCGCGCCGGGTTCCAGACGGCTAACGTTCCGGCGGCGGAGAGCGTCGAAGTGACGATGCATCCCGCGCTGGCGGACTCCATCGTCGTCTCCGGCATCCGCGCCGACGCGACGACGCCGGTCACCAAGACCGACGTGCCGCGCGAGGAGATCGAGCAGCGCTACTACCAGCAGGACATCCCGCTGCTGCTGCGCGACACGCCGTCGATCGACAGCTACGCCGAGTCGGGCGTCGGCGGCGCGGGCTACTCGTACTTCACGCTGCGCGGCATCAGTCCGACGCGCCTCAACTTCACGCTCGACGGCGTCCCGCTCGCCGATTCGGAGGACATGGGGACGTACTTTGCCGACTTCGCCGATCTCGCCCATTCGCTGCAGTCGATCCAGATCCAGCGCGGCGTCGGGACGTCGACGGTCGGCTCGCCGTCGTTCGGCGGCTCGGTCAACCTGCAGTCGATCGATCTCTCGCAGCAGGAGGCGACCGACGCGCGCGTCGCGGCCGGCTCGTACGGCGCGCGCTTCGCCACGATCGGCTGGCAGTCGGGCAATCACGACGGCTTCGCGATGTACGCCCGCGCCTCGGCGAGCAAGTCCGACGGCTTCCGCGATTCGAGCGGCATGACGCAGCACAACGTCTTCTTCAGCGGCGCGAAGCAGTACGAGAATTCGCAGCTCAAGCTCACCGGCTTTACGGCGACCGAGGCTACGCAGCAGTCGTTCTACGCGACCGACCTCGACACGCTGAAGCAGGACATCCGCTTCAATCCGCTGTCCGCCGAGGATCGCGACAAGTTCGGGTATGACCTCGCGCAGCTGCAGTACCTCAAGGCGCTTTCGCCGTCGACCGACATGACGGCCTCGGTGTTCTACCAGCGCGGCTACGGCTGGTACCGGCTGTGGGACGACGAGTCGACGAAGACGGACCTCCGGCAGTACGGCCTCGACGGGATGCTGATCGGCACGATGGCGACGCTCAGCTGGACGCATGGTCCGCTCACGGCGAAGTACGGCCTCCACGTCAACGAATTCAAGCGGACGCACACGCGCGACCTGCTTACTGAAAGTGGCGTGGGCGGCCGCGATTACTCGAACTACGGCACGAAGGCCGAGGCGAACGCGTTCGCGAAACTGTCATACGACGCGGGGCGCTGGCACACGTACGGCGACGCGCAGCTGCGCTACACGAACTTCCACTATCACGGGGACGTGGCCATCGATCCGATTCACTGGACGTTCTTCAATCCGAAGATCGGCGCGCGCTTCGACCTTTCGCCGAAGTCGGGCCTCTACGCCTCGGCCGGGATGTCGACGCGCGAGCCGACGCGCAACGATCTTTTCCAGGGGGAGGACAACGCCTCGTTCGCGCACGACCTGCACGCGGTGCGGCCCGAGCGGCTGCTCGATCTGGAGGGCGGCTGGGATTACCACGACGCGCGTTTCGACGTGAACGCGGATGTCTACGCGATGGAGTTCCGCCACGAGATCGCGTCGACCGGCGAGCTGTCGGACATCGGCCTCCTGCTTCGCCGCAACGTCGACCGCAGCCACCGCCGCGGCATCGAGCTCGATGCGGCGTGGCAGGCGAGCCGGATGGTCCGGCTGCACACCGTGGCGAACCTGAGCAGCAATCGCATCAAGACGTGGACGCAGTTCTACGACGTCTACGACGCAAACGGCGAGTTCGTCGACAGCAAGCCGCTCGTGCATCGCGACGTCGATCCGCTGCTGACGCCGCGCGCGATCATCAGCCAGTCGATCGACATCAAGCCGGCGCCGCGCGTCGCGTTCGGCGTCACCGGCCGTTACGTCGGCAAGTCATATCTCGACAACACGAACAACGGCGACTTCGTCGCGCCGTCGTTCCTCCTCATCGACGCGAACGCCGGCTACGACCTCACGCCGCAGGTGCGCGTCTCGCTGCAGGTCAACAACCTGGCCAATCGCAAGCGTGTCTTTCCGAGCGGGTACAGCTATCTGTTCCTCAACCGCGACGCGGCGGGCGGCGAGTCGATCAGCGGGATTCCGTACTACTACCCGCAGGCGACGCGGAACGCGACGTTGATGATTGATTACAAAAAGTAAATGTCCCCACTGGAGATCTTCGCTGCCGTCATCACCGTCGTGAGCATCGTGCTCACGGCGGTGGAGAACATCTGGTGCTGGCCGACCGGCGTGGTCAGCGTCGTGTTGTACGCGTGGATCTTCTGGCAGGCGCGCTTTTACGCGAATGCGGGGCTGCAGATCATCGTCTTCCTGCCGCTCATCATCTACGGCTGGTACGAATGGTTGCACGGCGGGAAAAATGAAACGGAGCTGCGGGTCTCGCGCACTCCTTTATGGGGATGGATCGTCACGGTTTTCGTTGGCGCGGCAGCAACCGGCGCGGCGGCGTGGTGGATGAAGGCGCACACCGATGCGGCGATGCCGCTGGCGGACGCCGGCACGACCGCTTTTTCGATCGTCGCCGAGGCGATGACGGCGCGGAAGTGGATCGAGAACTGGCTGATCTGGGTCGTGGTCGACAGCGTCTCGACCTGGATGTTCGTCACGCAGAAGCTGTATCCGAGCGCGGTGCTGTACGGGATCTTCGTCCCCCTTGCGGTGTACGGATGGATCGAATGGCGCAAATCGCTCGTGTCTGCCTGATCGGTCCGCACTCGACCGGCAAGTCGACGCTGGCCCGCGACCTCGCGGCGCATTACCGGACGCAGTGGGTGTCGGAATACGCGCGCGGCTACGCGCTGGCGGTGCGGCGCGAGCTGACGGCGGACGACGTCCCGAAGATCGCCATGGGCCAGATCGCGAACGAGGAGAGCGCCCGCGACGCGCGCCTTCTCTTCCTCGACACCGATCTCCTCAGCACCGTCGTGTACGCGCGGCACTACTACGGCAGCTGTCCCGAGTGGATTGAGACGAAGGCCCGCGAGCGGCGCGCGGACCTTTATCTATTGATGAATGTCGACACGCCGTTCGTGGTCGATCCCGCGCGCGACAGCGCGGACGTGCGGCAGGAGTTGTTCGGAAAGTTCCGCGCCGCGCTGGAGGAATTTGGGGCGGAGTACGTCGTGATCAGCGGGGGATGGAAGGATCGAATGCGGGCGGCGCTTGCGGCGATTCAGGCCGCGCGGTAATCGGCTTCGTCGACCACGAGCAGCAGCGTGCATCCTTCTTTACTGATCACGGTCCCGTGCTGTTCGCCGGCGGCGACGGTGTGGAAGTCGCCCTTCTGCAGGCCGACGGCGCCGATGTGGCAGCTTCCTTCGATCACGTAGGTCTGCTCGTTTCCCTTGTGCCCGTGCTGGGGAAGCGTGGCGCCGGGCTGGAAGCGGAGGAGGAGCGTGACGGTGCCGCGGCGCTCGTCGCGGGAGAGGCGTTTCATCTCGACGCCGGTGACGACCGGCTTCCAGCGCCCTTCGTCGGCGCGGACGGTCGTGCTGTTCTGCGGGACGTTGCGGATGTTCGCGAGGAGCATCGAACGGACCGACGGCGGCGGCGCGACCGGCTCGATCGACTGAGCGATGAGCTCGTCGAGGGCCGAGATTTCGTCGAGTGTGAGCTGGTCGTTCATGCCTGTCTGCCTACCGCAACCCTGCGGCGGAGGTCCGCGATTCCGTCATGCAACATTCGCCGCACCTCCCGCTCGTCGAGTCCGTGTACGCGCGCGAGGTCCGTGGCAGTCCGTCCGCGATAGAACGCTTCTTCGACGAGCTGCTTCGCGGTTGGTGGACCTCCAACCATCTGTTCTACGGTCGCCGCGGCCGAACGGTCTTGTTGCGCCAGTGCCCGGTCGCGCACGGTCCGCAGCAGCCACGCCTCGGGTGACCCGAAGCGGGCGTCGTAGCCGCGCAGCCGGGCGAACGTCTCCTCCAGCGCGCGGGCGGCCGCGTTCCGGTCGCTCGTGATCCGCAGCGCCACCGCGAAGAGGCGCGGGGCGTGGCGGTCGTAGAGGTCGGAGAGGTCCATCGCGATAAAGATAACAGACAGCAGATAGCAGATAGCAGGCAGCGGACGGCAGGAGGGGAGGGTGGACCTGCTATCTGCTATCTGTTATCTGCTATCTCATCATGAACTGGCTGATCAAGAACTTCCTGCGCGGACTGGTCATCGTCGTGCCGATCGCTCTGACGATCTACATCGTTTACGAGGTCTTCATCCGCATCGACCGGCTGCTGCCGTACCACATGCCGCCGGGCGCGGGGTTCGGCATCCTGATCGCCGTCATCATCCTGATCGGTGCTCTGGCCTCGAACTTCGTCGTGCGATGGTTCCTGCGCCTGACCGATGCGATCTTCACCCGTGCGCCGCTGGTGCGGCTGATCTACGCGTCGCTCAAGGACCTGCTCGAGGCATTCGTCGGCGACAAGAAGCGGTTCGACCGGCCGGTGAGCGTGGCGATCACGGACGACGTGCGCACGTTCGGCTTCGTCACGCAGGACGATCTGGCGTCACTCTCGTTACCGGGTCAGGTCGCCGTTTACATGCCGTTCTCGTACAGCATGTCGGGCTGCGTGATCGTCGTGCCGGCATCGCGGGTCACGTCCCTGCAGGCGGACAGCGCGAGCGTCATGGCACTGATCGTTTCAGGCGGCGTGTCGCGGGTGTGATCCGCTCACGACATCACGACGAGCGGGATCACGATCAACGCGACGTCCCACGCCAGGTGACTCATCAGCGACGGCACGAGGCTGCCGGAGACCGCGCGCAGCGCGGACCAATAGATCCCGCAGATGAACGCCACGGCCACCAGCAGCGTCGACCCAAACGGGATGTGGGCGGCGGCGTAAATCGACGCGGCGACGAAGACGGTCAGCGGTTTCGAGCGTATTGCGAGGGCGTCCTGAAACGCGCCGCGCCAGAAGAGCTCCTCGACCACGACGATCGGAACCACGAACGCGAGCGCGGCGAGCATGTCGTGTGGTCCGAGCAGCGTCCGATACGTCTCCGCGCTGATGCCGCGTACGGATGGAAACGCGGTGAGCATGCGCGGCGCGAAGAGCTCCGTCACGCCGACCATCGCGGCGGCGGCCACGGCCGCAATCAGGCTGGTCTTGCGCGCCGGGATGAGCAGCGCGCGGCGCGGCATGGCGCGGAGGACGACCATCATCGCCACGAGAAGTGCCGCGGCGATTCCGATGCTGAGCCACGGGTGGAAACGTGCGCCGTACATCCCGACGCCCCAGACGACGGGACCGAGAAACAGGAGCCGCTTCCGCGCCGCGCCGCTCATCGCTCGCGATGATGCGCCACGAATCGTTCGATCACGCCCCATGCGCCTTCGACACGCTTCTCCGCCCGCTCTTCCGCGACGGCGCGCCGTGCCGCTTCGTCGAACGGCACGCGCGGCGGCGCTTCGATCCGGTCCCAATAGCGCGCGTCGCGGGCGATGAGATCGGTGGTCAATCCGATCACGATCTCACGAGCGACGTTCCATCGGGCGCGCGAGACGAAGCGCACCCAGAGCGACGAAAGGCGCGGCGTCAGCACCGGCACGCGGATCGCGATCGGCTCGCGCAATCCGAGGGCGCCGGCGGTGCGCAACAGGATCTCGCGGCCGGAAAGCGCTTCCGGTCCCGGCAGGTCGAAGACTTCGGAACGTTCCAGCGGGAGGTCGAGCCCGCGTCCAGGGCGGGGACGGGGCCGGAGCGCAGGACCTCGCCGACGCGACCGCGGCCGCGCAGGTGCTCCGACGGCGCCTCGTCCGGCGCGAGCACGCCGCCGAGGTAGATGATCCGCCCGACACCCGCAACCGCCGCCGCCCGGGCGAAGGCCTCCGCCGCGCGTGCCTCGGCGTCCGCGTAGTCGCGCGCGGTCCCGACTTCGTGTACCAGAAAGTAGGCCGCGGAGCAGCCTTCGAGCGCGCGTCGCATCGCCGCCTCGTCGCCGATGTCGCCCTCGATCCAGTCGCGATCGGGGAATCGCGCACGCGCTTTCCGGATGTCGTGCGTGAGACAGCGAACATGCGCGTGCGACTGCAGCAGCGGGTAGAGCCGCGAGCCGACGAAGCCGGAGGCTCCGGTCAGGAGAATGTCACGACGCCGTTCGCGATCCAAACGTTCAATGATGATCCTTCTTCACCTGCGCCACGATCAAATCGTTGAGGGCAAAACCTACGCGCAGCACGCCGTCGCTGAACGCCGTCTTGTCGAGTGTCATCACGTAATTGCCCGACTTGGAGTCGAGGACGTGATTCACGTGCATGTCGTCCTCGCTTGCCTTGACGATCGTGCCCGCAATGTCGGCAGCGGTTCGCTTGCCATGACGCTGGACCTGAATCGCCGGGCCGCCTTTTGCCGTGAGCCCCCACACCGTCGCGCCCTCGAAGATCATGGTCGGATCCATCGAAATGCCGGCTTTGTCTTCGTAAGCGTGGCTCTCGGTCTGGCCGAACATCTGCGGTGTGGTGAACGTCAGCTCCGGAACGATGACGGTGAGGTTTTTCGCTTTCGCGATGCCGCGGAAGGACCACGCCGGGCCCTGAACGGGCGCCGAGAACGTTTGCGCATCGCTCGGAGAGGCATCGACGAACGTGACCGGCGTGCCGAGGCCGCCGCTGGAGGGGAGTCCGTAGCGGGAGTCGATTTTGTCCGCGGACAAGGAGGCGACGTCGGGATCGGATTTGATGTCGTCGTACGTCAGCACCGTGTAGCCGGCGGCGCGCATCTTCGTCACGAGATCGTCCTGCAGCGTCCGCGCGAGGCCCTGCATCAGGTCGTGCTCAGCACCGTCGACCCAGTACTTGCCGTGCGCCTTCGCCCCTCCCTTCTGCGCCCACACCGAGCCGGCCACCGACGCGCGAACGCGCAGAGTCGGGATCAGGTAGGTGGACGTGGTGCCGAAGTTGCCGCCGAACGACGACACTTTCACCCGATCCATATTGATGTCGAACGGTTTCATCGCCGGCGACTGCGCCACCGCGGAAAGGGTGACGATCGATGCAGCCAGGAAGACGAGACGATTGCGCATGAGAGCTCCTCTTGATGGAGGTCGCGCAATCGGGGAGCGAACTCCCTCAAACCTTGCGAACAGGCGCGATTTCGCGACACCGCGTCGCGTGCGCTTCATCACCTGAACCCCTGCTCTTGCATCACATCGCGATTTCGATATGATCGCCCCCGCCTGCATCGCAGCAAGCACCCGCGCTCTTCTTCCTCTGTTTGAAATCTAAACCTGGACGGTAGCAGCCTCGATGGCGCAGATTTTCCACCGAAGCACCAACACTTTTTCGCGCGCCACCATCTTTGGCGCAGTCTTCTTCATCGGCTTCGTCCTCTGGCTCATCGGCGGGATCGTTCGCTCGCCTTACTTCACGAACCAGGGCATCGAGCGCGAGCAGCCCGTCCCCTTTTCGCATCAGCATCACGTCGGCGGACTGGGCATCGACTGCCGCTACTGCCACACGACCGTCGAGACCTCGGCCTTCGCCGGCATCCCGCCCACCCAGACCTGCATGAACTGCCATGCGCAGATCTGGACGAGCGCCGACATGCTCGCCCCGGTGCGCGCCAGCTTCGCCACGAACAAGCCGATCGTCTGGAGCCGCGTGCATCGCCTCCCGGACTTCGTCCACTTCAACCACAGCATCCACATCAACAAAGGCATCGGCTGCTCGAGCTGCCACGGCCGCATCGACAAGATGCCGCTGACGTATCAGGCCGCGCCGCTGACCATGGCCTGGTGCCTCAGTTGCCACCGCGATCCGTCGAAGTTCGTCCGGCCGCGCGACCAGGTCTTCAACATGGCCTACGTGGCCAAAGACCAGGACGTCCTCGGCCCGCAACTGATGAAGCAGTACGGGGTCAAGTCGATGATCAGCTGCTCGACCTGTCACTACTAATGAGCGAAAGCAAAACAATCGATTTCAAGGAATTCCGCAAACGCGTCGGCGATCTGCGCGGCCGCGAATACTGGCGCAGCCTCGAGGAGCTCTCTCGCGACCCCGAGTCGTTCGACGAGTTCTTCCACGAGGAGTTCCCGCAGCAGGCCGTGGCCCTCGACAAAGGCGTCGACCGCCGCGATTTCATGAAGCTGATGGGCGCCTCGGTCGCGATGGCCGGCCTTGCCGCATGTCAGCAGCCCGCGCAATCCCTCGTTCCATACGTCCGGCAGCCGGAGAACATGATCCCCGGCCAGCCGATCTTCTTCGCCAGCGCGATGATCCTCGGCGGCTACGCCAGCGGCGTGCTCGTCGAGTCGCACACCGGACGCCCGACGAAGATCGAAGGCAATCCCGATCATCCTTCCAGCCTCGGCGCCACCAACGCGTTCATGCAGGCGTCGATCCTCGGCCTCTACGATCCCGACCGCTCGCAGGTCGTCCGCCACATGGGCGACGTCGCGACCTGGAGCGACTTCATCGCCGCGCTGCAGCCGGTCCTGAAGAATCCCGGCGGCATCCGCCTCCTGACGCAGACCATCACCTCGCCGTCGACCGGCGACCAGATCCAGAAGCTGATGGCCGCGCTCCCGGGCCTGAAGTGGCACCAGTGGGAAGCGGTGAACCGCGACAACGTGCGCGAAGGCGCGCGCCTCGCGTTCGGCTCGTACGTCCATCCCGTCTATCACTTCGACAAGGCGAACGTCGTCGTCTCGCTCGGCTCCGACTTCATGGGCAGCGGCCCGGGCCACCTCCGCTACGCCCGCGACTTCATGAACCGCCGCCGCGTGCGGAAGGGTGTGACGTCGATGAACCGGCTGTACGCATTCGAGTCGATGCCGACCAGCACCGGCACGAGCGCGGACCATCGGTTCCCGGTCAAGCCTTCGGAGATGGAAGCGATCGCGCGCGAGCTGAGCTCCGGCAATTCGTCGCGGCCGCACATCGCGGCGATCGCGCGCGACCTGAAGGCGAACGCCGGCGCGAGCATCGTCATCGCCGGCGACGAGCAGCCGCCCGCCGTACATGCGCTGGCGCACGCGATCAACCAGGCGCTCGGCAATCACGGCACGACGATCACGATCACCCAGAGCCCCGAAGTCACGCCGGTCAACCAGCTCGAGTCGCTGCGCGAGCTCGTCACCGACATGAACGCCGGCAAAGTGCAGGCGCTGATCATCATCGGCGGTAACCCGGTTTTCGACACGCCGGCCGATTTCAAATTCGTCGACGCGTTCCAGAAGGTGCCGTTCCGCGCGCACCTCTCGCACTACTACGACGAGACCTCAGAGCTCGTGCACTGGCACATCCCCGAGACGCATTTCCTCGAAGCGTGGGGCGACGGCCGCGCGCACGACGGCACGGTCTCGATCCAGCAGCCGCTGATCGCGCCGCTCTACAACGGCCGCCACGTCTCCGAGGTCATCGGCGCGATGATCGGCGGCCTCGATCAGTCGCCGTACGACGTCGTCAAGTCGTACTGGTTCAGCAAAGGCTTCAACGACCTCACCTGGCGCAAAGCGCTGCACGACGGGCTGATCGCGAACAGCGCCCTTCCCGCCGCCGGTGCCGCCGCGGCAGCCGCCCCGGCAACCGGCAACAGTCAACCGGCAACCGGCCTCGAGCTCGAAATCAAACCCGACCCCACGATCTACGACGGCCGCTTCGCCAACAACGGCTGGCTCCAGGAGCTGCCGAAGCCGCAGACGAAGATCACGTGGGACAACGCGTTGATCGTCAGTCCGAAGACGGCGGCGGAGCAGCACATCGATCCGGGCGACGATCTCGTCAACGAGCGCACCAGCCGTCTGGCCGAGGTCACGTATCGCGGCCGGAAGATGCGGCTGCCGGTGTGGGTCGTGCCGGGACAACCGGACGGCGTCCTCACGATCTTCTTCGGCTACGGCCGCAAGCGCGCCGGCAAGATCGCGGACGGCGTCGGTTTCAACACCTACGAATTGCGCGACTCCGATGCGCTGCATCACGCGACCGGCGTGCAGGTCAGCGGTCTCGATGAGACGTACCGCATCGCCTGCACGCAGGAGCATCAGAGCCTCAACGTCGCGGAGACCGGCGGCGATCGCGGCATCATCCGCAGCGCGACGTTCGCCGAATATCAGAAGGACCCCGGCATCGCGGTGAAGAGGGAAGACGTCGGCGAGCACGACAACGAGTCGATGTGGCCGTCGTACGACTACTCGAAGCAGAACGCGTGGGGGATGGTCATCGACACGACCGTCTGCACCGGCTGCAACGGCTGCGTCATCGCCTGCCAGTCGGAGAACAACATCTCCATCGTCGGCAAGGTCGAAGTGCTGAAAGAGCGCGAGATGCACTGGCTGCGCATCGACCGCTACTACCGCGGTTCGGTGGAGAACCCCGAGGTCTACAACCAGCCGGTGCCGTGCATGCAGTGCGAGAACGCGCCGTGCGAGCCGGTCTGCCCGGTCGGCGCCACGTCGCACAGCAGCGAAGGTCTGAACGACATGACCTACAACCGCTGCGTCGGCACGCGCTACTGCTCGAACAACTGTCCGTACAAAGTGCGGCGCTTCAACTTCTTCCACTACGCCGACTACGACACGCCGGCCCTCAAGCCGATGCGCAATCCCGACGTCACGGTCCGCACGCGCGGCGTGATGGAGAAGTGCACCTACTGCGTGCAGCGCGTCAACGAGGCGCGCATCCATGCGGAGAAGGAAAACCGCCTCGTGCGCGACGGCGAGGTCACGACCGCGTGCGCGCAGGCGTGTCCGACCGAGGCGATCGTGTTCGGCAACATCAACGATCCGACCAGCCGCGTGCACCAGCTCAAGCTCGAGCCGACGAACTACGGACTGCTCGAGGAGCTGAACACGAGGCCGCGGACGACGTACCTGGCGACGGTGCGAAATCCGAATCCGGAGATCAAGGCGTAAGCATGGCCCAGAAAGATCTCACCCCCGTCCATGAAATCCGTCCCACGACGGAGCTCAAAATCCCCGAGCGGTTCATCCCGGTCCCGACGCTCGAGCCGGGACATTCGTTTGCCTCGGTCACGGATCACATCAGCACGATCGTTCTGCGCAAGAAAACGCCGATCGGCTGGTTCGTCGGCTTCGGCTTCTCCTGCATCCTTATGGGGATCCTCGGCGTCACGATCTTCCGGCTGATCTTCGTCGGCGTCGGCATCTGGGGCATCAACCATCCGGTCGGCTGGGGCTTCGACATCATCAACTTCGTCTGGTGGATCGGCATCGGCCACGCCGGCACGCTGATCTCCGCGATCCTCCTGCTGTTGCGGCAGGAGTGGCGCACGTCGATCAACCGCTTCGCCGAGGCGATGACGCTCTTCGCCGTCGCGGCGGCGGGGTTGTATCCGGCGCTGCACACCGGACGTCCCTGGTACGACTACTGGCTCTTCCCGTATCCGAACACGATGTCGCTCTGGCCGCAGTTCCGCAGTCCGCTGATGTGGGACGTCTTCGCGGTCTCGACCTACGCCACCGTCTCGGCGCTCTTCTGGTACGTCGGCCTGATCCCCGACCTCGCCACGCTGCGCGACCGCGCCACGAATCACGCCGCGAAGATGATCTACGGCATGGGCGCCCTCGGCTGGCGCGGCTCGGCGAAGCACTGGCATCGCTACGAGCACGCCTACCTGCTGCTCGCCGGCCTCTCCACGCCACTCGTGCTCTCGGTCCACACCATCGTCTCGTTCGACTTCGCGGTCGGCGTGATTCCCGGCTGGCACGCCACGTTCTTCCCGCCGTACTTCGTCGCCGGCGCGGTCTTCGCGGGATTCGCGATGGTGCTCACGCTGGCCATTCCCGCGCGGAAGTTCTTCCACCTCGAGGACTTCATCACCATGAAGCACCTCGAGAACATGGGGAAGGTGATGATGGCCACGGGGCTCATCGTCTTCTACTCGTACGTGATCGAGGCCTTCTTCGCGTACTACAGCGGCAACGTCTACGAGCGGTACATGTGGCTCAACCGCGCCACCGGGCCGTACCGGCACATGTATTACGCGCTGATCGTCTGCAACGGCCTGGCGCCGAACCTGATGTGGTTCAAGCGCTTCCGCACCAGCCCGGCGATGCTGCTGGTGACGGCGATGTTCGCCAACGTCGGCATGTGGTTGGAGCGTTTCGTCATCATCCCGACGTCGCTGCACCGCGACTTCCTGCCGTCGTCGTGGGGCATGTACCACGGCACGATCTGGGACTGGGGGATGTACATCGGGTCGATGGGACTCTTCCTCTTCCTGCTGTTCCTCTTCCTCCGGTTCCTGCCGATGATCTCGATCTTCGAAATCCGCACGATGCTCCCCGAGGCGCAGGCGGCGCATGGAGAGGAGCACTAGCGATGGCCACCAAACTCGGAAAAGTCATCGAAGGCACGTACGGCGTCATCGCCGAGTTCACCGAGCCGCAGGAGTTGCTCGATGCGGCGAACGCGGCGCGCGAGGCCGGGTACACGGAGCTCGATGCGTACTCGCCGTTCCCGATCCACGGACTGTCGGATGCGATCGGGTTCCATCACTCGCGGCTTTCGGCCGTCGTCCTCGCCGGCGGCATCATCGGCGGGCTCTCGGGCTTCTTCATGTGCTGGTACGCGAACGTGATCTGGTATCCGCTGAACATCGGCGGCAAGCCGTTCAACTCGTGGCCGGCGTGGATCCCGATCACGTTCGAGTGCACGATCCTCTTCGCCGCCTTCGCCGCCGTCCTCGGCATGCTCGGCCTCAACGGCCTGCCGATGCCGTATCACCCCGTCTTCAACGTGCCGCGCTTCGACCAGGCGTCGCGCGACAAATTCTTCCTCGTGATCCAGGCCCGCGACCCGAAGTTCGACATCGACGACGTCTGGAAATTTCTCGAGAGTCTCGGACCGCGAGAGGTGACCGATGTCCCGTGGTAGCGCGACAGACAGCGGTCGGCAGACAGCGGACAGCGGGAGCAAAGGCCCGCTGTTTTTCCGCGTCCTCCTGCTGTCTGCTGTCTGCTGTCTGCTGTCTTTGAGCGCGTGCCGTCAGAAGATGTCCAACCAGCCCCGCTACGATCCGCTCGAGCCGAGCGACTTCTTCGCGGACGGCATGTCGGCTCGGCCGCGCATTCCCGGCACCGTCGCGCGCGGCGAGCTGGCCATCGATCCGGTCGTCTCCTCCGGCAAGATCAACGGGCAGGACGTCGACGGCTTCCCGATGCCCGTCACTGCGGAAGTGCTGAACCGCGGACAGGAGCGCTTCACGATTTACTGCACCGAGTGCCACGGGCGCGTCGGCGACGGCAACGGCATGATCCCGTCGCGCGGCTATCGCCATCCTCCCTCGTTCCACACCGAACAGCTTCGCAACGCAAAGACAGGACACTTCTTCGACGTGATGACCAACGGATTCGGCGCCATGCCGTCGTACGCGAACCAGGTCCCGGTGAACGATCGCTGGGCCATCATCGCCTACATCCGCGCGCTGCAGCTCAGCCAGAACGCGACGATCAACGAGGTGCCGGCCGACAAACGCGCGGCTCTCGGGGGTGCGCAATGAGCACCCGGCCCTCCCAGGAATCGACCGGCATCGCCCGGTTCCAGCTCCCGGCGCTGATCGTCGGCATCCTCGGCTTCGCCGTCACGATCTTCGGCTGGGTCTCCAGCAGCGAGGCGGCGCTCCGCGCGTACCTCTCGAGCTACCTCTTCTGGTTCCAGATCGTCGCCGGCGCGCTCGGCATCCTCTGCCTGCAGTACATCACCGGCGGCGAGTGGGGCATCCTGCTGCGCCGTCCGCTCGGCGCCGCCGCGCGCACCATGATCGTGATGCTGGTGCTCGGCATCCCGGTGGCCGTCGGCGCCGCGCACATCTATCCGTGGACCAACGACGCCTTCATGCACTCCGATGAGGCGCTGCATCTCAAGCAGGGCTACCTCAACACGAAGTTCTGGCTGATCCGCGCGGCGATCTACTTCGCCTTCTGGATCCTCTGGGCGTGGCGGATCCGCATCCTTTCGCTCAAGTTCTACGACGACCGCTCGCCGTTCACCGATCTCCGTCGCCGCCGCTGGGCCGCGTCGGGCATCCCGATGATCGTGCTGACGCTGACCTTCTGCTCCATCGATTGGATGATGTCGCTCGAGCCGAAGTGGTACTCGACGATGTACGGCATCAACTTCCTCGTCTCGGCCGGCCTCGCCGCGTTCGCGTTCTGCACCTTCTTCCTCTCGCGCCTGGCCACCACGCCGGCGATGGGGAACATCCTCAAGCCGCTGCATTTCCGCGACCTCGGCAACCTGATGCTCGCGTTCGTGATGCTGTGGGCCTACACCGCCTTCTCCGAGTACCTGCTGATCTGGTACGGCAACATCAAGGAAGAGATCCCGCACTACATGGTCCGCCAGAGCGGCGCGTGGGGTGCGGTGGCGCTCGCGCTGATCGTGCTGCACTTCTTCCTGCCGTTCTTCATGCTGCTGATGCGCGACATCAAGGACCGGCCGGCCACCATCGGCATCGTCGCCGTCATCGTCCTGGTGATGCGCTACATCGGCACGGTCTGGAACGTCGCGCCGTCGTACGGCCACTTCACCTACACGCTCTGGGACGTCGGCTCGCTCCTCGGCGTCGGCGGCATCTGGCTCTACTTCTTCCTCGGCCAGCTCAAGGGCCAGACCATCATCCCGATCCACGAGACGTGGGTCGAAGAAGCGATTCGAGAGGGGGCGATCAAGGTCAATGCCTAACCCGAATCTGCACGACTATCACGACGAAGACATCGTCAACGTCGAGACGCACCACGAGAAGAGCGACGTCAACGTCAAGGCGCTGCTGATGTTCGGCGCGGCCTTCGTCGTCTTCGCCGCCGTCATGCACTTCGCGCTCTTCGTCATGTACCGCCAGTTCGTGAAGCACGAGAACAGCCACCAGCACGTGCCGCTGACGAAGATGGAACGGCCGGAGAGCATGACCATCCCGCAGATCCCTCGCCTGCAGCCGTTCCCGACGAAGTCGGCGAGCGGCGTCATCCCGCCGGTGTCGAACACCCCCGTGACCGACATGGAGGAGATGCGGAACAGCCAGGAGCAGTCCCTCAACAGCTACGGATATGTGGATCGCCAGAAAGGCGTCGTCCACATCCCGATCGAAGAGGCGAAGAAACTCGCGCTCCAGCGCGGATTCGGGGCGATGACCGCTCCGGTTCCCGCGCCGGTGCCTGTACCTGTACCGACCACCACCACGGGAGCGAAGCCGTGAAGCGCCTGCTCGCCGTCATCCTCCTCGCGCTTCCGCTCCTCGCGCAGGACAACTCCGCCACCCCGCCGAAGCTCCCGGGCCGCGTCGCCATCGCGCAGAAGCTCGACTCGCAGGTCCCGCTCGACCTGATGTTCCGCGACGAGAGCGGGAAGATCGTCCGCCTCGGCGACTACTTCAAAAGCGGCCGCCCGGTGCTTCTCGACTTCATGTACTACCGCTGCCCGATGCTCTGCAGCACCGTCCTCGAAGGGACGACCAGCGCGCTGACGGAGCTGAAGTTCGACATCGGCAAGGAGTTCGACGTCATCACCGTCAGCATCGATCCGCGCGACACGCCGGAGCAGGCGACGCAGAAGAAAGATCACTACATCAAACGCTACGGACGCCTGAGCTCCGCCGCGGGCTGGCACTTTCTCACCGGCGCCGATCCGTCGATCAAGCGGCTCACGCAGGCCGTCGGCTTCGAGTACGCGTACGACCCGCAGACCGACCAGTTCGCGCACGGCGCGGCGCTGCTCGTGCTCACGCCGCAGGGGAAGGTCTCGCGCTATTTCTACGGCTTCGAGTACAAGCCGCGCGACCTGCGCCTGGCACTCGTCGAAGCCTCCGCGAGCAGGATCGGCACGGCGACCGATCAGTTCCTTCTCCTCTGCTTTCACTACGACCCGTCCACCGGCAAGTACAGCAAGACGGCCATGAACATCGTTCGCGCCGGCGGCATCGCTACAGTCCTCAGCCTCGGTGGATTCATCTTCATCATGCTGAGGAATGAACGGAACTCGAATCGATGATGGTTGCGGATTTCCCTCTCTGGCCCGATCAGGCGTCGACGTTCGCTCCCGACGTCGACAATCTGTACATTTTTCTGATCCTCGTCTGCGGCACGGTTGCGGTCGGCGTCTTCCTCACGATCTTCTACTTCGCCGTGAAATTCCGCCGCCGTCCGGACAACGAGCTGGCGCAGGAGTACGAGCCGCCGAAACTCCTCGAGGTGATGTGGATCGCGATCCCGTCCGTGATCTTCATGGGCCTCTTCGTCTGGGGCTCGTGGCTCTACTTCCACATGGCCCGCGTGCCCGACGACGCGCTCGACATCTACGCGACCGGCAAGCAGTGGATGTGGAAGTTCCAGCATCCCACCGGGCAGCGCGAGATCAACACGCTGCACGTCCCGGTCAACCGTCCGATCAAGATCACGATGGCATCCGAAGATGTCATTCATAGCCTGTATTTCCCGTACTTCCGGACCAAGGCCGACGTGCTGCCGAGCCGCTATCGCACGATGTGGTTTCAGGCCACGAAGACCGGCCGCTTCCACATCTTCTGCGCCGAATACTGCGGCACGCTGCACTCCGGGATGATCGGCTGGGTCGAGGTGATGGAGCCGGTGGCCTACCAGAAATGGCTGGCCGGCGGCAGCGAAGGCTCCATGGCCTCGCAGGGCGAACAGCTCTTCCAGAAGTACGCCTGCAACACCTGCCACACGAATGATGCGACCGGCCGCGGCCCGGTGCTGCTCGGGCTCTACGGCCGCGACGTCACGCTCAGCAACGACGCGGTCGTGCCGGCGGACGACAACTACATCCGCGAGTCGATCCTCAACCCGCAGGCGAAGGTGGTGAAAGGCTTCCAGCCGATCATGCCGACGTTCCAGGGACAGGTGAGCGAGGACGACCTGATGAAGCTGCTCGCGTACGTGAAGTCAATCGGGCAGGCGACCGCGACAAAAGGTACGACACGATGACCACAGCAACGCTGCATGACGTCCGGCTCGTCGGAGCATCCACGAACCGGAACTACATCAACGACGAATACGGCGCCCTCTCCTGGCTCCTGACCAAGGACCACAAGCGCATCGCCATCCTCTACCTGATCTCGGTCTCGATCATGTTCGTCCTCGGCGGCTTCTTCGCCATGATGATGCGCATCGAGCTGCTGACGCCGGAAGGCGACCTCCTCACCAGCGACACCTACAACAAGTTCTTCACCATGCACGGCGTGGTGATGATCTTCTTCTTCCTGATCCCGGCCATCCCGGCCGTGCTGGGCAACTTCATCCTCCCGATTCAGCTCGGCGCGAAAGACCTCGCCTTCCCGAAGATCAACCTTCTCAGCTGGTACCTCTACATGGCCGCGGCCATCGTCGGCCTCGTGGTCATCATCACCGGCGGCGTCGACACCGGCTGGACGTTTTACACGCCGTTCTCCACGCAGTACTCGAACACGCACGTCTTCGGCACGACGCTGGCCGGCTTCATCGCCGGCTTCTCGTCGATCCTCACCGGCCTCAATTTCATCGTCACCATCCACCGCATGCGCGCGCCGGGACTCACCTGGTACCGCCTGCCGCTGTTCGTCTGGGCGCTCTACGCGACCTCGGTCGTCATGCTGCTGGCGACGCCCGTGCTGGCCATCACGCTGATGATGCTGATGATCGAGCGGACCATCGGCGTCGGCTTCTTCGACCCCGCTTTAGGCGGCGATCCGGTGCTCTACCAGCACATGTTCTGGTTCTACTCCCACCCGGCCGTCTACATCATGATCCTGCCGGCGATGGGCGTCGCCTCGGACGTCGTGGCCGCGTTCACGCGCAAGAAAATCTTCGGCTATCGCTTCGTCGCGTTCTCCTCGCTGGCCATCGCGTTCCTCGGCTTCCTCGTCTGGGCGCACCATCTCTTCGTCGCCGGCATCTCGGTCTACTCGGCGATGATCTTCTCGTTCCTCAGCTTCTTCGTCGCGGTGCCGTCAGCCATCAAGGTCTTCAACTGGACGGCGACGCTCTATCGCGCATCGGTGTCGTGGCAGACGCCGATGCTCTACATCCTCGGCTTCATCGGACTCTTCACCATCGGCGGCGTCACCGGACTCTTTCTCGCGTCGATCGGCCTCGACATCCACGTCACCGACACGTACTTCGTCGTCGCCCACTTCCACTACGTGATGGTCGGCGGCACGGTGATGGCGTACATGGCCGGCATCCACTACTGGTGGCCGAAGATCACGGGGAAGATGTATCCCGAGTGGTGGGCGCGCCTCGCCGCGTTGCTGGTCTTCGTCGGCTTCAACCTGACGTTCTTCCCGCAGTTCATCCTCGGCTACGTCGGCATGCCGCGCCGCTATCACGCATACGCGCCGGAGTTCCAGGTGCTCAACGTCCTCTCGACCGCGGGCGCCTCGGTGCTCGCCGTCGGCTACTTCCTGCCGATCATCTATCTCGTCTGGTCGATCTGGTACGGCCGTCCCGCCGGACCGAACCCGTGGGGCGCCGTCGGCCTCGAATGGACCACGTCCTCGCCTCCGCCGAAGGAGAACTTCCACGAGACGCCCGTCGTGACGTGGGACGCCTACGACTACCCGGCGATGATGAAGGCGATGGGGGAAACGCAGCATGTCTGACGTGACGCTCTCGACCGAGCATCATCACCATCCGTTCCTCCAGCATCACTTCGAGGACCTCGGGCAGCAGCACGAGGCCTCCACCCTCGGCATGTGGATGTTCCTCTGCACCGAGATCCTCTTCTTCGGCGGCGTCCTCTGCGCGTACTGGATCTACCGGATCATGTATCCCGAGGCGTGGGCGGTCGGCGCGGCGCAGCAGAACACGCTGTTCGGCGGCATCAACACGATCGTGCTGATCATCAGCTCGCTCACGATGGCCCTCGCGGTCCGCGCGGCGCAGCTGGGCAGCCGGTCGTGGCAGCTCATCATGCTGTTCAGCACCCTCGTCTTCGGCTCGATCTTCCTCGGCATCAAGGGCTACGAGTACTCGATGCACTGGCACGAGGGGCTCTTCCCCGGATCGCACTTCACCTGGCACGAGCATCCCGCGCTCGCGCAGAAGGTGCAGCTGTTCATGTGCTTCTACTGGGGGATGACCGGCCTGCACGCGCTGCACATGGTCATCGGCGCGGGGCTGCTGCTGTGGATGATGTGGCGCGCGTGGCGCTGCGACTTCGGCCCCGAGTATTACGGTCCGGTCGAGGTCATGGGCCTCTACTGGCACTTCGTCGACATCGTCTGGATCTTCCTCTTCCCGTTCCTCTATCTCATCCACGGGGTTCACCATGGCTGATCACGAACAGCAGCTCGAGCACGCGCCGCATCACCACGTCACGTCGCTCGGCGTCTACTTCGCCGTCTTCTTCGCCCTCGCCGCCGGCACGCTGCTGACCTGGTACGCGTCGACGATCGACCTCGGCATCTGGAATACTCCGATCGCCCTGGCCATCGCCGTGGCCAAGGCCACGCTCGTGATCCTCTTCTTCATGCACGTCATCCACTCGACGCGCCTCACCTGGGTCGTCGTCATCGGCTCGTTCCTCTGGCTCGGCGTCCTCTTCGTGCTAACGTTCGCCGACTATCTCACCCGCGGCTGGCTGATGAAGTAGCTCCTGTCAACTGCCAACTGCGAACGGACAACTGATATGCGCTACCTCGTCACCGGCGGGGCCGGCTTCATCGGCTCCAACTTCATCCGCTTTCTGTTCAAAAAATACGGCGACGACGCGCGCGTCGTGAACCTCGACAAGCTCACCTACGCCGGCATCCGCGAGAACCTCGCGGAGTACGAAGGCAAATCGAACTACCGCTTCGTGCACGGCGACATCGCCAAGCCGGAGGACGTGGCCGAGGCCTACAAAGGCGTCGACGGCACGGGCGTCGACGTCGTGGTGAACTTCGCCGCCGAGACGCACGTCGATCGGTCACTGATCGAGGCCGGCTCGTTCATCGAGACCGACGTCCACGGCGTGCTGGTGCTGCTCGAAGAAGCGCGCAAGCACGCGCCGAAGCTGCGGCGCTTCATCCAGATCTCGACCGACGAGGTCTACGGCTCGATCGCCGAGGGCTCGTTCCGCGAGACCGACGCGCTCAGTCCGCGCAATCCGTACGCGGCGTCGAAGGCCGGCGGCGACCGGATGGCGTATGCGTACGGACAGACGTACGGACTGCCGGTGATCGTGACCCGCGCCTCGAATAATTTCGGCCCGTACCAGTATCCGGAAAAGCTGATCCCGCTCTTCGTCACGAACGCCATCGACGATCAGCCGCTGCCGCTGTACGGCGACGGCAAGAACGTGCGCGACTGGTTGTTCGTCGAGGACCACTGCGCCGCGATCGACTTCCTGATCGAGCACGGCCAGAACGACGAGGTCTACAACGTCGGCGGCGGCAACGAGCGGGAGAACATCGAGATCACGCACCGCGTCCTCGAGCTCCTCGGGAAACCGAAGACGCTCATCACTCCGGTCGCCGACCGCGTCGGCCACGACCGCCGCTATTCGCTCAACACCGACAAGCTCGAGAGCATCGGCTTCAAGTGCAACACCGACTTCGACGCCGCGCTGGAGCAGACCGTGCGCTGGTACGCCGCGAACGAGCCGTGGTGGCGCGCGATCAAGGAGCGCAGCGCCGAGTTCAAGGCGTGGATGGCGCAGCAATACGGCGCGCGGTAGGCTCGTTCACGCGATCGCGCGCGCGATCGCGAACGCCGCGGCCGCGGCCAGGCCGCCGGTGATCGTCGTCTGGATCGCGCTCTTCCAGCGCTTCGCGCCGGTGTAGCGGCCCTTCACGTAGCCGAACACGAACAGCGCGATCAGCGTGATCACGCACGAGACCAGCAGCGCCGTGCTCGCGTTGCCGAGGATCATGTAGGGGCAGAGCGGGACGAGGCCGCCGGCGATGTACGCGCCGCCGATGACCAGCGCGCTCGTCGTCGCGCGCTTCGGGTCGGGCTTCTCCAGCCCCAGCTCGAAGCGCATCATGAAGTCGACCCACTCCTTCGGCCGCCGCGTCATCGCCTCGACCACCGGCGTGATGTGCTCCTCCGCCACGCCGTACTCGCGGAAGATGTCCGCGACTTCGTTCATCTCCTCGCGCGGGATCTCGCGCACCTCGCGCTCTTCGCGCCGCTGCTCCGCCAGGTAATGCTCGGCGTCGCTCTTCGCCGCGAGGTAACCGCCGAGGCCCATGGCGATCGAGCCGGCGGCGATCTCGGCGAGGCCCGCGGTGACGACGATGCCGCTCGACGCGATCGCGCCCGACAGTCCCGCGGCGAGGGCGAACGGCACCGTCAGGCCGTCGGCCATCCCGATCACGACGTCGCGCACCACCTCGCTCGACGTGAAGTGCCGCTCCACGTGCAGCGTCTGCGGCATCAGTTGGACTCCGCGCACTTGCGGATGTCGTCGATGAGCTGCGACATGTCGAACGGCTTGGCGTGGATGCGGAACACGCCGCCGTCGAACTTCTTGAGGATCTCGTTCTCCGGCACGGCCGACGCGATGATCGTGCACTTCACCAGGTCGGGATGGTGCTGCTGCATGTAGCGCAGGACGGCGAATCCGTCGACCTTCGGCATCATCAGGTCGAGGATGATCAGCGAATAGCCGTCGTTTTTGTCGATCCGTTCAATCGCCTCGGCGCCGTCGCGCGCCGTTTCGACCGCGAGGTTCTGCCGCTCGACGACCTTCGCCAGCATGGTACGGATCGGCTCATCGTCGTCGACGACGAGCGCCCGTTTCTTCGATTCGAGTGACATGCACGGTGCAGTCTGCCTTTAAGCCGCCGCCGCTGCAATCACAAAAGGAAGGGCCACCAGCCCGACCACGATGGCCAGCGGAATCAGGATCGCCGCGATGACGATGCCGGCCGTGATCAGCACGACGAACTTGAGCAGAACGAGCACCGCGATGAGCGGAATGAAGAGCAGTTTCAGCGGCAGCAGGACCAGCTTGAACGTGACCTTGAGCGCCGTCGCCGCCACCGCCAGCGCCGCGACCACGATCGCGCCGATGAAGAGCATTGCGAAGAGTGCCAGGAGCGTGAGCATGTTCGTGCCTCCGATTGGAGATACGTATGGCGAGCGCGCAGGTTTTCGCGCTACGGCTGCTTGTAAACGACGCCGTTCTTCATCACGAACGACACATGCTCGAGCACGTGCACGTCCTGCAGCGGATCCGCCGGCACGGCCACGAGATCGGCGTACTTGCCGGCCTCGATCGAGCCGATCCGTTTGTCCCAGCCGAGGAGGCGGGCGCCGCCCATCGTCGAGGCGGTGATGGCGTCGAGCGGTTTCATCCCGCCCCACTCCACCATCAGCGTCAGCTCGTGCATGTTCGTGCCGTGCGCGCCGACGCCGGCGTCGGTGCCCATCGCGACCGGGACGTGGTTCGCCAGCGCGATCTTCAGCGCGTTGCGCGCGCCCGCGGCCGCGGCGAGCGCCTTCTCGGCGCGCAGCCCCTTCAGCACGCCGCTCTTCGCCGCCTTTTCAACCGTCTCCACTGCGGAGAGCGTCGGCACGAGATACGTCCCGCGCTCCGCCATCATCTTCGCCGCCTCTTCATCAAGGAACGAGCCGTGCTCGATCGACGAGACACCCGCCTTCACCGCGAGCTTGATCCCTTCGGTTCCATGCGCGTGCGCCGCGACCTTGCGCTCGAGCTTGTGCGCTTCGTCGACGAGCGCCTTCAGCTCCTCGAACGAGTACTGCGTCGCGCCGACCGCATCGCCCTCGGACAACACGCCGCCGGTCGCGCAGACCTTGATTACATCCGCGCCGTACTTCACCTGGTAGCGCACCGCGGCGCGCACTTCCTCCGCGCCGTTGGCCACGCCGTCGCGCGGCCCGCGCTCCACCACGCCGGGACGGAACCCGTTGTCGTCGCAATGACCGCCGGTGATGCCGATGGCGTGCGCCGCCGTCCGCATGCGCGGTCCGGCGATGTGTCCTTCGTTGATGGCCTGCCGCAGCGCGACGTCGTTGAAGTACGACGCGCCGACGTTGCGCACCGTGGTGATGCCGTCGAGCAGCGTCTTCTGCGCGTTCTCCACGCCGCGGATCGCGCCGTAACCCTCGAGGTCGCGCACCTCGGCGTCGTCCCAGCCCGGCTCGCCGAGCGCGCGGCCGATGAGGTGCGTGTGCGCATCGATGAAGCCGGGCATGATCGTCGCGCCGCCGAGGTCGATCACCTTCGCTTTCGGCGGGATCGCGAGGTTCGCGCCGGCCGCCGTGATCGTGTCGCCGTCGATGATCACGACGGCGTTCGACACCGGCGCGGAGCCGGTGCCGTCGATCATGTGCGCCGCCTTGATGACGATCGTCTGGGCGAAAAGAGGCGTCGACAGAAGAAGGGCGATCAGGAAGTTACGCATGAGGCGCGATTGTAGCTGCGCCCGCGCGGGCCGGTGTAAACGCTCTGTGGCCGAATGATCCGGTTGTCCTTCCGCTGCTCGAGGCAGTGCGCGATCCAGCCCGCGACGCGGGCGATGGAGAACGTCGGCGTGAAGAGCGGCACCTCGAGTCCGAGGCCGTGCAGCAACAGCGCGGTGTAGAACTCGACGTTCGTCTGCAGGTTGCGGCCCGGCTTGTACTCCTCGAGCAGGCGGATGGCCGTCGCTTCGACGGCTTTCGCCAGCTCGTACAGATGCATATCGCCGCCACGGGTGAACATCCGCTCGGCGGCGGCGGCGAGGACGTCGGCGCGCGGATCACGCACTTTGTAGACGCGATGGCCGAAGCCCATCAGCTTCTCGCCCGCTTCGATCTTCCGCCGCAGCACCTCTTCGGCGCGCGACGCGTCGCCGATCTCGAAGACCATGTCGAGCGCCGGTCCCGGCGCGCCGCCGTGCAGCGGCCCTTTCATCGCGCCGAGTGCGCCGGTGATCGCGGAGACGAGATCGGACTCCGTCGACGTGATGACGCGCGCGGTGAACGTCGACGCGGAGAGCCCGTGATCGACGACCGTGTTGAGATACGTCTCCATCCCGCGCACCCGCTCCGCGTCCGGCACTTCGCCGCTCAGCATGTAGAGGTAGTTCGCGGCATGCGAGAGGTCCGCGCGCGGCGCGATCGGCTCGAGATCGTGGAGCAGACGCCAATAGGTGGCGACGATGGTGGGGAAGGTGGCGACGAGATTCATCGCCTCATCGCCAACGGCGAGCGTGATCGTTCCCGCCGCCATGCGCAGCGCGTCCATCACGGATAACCCCGCAACCGCGCAACCGCGCAACAACTCGACCGTTGCAGCAGGGAGCGCACGCCGCGATGCGAGTGCCGTGCAGAACGCTCCCACGTCAGAAGGCAGCTCCCCATGCCACAACAGCCACACCGTCTCCTCGAACGTCGCGTTCATCGCCAGCTCCGCGACGTCGAAGCCGCCGATGATCAACTCGCCCGCCTGGCCGTCCACCATGCTGAGCCGCGTCTCCGCGGCAACGACACCTTCCAGTCCCTTGTTCGTGCTCATGCGGTCCAACTTAGGTGGCGTAGACGATTTAGTCAACATTGATTCATCGATCAACGTGTTATGATCTGCGCATGTGGATCTCCGCAGCCGAGGCCGCCCGTCTCCTCGGCGTCAGCCGTGAAACGCTTTACGCCTACGTCAGCCGCGGCTTCATCCGTTCCGAGCCGCTGCCCGGACGGCCGCGCGTCCGCCGCTACTCGAAAGAAGACGTCGGCCGCCTGCGCCGCCGCAGCGAAGAGCGCCGCGATCCGGAGAAGGCCGCCGGCAACGCGCTGCAGTGGGGGATGCCGATCCTCGAGTCGTCGATCAGCCTGATGGCCAACGACCGGCTGTACTACCGCGGACACGACGTCGCCGAACTGGCGCGCACGCGTTCCATCGACGAGGTGGCGTCGCTGGTCTGGTGCGGCAACTTCGACACCGACTTCAGCGCGACGCCGCTGCATGTCGTCGCCGGTGGACGGAGCGCCGAGGGGTTGCCGTTCGTCACGCGGGCGCAGGCCATGCTGCCGCTCGTCGCCGCGCGCGATCCGCTCGCCTTCGATCTCCGCCCCCAGGCCATCGCGCAGACCGGCTGGCGGATCGTCAACCTGTTGACCAGTGTCGCCGCCGAATCGTCGGAGCTCGAGCCGGCGATCGAAGACACGTTGGCGACGCACTGGAAGCCGCGCGGCGCGAACGCCGCGTCGGTCATCCGCGCCGCGCTCATCGCGTGCGCCGACCACGAGCTGAACGTCTCCGCCTTCACCGCCCGCTGCATCGCCTCGGCCGGCGCGAATCCGTACTCCGTCGTCGTCGGCGGCCTCGCCGCGATCGAGGGCGTCAAGCATGGCGGCGCCACCGCCCGCGTCGAGACGCTGTTCGAGGAGCTGAAGCGCTCGCGCGACATCCGCAAGACGCTCGCCGCGCGACTGCGCCGCGGCGAAACGGTGGAAGGCTTCGGCCATCCCATCTACCGCGACGGCGACCCGCGCGCCAAGCTCCTCTTCGCGCTGCTGAAGGAGCACTACCCGAAATCGAAAGAGCTCGCCTTCGCCCGCGACGTCGCCAAAATCGGCGAAGAAGTTCTCGGCGAAAAGCCGACCATCGACTTTGCCCTCGTCGCGCTCGTGCACACGCTCAAACTCCCCGAGGGAACGGCGCTCACCCTCTTCGCCATCGGCCGATCGATCGGCTGGATCGGCCACGCCATGGAGCAATACGAGACGGCCGCGACCATACGGCCGCGGGCAAAGTACGTGGGGCCGATGCCGAGGTAGGGAAACGTCCCCTTAACGACACTCCTCCATTGAACCTCGGAGGAGATATGCCCACACCCGCGCGTCAAAGCCGTACGCGCCAGCCGCGGCTGCCGGTCCTCGGCAGCACCGCACCTCAGCCCGCACTTCCGCCGCCGCCCGCCACCACCACTTCGCCGCTCGTCGCGGCGGCGGCGCAGATCGAGCGCGATCGGCCGCAATATCGCGCGCTGCGCGTCTACGCGTTCGATCCGAGTCGCGGACGCCGGCTCGGCAACTACATGACGGTGCGCGTCAACTACGAGGCGCTGACGAAGGAGTTGAAAGGCCGGCAGCTGCACGTCATCGACTACGACGCGGCGAACAAGTGCTACTACGCGCCGGCGAACCTCAACTCGCAGGCGGCGCTCGTCGAAGCAGGCTACGAGCCGAGCGAGTCCGATCCGCGCTTTCATCAGCAGATGGTCTACGCCGTCGCCATGCAGACCATCGACATCTTCGAAAAAGCGCTCGGCCGCGACATCCGCTATTCGTTCGACCGCGAGGGCGATGACGCGACGCGGCTGCGCGTCTTCCCGCACGCGATGTACGAGGCCAACGCGTACTACTCGCGCGAGCTCGGCGCGCTGCTGTTCGGCTACTTCAAGGCCTCGGACGACGATGCCGGCAGCGGACTGCCGGGCGGCACGGTCTTCACCTGCCTCTCCCACGACATCGTCGCGCACGAGACGACGCACTCGATCGTCGATACGCTCCGCTCCGCGTTCATGGAGCCGAGCAATCCCGACGTGCCGGCGTTCCACGAGGCCTTCGCGGATATCGTCGCGCTCTTCCAGCATTTCAGCTTCGAAGACGTGGTGCGCGACACGCTGCGGCGTTCGGGCGGCATCCTGCACCGCTTCAACCTCCTCCCGCGCGGCGGCAGCACGACGACCGATCCCGAAAAGAAGAGCTTCATCATCGGCGAGATGCCGGAAGGCAATCCGCTGCTCGACCTGGCGCGTCAGTTCGGCGAGTCGATGGGACGCCGCGCCGCGTTGCGCAGCGCCCTCGGCGTGCCGCCCGATCCGTCGCTGCTGGCGAATGCGACCGAGCCGCACGAGCGCGGCGCGGTGCTCGTCGCCGCGGTGTTCGATGCGTTCTTCAGCGCGTTCATGGAGCGCAGCGCGGACCTCATCCGCCTCGCGCGCGCGGCCGCGGGCGGCTCCGACGACATCCATCCCGACGTCGCGGCGCGCCTGGCGAGAGAAGCGGCGCGCACCGCGCAGCACTTCTGCACGATGTGCATCCGGGCGATCGATTACTGCCCGCCGGTCGACATCACGTTCGGTGAATTCCTGCGCGCCCTGATCACCGCCGACACGATGCTGTACGCCAGCGACGCGCACGAATATCGCGAGACGCTGATCCAGGCGTTCCGCGCGCGCGGCATCTATCCCGACGGCGTGCCGTCGCTCGCGGAGGAGTCGCTGCTGTGGGACAAGCCGGCGCCGGGGACGCCGATCTGTCCGGGGCTGCGCTTCAACCTGATCAATCCCGATCAGCACACCCGCGAGAATCGCGACGCGCTCGAGCTCGTGGTGCGCTCGAATCCGTTCTGCTTCGGCTTGTGCGAAGACGACCAGCACGACTGCACGGACTGCGACTGCAAGATCCCGGATTCGATCAAGGTCGTGAAGTCGGTCAACACCGTGATCCGCGGCGGCGAGCAGCGGCCGAAGGTCGAGTTCGTCGCGGAGATCGTCCGCTCCGTCGCGCTGGACGGCGATCCGGACGTCAAGTTCAGCGGCGGCTCGACCGTCATCTTCGACAGCGGCGGGCGTCCGGAGATGGTCGTCTACAAGAAACTGAGCTCGAAAACGCGCCGCGAGGCGCAACGCGCGCTGGCGCAGGCGGGACTCGCCGCCGCGGCGCCGTACGACGTTCCGAGCGACACGCAGACGCGTCTCGCATCGATCCATCGGGGGCTGAAATGAAACTTCGTGTCCGGATGTATCGCGTCGGCTTCGGCGACTGCTTTCTCGTCACGGTGCCGGACGGCAAGAAGGGGAAGCACATCCTGATCGACTGCGGCGTGCACGCGCAGAGCAAGTTCAAAGGCATCAGCGAGGCGGTGCAGGCGATCAAGAAAGAGACGGAGAACAAGCTCGCGGTGGTCGTGGCGACGCACGCGCACGCCGATCACATCAGCGGCTTCGGCAGCGAGGCGGCGGCGTTCCAGGAGTTCGAGGTCGGCGAGGTCTGGATGCCCTGGCTGGAGGACCTGTCGAATCCGAAAGCGAAGAAGCTGCACACGAAGAACGCGGCGCTGGCCGGGCTGCTGCACGCGCATCTGCAGCTGGCCGGCGCGAACGTCGATCCACTCGTCGAGAGCATCGCGCTCAATGCGCTCGGCGCGAACGGCCGCTCGCCGGACGGCAACAACGCGAAGGCGCTGGCGCTGCTGCGGGGCGGCTTCGGCGACAAGAAGCGGACGTCGTACCTGAAAGCGGGCGACGTCTTTCAGAACGCGGGCGGCATCAAGGGGCTGACCGTGAGCGTGCTCGCGCCGTCGGACGATCCGTCCTTCCTCAGCAAAATGAATCCGCCCGAGGCGCAGCTGTACGGGCTCGATGCGAACGGCAACGTGACGGCGAGCGACGCGTTCCGGCCGTTCGCCCAGCGCTGGTCCGCACCGGACGGTCCACTCGACGACGCATATCGCGCGCTGCTCGAGCAGACGGTCGCGTTCCCGGTGCAGGCGCTCGCGCTGTCGGTCGACAACTATCTCAACAACACGAGTCTCTGCCTCCTGCTGCAGTACCAGGGGAAGACGCTGCTCTTCCCGGGCGACGCGCAGTGGGGCAACTGGATGTCGTGGCAGGACCAGTGGGACTCGATCCTCGGCGACATCGATTTCTACAAGGTCGGCCACCACGGCAGCCACAACGCGACGCCGCACGAGGCGCTCGACAAGATGACGAGCAAGTCGGTGGCGGCGATGGCGTCGACGGATACGGTGGTGTCGTTCAACCGCGGCAAGTTCCCCGTGCCGTATTCGAAGCTGGTGAACGCGGTGAAGAAACAGGTCGGCAATCGCTACGCGCAGAGCGACCAGTTGAAGAAAGCGGGCGCGCCGTTCAAGGCGGGCGCCGCGTGGTGTGACTACCTGATCTGATGAAAAAACTCGCGACGGTCGTTCTCTGCCTCCTCGCTCACGCTGCCTTCGCGCAAAACGAAGGGAACAACTGGATTTTCGGACGAGCGGCGAGCCTCAACTTCGGCCCGCAGCCGTTCACCGGCGCGCCGGCCGCGAGCCTCGGAGCGGCGCCGCTCGAAGGATCCGCCGTGATCTCCGACGCGTCCGGAAAGCTGCAGTTCTACACGGATGGCTTGATGGTGTGGAACGCAAACCACCTCCTGATGACGAACGGCAACGGCCTCAAAGGCGGCAGCTCCGCGACGCAGTCAGCGCTGATCGTTCCGTGGCCCGGCACCGAGTGTAAGAAGTGGCTCATCTTCACCGTGCAGGCGCAGGAGGAAGTCGGAAAGGGCGATCAGGAGCTGAACTACTCCGTCGTCGACATGTCGCAGTCGGGCGGCCTCGGCTCGGTCACGTCGAAAAACAACCTGCTCGAATCCGCCGTCACGGAGAAGCTCACCGGCGTTGCGGACGGCTCCGGCGCCTACTGGGTCGTCGCGCATCGCTTCACGAAGTCGAACAACACGAGCAGCATCAACAGCGAGTTCTGCGCGTACCACGTCACCGCGTCGGGCGTCAGCGGACCGGTGGTTTCCACCGGATGGCCGCACGTCGTCGGCAGCGGCACGCACGCGCCCGGAGTGGCCAGCGCGGGACAGATGAAGATCTCGCCGGACGGCACATTGATCGCGGCCGCCGTCAACACGGCGTTCGTCGAGATCCATCATTTCGATCGCACGACCGGCAAGGTCATCCCGCCGTCGATGAAGATCGATGCCGACGCCGGTTCGGGCAATCCGAAGCCGCCGTTCGGCGACTCGTCCGTGTACGGACTGGAATGGTCGCCGAACGACAATTACCTCTACATCGCGACGCTCCGCAACAGCGGCGAGCTCTTTCAGTTCACGAATCTCTTCTCGACGCCCAGCGGTGTCTCGGTCGCGCCGGGAAGCGGCGGCAGCGGCTACGACATCGGCGAGCTGCAGCTCGCGCCGAACGGGAAGATCTATGTCGCGCGGAACAACCAGACCTACGTCGGCGTCATCAACGCGCCGAATTCGAGCTCGTGTCAGTACGTCGGCAACGGCGCACCATTGCTGACGGGGAAGTCGGAGCTCGGTCTGCCGACCGTCATCCAGGGCTCGTATGCGTGCGCCGGCGTGACGGTGTCGTTATCACTCGACGACGATCAACGGCGTCGTCTTCTGCTGCGAGGACGCGCCGCCCGCGGCTGATCGTTTCTGCTGCATCCAGCCATGCCCGCCCGGATCGATCCTGACGACGATCAACGGTGTGACCTACTGCTGCAACGCCGACAACGGGACGATCGATCCGAAGACCGGCCGGCTCTGCTGCACGATCAAGAATCCGTGAACGGACCGATTACATCCCGCTGACGATCTCGAAGTACTTCGCGAACGCGATCATGCCGCCGCAGGCCTGCTGCCAATCGTAGTTCTCGTTCGGGGCGTGGTAGCCGTGCTCGGGGAGTGAGAGGCCGAGGAAGAGGACGGGGCAGCGCAGGACCTGCTCGATCGAGATCACGGCGCCGATGGAGCCGCCTTCACGGACGAACACCGGCTCGCGGCCGAACGCGAACTTCATCGCGGCGCGCACCGCATCGGGCAGCGGACCTTCGGTCGGCGCCTTGTACGGATACATCGCCGCCTCCGCCTCGATCCGCACGTCCTTGTTGTGCTCCTTCACGAACTGCTTCACGAGCTTGAGGATCTTCTTCGGGTCCTGGTTGGCCACGAGGCGGCAGGAGATCTTCACCGACGCGCGCGGCGGGATCACGGTCTTGATGCCGGGGCCGGTGTAGCCGCCGGTCACGCCGTGTACCTCGAACGTCGGCATGGCCCAGATGCGCTTCATCACATCGAGCGCATCCTCGGTGCGGATCGATTTGTACAGATGGTCCTTCTTGAACGCCTTGACCGAGAAGCCGGAGTCGCGGAACTCCTGCAGCTCGCGCTTCGACGGCGGCACGACGTCGTCGTAGAAACCTTTGATCTTCACCTTGCCGGTCGTCGCGTCGTACATCTGCGAGACGAGCTTCATCAGCTCGCCGAGCGGATTGCGCGCCGCGCCGCCGGTCGTGCCGGAGTGCTGGTCGGTCTGTCCCGTCTCGAGCACCAGCTCGAAGCCCTGCAGTCCGCGCAGTCCGGCGGGACACGCGGGACGCTGGCGCGACACCCAGATCGTGTCGCTGACGATCACGTGGTCGGTTTTCAGGCGATCGGCATGCTTCTTCACGCCCTGCTCGAAATTCGGCGAGCCGATTTCTTCCTCGAGCTCCCACAGCACGCGGAGGTTCGCGCGGACGCCCGCCTCGCGCGCGGCGCGGATGCCCCACAGCGCGGAGAGCGCCGGGCCTTTGTCGTCGGTGGTGCCGCGGCCGAAGTAGCGGTCGCCGTCGCGCGTGAAGGTGAACGGCTCGCTGTTCCACGGCTCTGTTTCACGCGACGCCGGCTGCACGTCGAGATGGTTGTAGACCGTGACGGTCGGCGCGTTCGGATCGACGTCGAAGCGGCCGTGCACGAGCGGATTGCCGTCGGTCTCGAGGACGTCGGCCTGCCCGCCGAGGTCGCGGACGAGCTTCGCCGCGGTATCGGCCATGCGGCGGATGTCGGCGGCGCGCTCCGGATCGGCGGAGACGGTCGGGATCTCGACGAACTGCTGCAGCGTCGATTCGTAGCGATCGCGCTCGTTGCGCGCGAACTCGGAGAGGGACTTCTTGTCGAGTTTCATTGCGCGCCGGATTGTATGACGAAGCTCAGAGCGATTCGTTGAGGAGCAGCACGAGCTCCAGCGTCCGCATGTCGGCGGCAGCGCCGCTGGCGACGACGTAGCCGTCGTTCTGCAGCTCGATCACGCGCAGCCGATCGAGGTCGCCGCGGCTCACGCCATTCTCTTTCGCGAACTCCAGCCACTGCGCCGGGACGCTCGCTTCGAGCTCGCTCTCCGCGAGCACCGGCTCGCCCGCGCAGTTGATGTGCTCGCACCCGAACTGCTCCGCGCATTGCGGGCACGGCGGCGGATCGCTGAAGTCTTCGAGCTCGCTCTCCGTGAGCACGCGCATCAAGCCGTTGCGCTTCTCGCGCACGTACCGCAATCCGCTCTCGCTGCTCGACAGGATGTCGAAGCGTTCGCTCTTCTGCTCTGTCATGATCTCCGCATCCTAATGCGCGACCTCGACCTCGGCAACGGCATCGTCGTCCCGGAGCAACTGCTGCGATCGGCAACGTCGCGCAGCGGCGGCCCCGGCGGGCAGAACGTGAACAAGGTGGAGTCGCGCGTGACGATCGAGGTCGACGTCGACGCGCTCCCGCTCAGCGACGAACAGAAGATGCTGGTCCGCACGCGCCTGGCCGGCCGCATCAACCGCGACGGCGTCTTGCGCGTGACGTCGCAGGCCGCGCGCAGCCAGCTGCTCAATCGCGATCACGCGCTCGACCGGATGGAAGAGCTGCTGCGCGACGCGCTCGTCGAGCAGCGTCCGCGCAGGAAAACGCGCGTGTCGAAAGCAGCGAAACAGCGCCGCATCGAGGAGAAGAAGCGGCGATCGCAGACGAAGAAGCTGCGGTCGGGCCCTCCATGCTGAGCGTAGCGAAGCATCAGCCAAGGCGCCGCGAGGAACACGTTCAAGCGCGGCGCCTTGGTTGATCCTTCGCTGCGCTCAGGATTACTCTGCCGCGTCATGCGCAAGCTGCTGCTCCTTCTTCTTCTCGCCCTTCCGCTCGCCGCCCAGGACTACGACAAGGTCGTCACGGACGTCCTCGCGAAGTCGGGCGCGCCGAGCGCCTCGGTTGCCATCGTGCGCGACGGCAAGATCGTCTTCGAGCACGCCTACGGCAACGCGCGACTCGATCCGCCGACGCCGGCCACGCCGCAGATGCGCTACAGCATCGGCTCGATCAGCAAGCAGTTCACCGCGGCGGCGATCCTGATGCTGGCCGAGGAAGGAAAGCTCTCGCTCGACGACAAGGTGGTGCGCTGGCTGCCCGAGCTGACGCGCGCGAAGGATGTGACGATCCGCGAGCTGCTCTCGATGACCTCCGGCTATCAGGATTTCTGGCCGCAGGACTACGTGATGCCGATGATGATGAAGCCGGTGACGCCGCCGGAGATCCTCAAAGGGTGGGCGCAGATCCCGCTCGACTTCGAGCCGGGGACGAAGTGGCAGTACAGCAACACGAATTACGTGATCGCCGGCATCATCGCGGAGCGCGTCGCGGGGATGCCGCTGCTCGATTTCCTCCGTGCGCGCGTCTTCACGCCGCTGAAGATGACGACGGTGACGAACACGGATGAAGCGCCGCTGGGCGATGGCGATGCGATGCGTTACCTGCGCTACGCCGCCGGTCCGCCGCGTCCCGCGCCGAAGGAAGGCCGCGGCTGGATGTTCGCCGCCGGCGAGCTGGCGATGACGGCGCACGATCTCGCGCTGTGGGACATCTCGATGATCGATCAGACCGTGCTGCAGCCGTCGTCGTATCGCACGATGCAGACCGAGGTGGAGCTCGCGTCGGGTATCGGCACGCACTACGGCCTCGGCGTCTCGGTGAACATGGTCGACGGCCGCCGCCAGATCTCGCACGGCGGCGAAGTGTCGGGCTTCACCGCGCGCAATGAGGTCTATCCCGACGAGCGCGCCGCCATCGTCGTCCTCACCAACCTCGACGCCACGAACGCCTCGGAACTGATCTCCACCGCCCTCGCGAAAAAGATCTTCGCGACGACGGACGTCCCCGCCCTCGAGCTCGTGCAACGCATCTTCGAATCGCTGCAGAAGGGCCAGATCGACCGTGCGCTCTTTACGTCGAACGCAAATTCATACTTCACCGACCTCGCCCTCAAAGACTTCGCCGCCAGCCTCGGGCCGCTCGGCAAGCCGAAGGAGTTCACCCAGATCGCGCAGTCACTGCGCGGCGGGATGACGCTGCGGCGGTACCGCATCGTGTTCCCCAATCGCACGCTGCGACTCACCACGTTCACGATGCCGGACGGGAAGATCGAGCAGTACCAGATCGCGGTGGTGGAGTAGAGCGCTACGAGCGGTAATCCGCGTTTAGCGACACGTAATCGTGCCCGAGGTCACTCGCCAGTACCACGGTGCTCGCGTTTCCGCCGCCGAGGTCGAGGAGGATGGGGACGCGTTCGCGGGCGAAGACTTTGGCGGCGTCCTTCTCGCGGTACGCGGCGGGCTCGCCGTTCGTTACCAGCGTCACGGGGCCGGCGCTGAGCGAGACGCGTTTCACGCTGAACCGCGCGCCGCTGCGGCCGAGGGCGGCGAGGATGCGGCCCCAGTTCGGGTCGCCGCCGTGGAGCGCGGTCTTGACCAGCGGCGAGGTCGCGACGGCATGCGCGGCGGCGCGGGCGTCGCGGTCGCTGCGGGCGCCGCGTACCTCGAGCTCCATCACGCGCGTCGCGCCTTCGCCGTCGCGGACGATCATCCAGGCGAGCTCGCGGCAGACATCATTGAGCGCGCGCTGGAAATCGGCGAGGTCGCCGGTTGCACCGAGCTTCCCCGAGGCGAGGACGAGCACCGTGTCGTTCGTCGACGTGTCGCCGTCGACGGAGATCGCGTTGAACGATTGATCGACGGCGATCTTCAGGCACTTCTGCAGCGCGTCGGGCGTGACGTCGGCGTCGGTGAGCACGAACGCGAGCATCGTCGCCATGTTCGGATGGATCATCCCCGCGCCCTTCGCCACGCCCACCACCCGCCCGCGCTTGCCGCCCATCGCGTACGTTGCCTGCGCGGTCTTCGGGCCGACGTCGGTCGTGAGGATGGCGTGCGAGAACGCGTCGGCGCCGCCCGGTGACAGACGCGTGATCGCATCGGGCAGCGACTCGCGCACTTTCTTGTCGGGCAGCACGACGCCGATGACGCCAGTGGAGGCGAGGAAAATCTCAGCTTCTGAGCAGTTGAGCAGTTCAGCGGTCCGCGTCCTCACGCGTTTCGCCGCGTTGGTCCCCTCGATGCCGGTGACCGCGTTCGCGCAGCCGGCGTTGACCACGACCGCCTTCACGCGGCCGCCCGACTTCTTCAGCGCCGTTTTCGACAGCACGACCGGCGCCGCCTGGAAGCGGTTCTTCGTGAAGACGGCAGCCGCGTTCGCGCCATCCTCGGCGACGATCAGTCCGAGGTCCGGGCGCTTCTTGCGAATGCCGGCGCGGACGCCGGAGGCGAGGAATCCTTTGGGCAATTTCATTTGAGTTTCTTGGCCAGTTCTTCGAGTGTGCCGCTGCGAATGTGATTCCCCACGATCTCGTGCGCCTGGCGGAACGGCATCCCGGTGGCGGCGAGCTTGTCGGCGTAGCTCGTGGCCACGAGCTGGTCACTCGACGCCGCCTCGGCCATGCGCGCGCGATCGACTTTCAAGCCGGAGATCAGTTCCGCGATCGCCGGCAGCACGAGCGCGAGGACGTTGCGGATGCGGAACAGCGGCTCCTTGTCGAGCTGCAGGTCTTTGTCGTACGCAAGCGGCAGTCCCTTGAGCACCGCGAGCAAGCCGGTCAGCTCGCCGATCGCGCGTCCGGCGTGGCCGCGCGCGAGCTCGAGCACGTCGGGATTTTTCTTCTGCGGCATGCGCGACGAGCCGGTGGCCATCGCATCCGGCAGTTCGGCGTACGCCGCTTCATCGGTCGTGTAGAAAATCAAATCCTCGGCGAGATGCGAGAGGTGCGACAGCGTCATCGTCGCGGCGAAGAGGTACTCGGCGGCGAAGTCGCGATCGGAAACGGCATCGAGCGAGTTGCGCGTCGGCTGCGCGAAGCCGAGCGCCTGCGCGAGCTTTTCGCGATCGACCGGCAGCGGCGTCCCGGCGAGCGCGCCGGAGCCGAGCGGGCATTCATCGCCGCGCTGCGCCGCATCGTGAAAGCGCGAGAGATCGCGCGTCAGCATCTCGACGTACGCGCGGCACCAGAGCGCGAACGTGATCGGCTCCGCCTGCTTGCTGTGCGTATAGCCGGGCATCTTCGTGTCGGATTCGGCGGCGGCCTTGCGCTCCAGCGTCGCGCGCAACGCGGCGACCTGCGCCACCGCGTCATCGCACGCGTGCTTGAGCCAGAGCTTCAGATCGGTCGCGACCTGATCGTTGCGCGAGCGGCCGGTGTGCAGCTTGCCGGCGAGCGGTCCGATTTTTTCGAACAGCTTCGCCTCGACATACGAGTGAATGTCCTCGTGATCGCCACCACTCGGCGCTTCGATCGACTGCAACGCGTTGACGACCGTCTCGACCTCGGACGCCGACAGCACTCCGCACTCGCCGATGGCCCGGGCCCACGCGATCGAGCCCTGCACGTCCTCGGCGAAGAGCTCGCGATCGAACGCGAACGAGTCGTTCAGCGCGCGGAGCAGCTTCGACGGCTCCGACTCGAAACGGCCGCCCCACATCTTCACTGTGCGACCTCTCCCTTAATCACGAACGGCGCGATCCGCTTCCGTCCTTTGAGCTGCAGGCCGAACAGCTTGATGAAGCCCGCCGAGTCCTTCACGTCGTAGCCGGTCATGTCGAACGAGGCGAGGTTCTGCTGGTAGAGCGAGTAGGGCGACTGCCGGCCGATCACGCTGCACGAGCCCTTGTAAAGCTTCAGCGTGACGACGCCGGTGACGTCTTCGGTCAACACGTTGACGAACGCGTCGAACGCTTCGCGCAGCGGCGAGAACCACTGGCCGTTATATACGAGCTCCGCGTAGCGCGTGGCCATCCGCTCCTTTTCGTGCGACGACTCGCGGTCGAGCGTGATCGACTCCAGCGCCTTGAGCGCGGTGACGAGCAGCGTGCCGCCCGGCGTCTCGTACACGCCGCGCGACTTGATGCCGATCAGCCGGTTCTCCACGAGGTCCGCGCGGCCGATGCCGTGCGTGCCGCCGATCTCGTTGAGCGTGGCGACGAGCTGCGCGGGCGAGAGCTTCTCGCCGTTGACCGCGACCGGGATGCCGGACTCGAACGCGATCGTGATCCGCTCCGGCTCGTCCGGCGCGTTCATCGGATCGACGGTCAGCTTGAACATCGACGCTTCCGGCTCGAACGACGGGTCTTCCAGCGGTCCGCCCTCGTGCGAGAGGTGCCACAGGTTGCGGTCGCGCGAGTACGGGTCTTTCTTCGTGACCGGCACGGGGATGCCGCGCTCGGACGCGTAATCGATCGCATCTTCACGCGAGACGATCGACCACTCGCGCCACGGCGCGACGATCTTCAGCTCGGGCGCGAGCGCCTGGTACGCGAGCTCGAAGCGGACCTGGTCGTTGCCCTTGCCGGTGCAGCCGTGCGCAAGCGCGTCGCAGCCGGTGGCGAGGGCGATCTCGACCTGCTTGCGCGCGATCAGCGGCCGCGCGGTCGACGTGCCGAGGAGGTAGTCCTTTTCGTAAATCGCGCCGGCCTTCAGGACCGGAAAGAGGTAGTCGGCGGCGAATTCTTCCTTCGCATCGACGAGATGGAAGTCGCACGCGCCGGTGCGATACGCCTTGTCGGCGAGGTGGTGCGTCTCTTCGGCCTGGCCGACGTCGACCGCCACGGCGACGACGTCGCAGCCGTAGTTCTCTTTGAGCCAGGGGATGATGATGGAGGTGTCGAGGCCGCCCGAGTAGGCGAGTGCAATCTTTTTCACGCTGCTTTCTCCTGTGAAGCGGCGGCGAGCGTCTGCTCGAGCGCGCTGATGAATTCGGTGAGTGCTTTCTTCGGGACGATGTAGGGCGGCAGCAGTCGCAGCACGCGGTCGCGCGCCGTGCCGACGACGAAGCCTTTGGCCAGCAGCTCGCGCGCGACCGGGCCGGCCGGGCGATCGAGCTCGATGCCCCACATCATGCCCATGCCGCGGATCTCGACGATGGCCGGCGTCTTCGCCTGCATCGCCTCGAGCTGCTTCCTGAACCAGTAGCCGTAGGTGTCGACGCGCTGCACGAGCGCGGCGGACTTGAGCTCGTCGAGCACGGTCATGCCGAGGCGGCAGGCCACCGGGTTGCCGCCGAAGGTCGTGCCGTGATGTCCCGGCTTGACCAGGCCTTCGATGGCGTCGCCGGTCAGCACGGCGCCGAGCGGGAGTCCGCCGCCGAGCGGCTTGGCCAGCGTGACGATGTCGGGAACGACGCCGCTGTGCTGGAAGGCGAAGAGCTTGCCGGTCCGGCCGAGGCCGCACTGGATCTCGTCGAACACGAGCACGGCGCCAGTTTTGTCGGCGAGCTTCCGGGCCGTGAATAAATATTCATCGGTGAGCGGGATGATGCCGCCCTCGCCCATGACCGGCTCGAGAAAGATGGCGCAGACGTCGTTCGTCACGGCGGCTTCGAGCGCGGCGACGTCATTCGGCGCGACGAAGGTCACGCCGGGGACGAGCGGGCCGAACGGCGTGCGATACGCCTCGTGTCCGGTCATCGAGAGCGATCCGAGGGTGCGGCCGTGGAAGCTCTCCTCGAGCGCGACGATGCCGGTGCGGCCGGGGTTGGCCAGCCGCGCGAACTTCAGCGCCGCTTCGTTGGCTTCCGTGCCGCTGTTGCAGAAGAAGGCGCGGCGCAGTCCCGACTCGCGCACCAGCCGCTCGCCGAGGATCCCCTGCGCCGGATGGTAGAAGAGATTCGAGACGTGCAGCAGCGCGTCCGCTTCCTCGCGCATGGTCTTCACGAGCTTCGGATGCTTGTGCCCGAGGACGTTGACCGCGATCCCGCCGAGGAGGTCCCAGTACGCGCGGCCGTCGGCGTCGAAGAGTTGCGCGCCTTTGCCCGCGCGCGGATGGAACGGCGTGCGGTTGTAGGTGCCGAGGATGAAGGACTTTTCCCGCGCCTCGACGGCGGCGGGGGATTCGTCATGAAGAAGCATGGGTGCACTCCGTGATTCCGATTTTCACTTTCCCGACCCCGGCGCTCATCGCACCGAGAGCCGCCGTCAGCTTCGGTAACATTCCGCCCTTCACCACGCCGTCTGCAACGAGCGCATGCGCGTCGCTGGCATCGAGCTCCCCGACGACTTTGCCTTCGCTGTCCAACAGTCCCGGCACGTCGGTGATGAACTGCAGCGACTTTGCTTTCAGCGCTGCCGCAAGAGCCGACGCGGCGCTGTCGGCGTTGACGTTGAACAGCTGTCCGTCCGACGACATCGCGATCGACGAGACGACCGGGAGGATGCCGTACGTCAGCATCGACTTCACGAGCGTCGGGCTCGACGAGACGACGCGGCCGACGTGGCCGAGGTCGACGCCGTCGATCGGCGGGTGCTGCTCGGCGACGAGCGTGCCGGCGTCGCTGCCGGAGATGCCGGCGGCCTTCACGCCCATCGCGGTCAGCTCGCTGACGATCAACTTGTTGACCAATCCGCCGAGGACCGAGACGACGACATCGAGCGTCGCGTCGTCGGTGATGCGCAGGCCGGCGTGCGTCCGCTTCGCGATGCCGAGCTTGGCCAGCATCGCGTCGATGTGCTTGCCGCCGCCGTGTACGAGCACGACGTCTTCACCGGCCTGCCAGAGCGCGACGATCTCCGTGAGCGCATCAGCGCGCCGCGCGGCATCGTCGAGCAATGAGCCGCCGAGTTTGATGACTTTCACTGCAAGCCCTCCGTCTCCGGAAAGCCGTACATCCGGTTGAAGTTCTGCACGGCCTGCGAGGCCGCCCCTTTGAGCAGGTTGTCGATGACCGAGACGATCACGGCGCGGCGGCCGCCCTGCATCAGCTTCCAGCCGATGTCGCAGCGCGGCGTGTTGACGACGTCCTTCAGCTCGGGCAATTGCCCCGGCTTGAGGATCTTCACGAACGGCTTGCCGGCGTACGTTTTTTCGTAGAGGTGCGCGAGATCTTCGTCGGAGACGGCGTGCGTGAAGCCGACGTGCATCGTGGAGAGGATCCCGCGAACGCATGGCAGGAGGTGCGCGACGAAGACGAGCGTCGCCTTGTCGCCGAGGTGGAGGCCCTGGCGGATCTCCGGCTCGTGGCGGTGGTTGCCGACGCCGTACGCCTTGAAGTTGCCGAAGAGCTCCGTGAACGAATACGCGAGGTCGGATTTTTTGCCCGCGCCGCTGACGCCGCTCTTCGCGTCGATGATGACCGGCTGCTCACGATCGATGAGGTACGTGAGCGGCCGCAGCGCGAGGAGGATGGAGGTCGGGTAGCAGCCGGGGTTCGCGACGAGTCGCGCTTTCGACAGCTCGCCGTTGCACCATTCGGTGAGACCGTACGCCGCTTCGCCGAGGAGCTCGGGCCGCTCGTGCGCGAAGCCGTACCACTTCGGATAGAGGCCCGCCTGCTTCAGCCGGAACGCGCCCGACAGATCGACGACCTTCATCCCGAGGTCGAGCACTTTCGGCGCGACCTCGGCCGACACTTCGTTCGGCGTTGCCAGAAAGACGACTTCGGCGTTCGACGATTTGAGCGCGTCGACGGAGAACGATTCGGACGAGTACTCGCCGACGAGGTCCGCATGCGGATGCCGCTTGAGGATCGTCGTGAGCTCGGCGCCCGCGTATCCGGTGGCGCCGGCAACGGCGGCGCGAATAGGTGTCGTGTGTGTAGTCATGGTCGTTCTCGAATTTCAGGAGGTGACGGCGGCGGACGGGGCGGCGTATCAGGCGCGCGTGTGTCGTCGCGGTCGTTCCGGCGAGAGGCCGGCGATCTGTTGGACATGCCGCGCTAAGGCTGCGGCGTCCGCGGGGGTGGCGCAGGCGACGAAGATCGTGTCGTCGCCGCCGATGGTGCCGAGGACTCCCTCGAGCTGCGCGCCGTCGAGCGCGCTGGCGACCGGCTGCGCGGCGGCGACCGGCGTGCGGATCACGACGAGGTTGCCGGCGGCCTGCGCCGAGACGACGGAGCTGGCGATGAGGTGGTCGAGCCGCGCCTCGCGCCGGTCGCGCGGGATGAACGCGATCGGTGCGGGGAGCGGAGAGATTTCTTCAGGGACGACATACCCGGCGGGAGTCTTGGCCAGCCCGAGCTCGCGCACGTCGCGGGAGAGGGTGGGCTGGGTGACTTTGAAGCCGGACTTGCGGAGGAGCTTGAGGAGCTCTTCCTGCGAGGCGACGGAGGTCTCCCGGACGATCCGGAGGATCTCTTCACGCCGCCGAACGGCCTCGCCTGGTGCATGAATATTCATCGCGTCGAATTTTTATGCATAACGCGCGGCGGTGTCAAGTATTCCGGGAGTGCGGCGGCCATGCCGCCGCTGGGGTTTCACGCGACGGCCATGCCGTCGCGCCGCCGAGGCATGGCCTCGGCGGCAAAGGCAGCGGCGGCATGGCCGCCGCACTCCCGGAAACGCTTACTTCACCGACGCGGTGTAGACCTCTTCCATCGCCGGCTTGGAGCAGCCGGCCACAGCCTGCTGGTTGCGGCGGCTGTCGGTCCAGACGGGGTGCGCGACGCCGCCGAACGCGACGAGTCCGGAGTAGTCGCCCTGCTGGTTGCCGTAGTTGATCGCGCTGCAGGGATAGACGCCGTCGCAGTCGTGCTCGTTCGACGACGCGGTCGAGACGCGCACGTTCGGCGCGAAGCTCGCGCCGCCGTTGCTGGAGCGCGCGAGATAGATGTCGGTCATGTAGCGCTGGCCGGTCGTGTCGTTGCGCGTGTCGTAGAACGAGACGTTGACGACGCCGTTCGTCGGGTCGATCGACAGCCACTGGTTGAAGCGATCGACGGCGAACGGCAGGGCGTCGGTGGCGGCCACGGGCAGCGACCAGCTCGCGCCCTTGTCATCGGAGAACGACGTGAGGATGTCGGTCGTGCCGTTGGCCACGAGGTCCATCCAGGAGCAGACGAGGCGGCCGCGATGCGCGCCGCTGCTGCGGTCGGCGTCGCACGCCGGATAGACGAGCGCCGCGCGGAAGAACTCCGCCGGGATGGCGATGTCGAACGGCAGCTGCTTCGACGAGATGACCGACTGCCTGTCCCACGTCACGCCGCCGTCGAACGAGCGGTTGAAGGCGATCGTGTTCGCCGCGTAGTCGTTCCAGGCGAGATAGAGCTCGCCGTTCGGTCCGGTGAACGGACAGGCGCCGATGGCGCGGCCCGGTCCCTTCGGATCGTCGGCGCGGTTGGAGGTGAACGTCGCGCCATGGTCGGTCGAGCGTGCCACGCGCACGCCGCCGCCGGTCGAGCCGCCGCTCGCGGCGTCCCAGGCGATGTAGACGCGGTCGCGGAACGGGCTGCCGGCGTTCGCGTCGGCGGTGATCATCGGCTTGTCGTTGAAGTGATCGCTGCCGCTGGAGAAGTCGAAGAACGTCGCCTGCGGGTAGGTCTTCCCGCCGTCGGTCGACCGCGCCACCGACATCTCGCTGCCGTTGACGCCGTTGCCGTTGCCGAAGAAGACGACGATGGAGCCGTAGAAGAGATTGCCCTGCGAGTCGAAGGCGAGCGTCGGATCGGAGCCGAAGCGGACGCCATTCGCGCCGATCGGCGGCGGCAGCGGGATGTCGGTGCCGGTCCAGCTCTTGCCGCCGTCGGACGAGGCGTACGCGCGCATCGGATCGCGATAGATCTCGTTCGAGCCGGCCGCGAGCTGCCGCGCGTTGCTGGTGTTGAGCGTGATGTACGTCTCGCTTTGCGGACCGCATTCGTTCGATACGTCCACATTGGAACCGTCGCTGACGGAGCTGGTCGGCCCCGTGGCCGCCATCTCGCCGCTCTTGATCAGGTACTGGTACTTGTCCCACCAGGTAGGGTTGTTCTGACTGTTCGTCTGGGCGAATGCCGCCGGGACGAGCAGCGTGATGAGAGAGAGAAGATAAAGCTTGCGCATGTGGTCCTCCGCGCGCGCAAGTCGCAAACGGGCCGCCAGGGTTGTTGGGTTGTTAAGTTGTTGGGTTGTTTGGGGTTGCGCGGTTACGCGGTTGCGCTGACTGGGTCAGATGTGGGGCGTTTTTCAGCGATTGACCCGCGGGTGGGTCAAGGAAGGACATAATTGCTGCTGTCATGCGTGATGGCGTCCCATCCCTCGACGATCTCGGGCGCGACCTGCTGCGCGTCGGCGCCGCGCGCAAGGCGCTCTGCCTCGCCATGCCGTTCGTCGTCGCCGCGCTCTTCTTCGTCTTCACGGCGCGCGGGTGGTGGATCGCGTCGGTCGGCTGCACGATGGTGCTGAGCTTCATCACCTACGGCTCGGTCTCGCACGATCTCGTGCATCGCAATCTGCACCTTCCGCCGTGGCTGAACGAGCCGCTGCTCGCGCTGGTCGAGCTGCTGACGTTCCGCAGCGGACATGCGTATCGCTGGACGCATCTCCATCATCACGCGCGCTTCCCGGCGAGCGATGACATCGAAGGCGCCGCCGCCGCGATGCCGTGGTGGCGCGCGCTGCTCGACGGCGTCACGCTGCAGCCGCGGCTCTGGGCCAACGCGCTGCGGCATCGCGGCGCGCACCGGCCGTGGGCGGTCGCCGAGGCGGGGACGATCATCGTGATGCTGATGTTCGCGACGCGGAATCTCACGCTCGCGGTTTACGCACTGCTCGTGATCGCCGGCAGCTGGATCTTTCCGTTCATCACGTCGTACCTCGTACACGATCCGCACGGCGCGGACGAGCTGCAACAGACGCGGCTCTTCCGCGGACGGATGCTCTCGCTCGTCGCGTTCGAGCATCTGTACCACCTCGAGCATCACCTCTTCCCGCAGGTGCCGCATCAACGCTGGCCGGAGCTGGCGCGGCGGCTCGATCCATTTTTCGAGAGCCACGGCGTGCGCGCCGTAAGATTGTGGTTCTGATGAACGACGATCGCGGATTCATCGAGACGTTGATCGGCGACGGGCGCCCGCTGCTGAACCTCGTCGCGCTGACGCTGATCGGATGCGGCGGCTTCGCGATTTTCCAGGCGGCGAGCGGCGGCTTCCTTCCGCAGGACGTCGCGTTCCTCGGCATGTCGGCGGACCAGCTGTGCAACCTGCAGGGCTGCCGCATCCTGCACTTCATGGTGCACGACCGCGTCTCGTTCGGCGGCGTGATGATCGCCACCGGCATCATGTATCTATGGTTGTCGGAGTTCCCGTTGCGCAACCGCGAGTCGTGGGCCTGGTGGGCGTTCGTGGTCAGCGGCACCTGCGGCTTCCTCAGCTTCCTCGCCTACCTCGGCTACGGCTACCTCGACACCTGGCACGGCGCGTCGACGATGATCCTGCTGCCGCTGTTCGTGGCGGGACTGTGGCGGACGCGCGGCATGACGGACAAGAGTGTCCGTCCCACATGGCGCATCCAGGGCCTCGGCCAGCTGCTGCTCGTGATGTCGACGTTCGGCATCTCGATGGCGGGCCTGACGATCATGACCGTCGGCATGACGCGCGTCTTCGTGCCGCAGGACCTCGATTACATGGGCCTCAGCGCGGCGCAGATCCGCGCGATCAACACGCACCTCGTGCCGCTCATCGCGCACGACCGCGCCGGCTTCGGCGGCGCGCTCTTCTCGTGCGGCCTCGCGATGCTGTTCTGCACCGCGTTCGGCAGGCCGTCGAAGAGCCTGCGCCAGGCGCTGCTCCTCGCCGGCATCGCCGGCTTCACGACTGCGATCCTGATCCATCCGGTGATCGGCTACACGAACCTCTCGCACCTCGGGCCGGCGGTGTTCGGATGCGCGGTGTACTTCGTCGGGTTGGCGATCAGCACGCGCCAACGTGCGGCGGCAGGCGTACCTGCCGCCGCGTGACGTAACGCGAGCTACGGGTTCCCGCCGCCCTGTTGCGGGCCGCTGTGACCCTCGACACGTGCGGACAGATCGCCGAACGGATGCTCGGCACCCTTGCACTTCGGCGGTGGATCGCACGGCTTCATCGGCGACTTCTGGTCGTCGGTGGGCGGACAAGCCTTCTGCACCGCGTCGGCCGCGTCGCAGAGCTTCGAGCGCAGCGGCGGCTTATCGTCGTTGCACTCGCCCTTGTCCTTGCACGGATCGCACGGGAGCGCCAGCTCCTTCGCGCAGAGATTGAACGGCTTCACGTTGAAGTTCTCGTCGATGGTGCGCATCGATGCGAGCTGCTGCAGCACGAGGCAGGCGATGACGCGGCCGAGCTTCTGCCCCGCCTCGTGATCGCTGCGCCAGTGGACGCCGGCCCACATGCGTCCGAGCCCGATGTTGTCGGCGAGGTAATCGAGCTCCGTCGCGATCGAGGTCTTCGGCCCGAGGAACGGCGGCGTGTCCTCGGCGCCGAAGAAGAACTTGAGGATCTCACTCGCCGCGGCGGAGTACGTGCTGTGTCCGGACGGATACGCCGGATGGCGCGGCGTGCCGGGATATTTTTCGGGGCACCGCATCAGCGTCGGATTGAGCTCGTCGGGACGATCGAAGAGCACTTCGAACGAGGTGATGCCGTTGCGAACCGCGTATTCGATCGGACGTTCGCGGAACGCGGTACACGCCCCCTGATTGCGTCCCTGCGCGACCCACTTGTAGTACCACGCGGCCTGCAGCGCGCTGGCGATGGCGATGTCGAGCGCGGCCCAGACGAGCGCCTGCCGCGGAGGCGACCAGTTGCGCGACTTCATCAGAAAGTCCGCGACGTGGCGGTGATACAGACCGGGCGTCTCGCTCTCGACCGCGCGCGCCAGTCCGCGTCCCGTGCGCACGACCTGCTGGCCGGGGAAGCGGTTCACCAGCACGCCGCCGAGCGGATACGGGCAGAGGTTCCAGAGCCTGCTCAGCGGACGGCGGCAGCCGATGCGGCCCGGCAGTTTCTTCTCGAAATGACAGAGCTTCGGCAGGTCGTCGCACTTTTCGCTCGTGGCGATGAAGCAGGGATCGTCGCGATGCGCCTGCAGTTCCTCGAGCTCCTTGAACTCCGCCTTGATCGTCTTGTCGTCGAGCGGATAGGGCGGGAAGTAGGTGTCTTTCCCCGGATCGTCGGTGAGCGCGCGCATCTCGTCGATGGAGACGATGCGCAGCTTCGCGCAGAACTGCCACAGGCCGGCGCTTGGCTCGACCTGCGGTCCTCGGAGTGAGTATTCGTGCTGGGTGCAGTGATCGTCGCAAGCGGTCATGTCGCTCCTCCTTTGTCTGGAAGGAGAGAGGGACCGAAGGACGGAATTCCGGCGGGCTCAGGCGAGCCCGCCGGTATAGGAAATTGCTTACGGAGCCGTGATCGACCAGATCCCCCGCCCATGCGTCGCGGCGTACAGCTTGCCGTCGGGACCGAGGTGCACATCCATCACCGTGTTGACCGGCGCGCCCGTGCCGAGGCGGGACCAGTGGGCGCCGTCGTCGGTGGAGATCAGCGTGCCGAGGTCGGTGCCGACGATCAGCTTGCCGTTGCGGATCACGATGTCGTTCACCGGGATGTCGGGGAAGTTGCCGCTGACGTTCGACCAGGTCGCGCCGGCGTCGGTCGTCTTCCAGATGTGGCCGATGCCTGCGCCCGGACCTTCCGTCCAGGTGCGCGAGAAGCCGTTGAAGCCGACGTACGCGGTGCGGCCCGACACGTCGGCCGGACTGACCGCGATGCCGGAGATGTAGCGGTTCGGCAGGTCGGCGGGGAGCGCGAGCTGGCGCCAGGCGCCGCCGGCGTTCGTGGAGATGCCGCGCGCGAAGCCCTGGTTGTTACACGGTCCGCACCACGCCGTCCAGACGATGTCGTTGCGGCTGGAGATCGTCGTCGTCGAGTGGCCGGAGCCCTGATCGAACGTGTTGCGCCAGTCGCTGCTGGCGTGGATCGCGAAGCCGCGGTCGAACGTCCAGATGTACTGGCCGCCGGCGACCCAGTGGTCCTTGTTGACGCCGTCGGCGCGGAACGGCGCGATGAAGCGCGGGTTCGGATCGGCCGGCGCGACGTCGATGATCGCGTGCGTCGTGCCGTCGGAGCGGCCGCAGTTCGTCGTCACCTCGAGGTCGAGGAAGACGTACTCGCCCATGACTTTGCAGCCGTCGTCGGGATCGACCAGCACGTCGCCGCCGTCGCCGCCGAACGGTGAGCCCATCGAGCCCGTCGCATCCTCGGGGAGCAGCAGCGAGCCGCCGTTGTCCTGCAGTCCGCCGCTGATGGCCACGCCGCCCGCCACCTTGCCGACGCCGACCGAGTAGTACTGCAGCGTGCGCAGGTTCGCGTTGAGGCTCGACCAGCTGCTGCCGTTGAGGTTCCGGACGTACACACCGCCGTCATTGCCGATGTAGAGCTTTCCGCCTGAGATGGCGACGGAGTGCTGATCGGAGTGCGGCGCCATCGGGCAGGTGTTCTGCGCGTCGAAGAACGACCAGCAGGGGAAGTCGAAGTTCCAGTACGGCGCGGTGGTGATCCAGCTCCCGCCGGCGTCGCGCGTCTCGTAGACCTCTTCCAGTCCGACGAAGAGATGCTTCGAGTCGGCCGGATCGACGAGGACGAAGTTGTTGTACCAGGCCTGCACGCCGGGGCTGTAGCCGCGGCCGGAGGCGCCCTTCAGCGCGGAGTCCTGGCCGCCCAGCTTGTCCGAGGTGGCGATCTTGTTCCACGGACCGCTGATGTCGCCGCCCGGCGAGTCGTAGACGCCGGAGAGGACGGTGTTGTTGTTGTTCGTGTACTTGGTGATCGACTCGACGACGGCGTAGAGGTGCGAGCCGTCGGCGGAGTAGGCGAACTCGGTGTTGCCGATGTCCTGCGGATTCAGCGCGCCGGTCGGATTCGCCTTCGCGAATGTGTTGCCGCCGTCGTACGAGAAGTAGAAGCCGTTGTACGCCGCGCCGCCGCGCCACGCGCAGTTGGCGATGATGCGCTGCCCGTTCGACAGCGGCGCGATCGCCACGTCGTTGCAGATGTTGTCGTACGGGTTCGTCGATCCCGGCACCGGGAGCAGCACGCGCGTCCAGGCGCCGCTGGTCGTCGACGAGGAATGCTTCCAGACGCCGCGCGAGGTCGCCGCGTAGATGTTGCCGATGGTGTCGAACTTGATCTGATTGATGAACGTCGATTCGAGCTCGGTGCCGCCGACGCGCATCGAGGTCGTGAAGACGCCGCTGCGCGGATTCGCGAGGCGATAGACGCCGGTGCCGACGTAGGCGGTCGCGCCGGTGTTCCCTTCGCCGGTAGCCAGCCAGAGCGCGCCGTCGGGTCCGAGCTCGACGTCGCCGACGGAGAGAGTCGGGAGGCCGTCGGTGAGCGGAGTCCAGGTCGCGCCGAGGTCGTTGGAGCGGAAGACGCCGCCGTCGGCGCCGCCGGCGTAGATGTACGTGCCGTCGACCGCGAGGCCGGTGATGCGTCCCGCCACGTTGCCCGCGCCGCCGCTCGAGTTCGAGGCGTACGGATCGCGGTAGCGCGGGTCGTCGGAGTTGTAGGGGCGGGTCGTGACTTCCTTCCACGCCTCTTTTCCGTAAGTGGGGAGCGCCTGAAGGGAGGCAAAGGCGGCCGAATACGCCCCCGGCTGCACGATGCCCGGCGCCGTGCGCGCTTCCGCGTACTGCTCCGCGGCGGTCGTCACCTCATGCGTTTCATCGCCGGCATTGCCGACCTTCGCGCGATGCCGCTCATGGGCCTCACGCTGCTCGAATCCACGATGGGGCATTTGACTGCAGGACAAACCAAACAACGAGAGCACCAAGAGGGCCCGAAACCGCATGCAGAGATTCTCCTTTGCCTCGCGCGAATCGCAAGGGAGGTGCCGGGTTTTCGGTACGTGGAATCAAGGAGTTACGGGGAGGTGGTGGGTCGTTTGGTGGGCCGAGGGTCGGGGGTTGACCCGGGATGTGGGTCGATTCAGCAGCATCCCGAGCCCGGAACATGCCGATGGTCCGGCCCCGCCGGGAGCGGCACCATCGACACCGGCTCGCCGCGGATCGCGCGCATCCAGGCCCGCGCGGAGGCGCCGAGGATCACGACGACGCAGAGCATCAGCACCGCAGTCAGGGTCGCGTCGAGGTAGCCGGTGAAGGCCTTGGCCGGGTTTTTCGTCAGCGGGAGGAAGTTGTCGGTGATCGAGAGGTAGCCGGCGTAGAGCGTGGTCGACGCGACGAAGGCCAGCGGGAACATCGTCGTCCAGGCGTACTTTACGCGGCCGGCGTTGATGATCACGCTCGTGCCGACGCAGAGCGCCACCGCGGCGAGCAGCTGGTTGGCGATGCCGAACATCGGCCAGATCTGCGAGATCGAGCCGGTCAGGATGAAGTACGACCAGCCGCCGACGACGAGCGCGGTCGAGATCAGCGTTCCCGGCAGCCAGCTCGTGTTCGCGAACGGCGCCCACGCGCGGCCGGCGAACTCCTGCACCATGAAGCGCGCCACGCGCGTGCCGGTGTCGATCGTGGTCAGGATGAACAGCGCCTCGAACATGATCGCGAAGTGGTACCAGTACGACATGAGGCCCTGCAGGAACGGGATGCCGGCGAAGATCTGCGCGAAGCCGACGGCCAGCGAGACTGCGCCGCCCGTCCGCCCGGCCAGCGTCTCGCCGACCTGCTGCGAGAAGTGCGCGAGGTTCACGGTCGGCAGGCCGAGCTTGGCGAACGCCGCGGCAGGGACGTTGATCGCGTAGTAGTCGCCGGGATGCAGCGCGCAGACGGCGATCAGCGCGACGCAGCCGACGAGGCCTTCGCACAGCATCGCGCCGTAGCCGATCATCCGCGCGTCCGACTCGCGGTCGATCATCTTCGGCGTCGTCCCCGAGCCGACCAGCGCGTGGAAGCCGGAGATCGCGCCGCAGGCGATGGTGATGAAGACGAACGGATAGAGCTTGCCGGGGATGATCGGGCCGCCGCCGTTGGCGAACTGCGAGATGGCCGGCGCGTAGATGTGCGGCGCGACGACAATCGTACCGATGACCAGCGCCGCGATCGTCCCGAGCTTCATGTACGACGAGAGGTAGTCGCGCGGGCAGAGGAGCATCCAGACCGGCAGCACCGAGGCGATGAAGCCGTACGCGGCGATGGCGTAGGTGATGTGCGGCTTGGTCAGCGTGAACATCGCGGCGAGCGGCGAGCCGGGAACGTAGCGGCCGATGATGACCGCGGCCAGCACCGCGAGCGCGCCGGCGATGGAGCCGTTGCGGATGGCGAACGGCGCTTTCGATTTGTGCAGGTAGAGCCCGACGACGAGCGCGATCGGGATGGTGAGGAAGATCGTGAACGTCCCCCACGGCGAATCCGCGAGCGCGTTGACCACGGCGATGCCGAGGCCGGCGAGCGCGATGACGATGATGAAGAGGATGGCGATCATGGCCATGAAGCCGGCCAGCGGCGAGATCTCGCTGCGCGCGATCTCGGCGAGCGAGCGGCCGTTGCGGCGGACGCTCGAGGCGAGGACCACGAAGTCGTGCGTCGCACCCGCGAGCACGACGCCGAACGCGAGCCACAGCAGCCCCGGCAGGTAGCCGAACTGGGCCGCCAGCACGGGGCCGATCAGCGGCCCAGCCCCGGAGATCGCCGCAAAATGATGACCGAACAGCACCCAGCGATTGGTCGGGACGTAGTTCTGCCCATCCTCGAACCGATGCGCCGGCGTGACCCGCGCGTCGTCCAGCACCATCACCTTCGCCGCGAGAAAGGCGGAGTAGTAGCGGTAGCCGATGGCGATGACGGCGAGAAAGAAGAGGATGAGGGGAAGAGCGGACATTGAATGAAGAATTAAGAATTAAGAATTCAGAATTGGCAAGCGGGCGATTCTTAATTCGAAATTCTTAATTCATAATTCTTCGATCATGCAGCGCATCCAGTCACTCTTCGACGACTACGCCGCCTACCACCAGACTCCCGGCAACAAGGCCTTTCATCGCCTCGGCATCCCGATGATCATGCTCAGCCTGATCGGGATGCTGGCGCGGGTGAAGCTCGGGCCGGTCGACGCGGCGATGCTGCTGATCGTCGTCGCCGAGATCTACTACCTCACCGTCGAATGGCGCCTCGGCGCGTTGATGCTGCTCGTCTCCGTCGCGTTTTACTTCATCGGCGTCGCCCTGCCGCTCTGGGTGAACGTGGCCCTCTTCGTCCTCGGCTGGATCTTCCAGTTCATCGGCCACAAGGTGTACGAGCACAAGAATCCGGCGTTTTTCCGGAACTTCGTCCACCTGCTCGTGGGGCCGCTCTGGATCCTCAATGGACTCGTGCCGGTCGTGAAGAGGTGAACCCGGATCGTTCTTTGCTCCGCATCGTTGCGTGGGTTCGATTCTGGTGGTCGAGGACGACGCCTCCATTCGGCGTCTGGTGAAAATGGTCCTGGAGCGCGCCGGCTATGAAGTCGAGCAGGCGGCGGATGGACTGGAGGCCGTGCTCAAGCTCGGCGTCTGCGACTACGACGCCGTGATCCTCGACCTGATGATGCCGAACCTCGATGGCTTCGTGCTGATGGAAACGTTCGCCGCGAACGATCCCGGCCGTCTCCGCCGCATCATCATCACCAGCGCCGCGTCGCCCGTCGTGATCCGCGAACGGCTGAAAGGCGCGCCGTTCGACATCCTGCCGAAACCGTTCGACATCGACGAGTTGCTGCGCGTGGTGCGGACGTGTCTCGATCAACCGGTAAACTGATCGAAATGCAATCGTATGGCTCCGATCGCGTGCGCGAGGTCGCCGGGGGGCGGCTGCTCCTCGTTTCGCGCTATCCGAAAAACTGGCAGCCGCGCGTGGCGAAGACGCTCACGTCGCCCGAGCATCCCGGCACGGCGATCTTCTGGGATGACGCGATTTACGAGGTGGTATCGGCCGAGGGCCAACCCGATGGGGCGGTGCGGTACGTGCTCGAGCCGTGGCGCGACGAGCACGCGATGCGCATCACCGATCGCTACGACGAAGCGAGTGAGACGCAGCGCTTCGCCGAGCATCGGGCGCGCATCCGCCGCGAGCAGAATCGCAAGGCGGTGACGTTCACCGCGTTCCTGGCCGGACACCTCCCCGCGCCCGTGCAGGAGCAGATCGCGGGCGAGCTGGGCATGTTCGCGCCGCGCATGACGCTGCTGTCGGTGCTCTCGGTCTTCGCCCTCATCGTGGCGCTGGTGCTGGCGATGGTGCATCAGCTGACGACCGGCAATCCGGTGCATCCGTGGCAGATCATCGTCCTCGCATATCTGGCCGCGGAGAGCGTGGTCCGCTTCCACATGTCGTTCTCGCAGGGCCGGCCGATCGGATCGACAATCGGCATCCTCATCTACAGCATGGCGTATGCGGCGGGGTGGAAGCGCGGCATGACGTCGCCGATGCAGCAGAGCAAGGGCCACGCGGTTTACGTGCGCGAGGAGACGGCGGACGCGAAGCTGCGCGACGCGTTCACGATGCGCGAGCCGCTGATCACGCTGCTGCCGCCCGACGAGCAGGCGTGGTTCGCCCAGCGCTTCGATTACGACTATCGCCGCCATTCGTCGACGGTCGCCTGGATCTTCCTGATCTTCTCCGCCGCCGGCGTCTACAGCTCGATCCGCAGCGGCGCGGTGCTCTCGCTCCTCTGCGCCGGCGCGCTGGCCGTCGAGCAACTGCTGCGCCTCGCTGCCTTCCGCCGCGGCCCCGCCGGCAGCGTCCTCGCCATCCTCGCGCGCCCCTTCACGAGGAAGCTCGGCTGACGCGCGGCACGGGACTCGCACCGCACTCGCGCGGGACATGGAGTCGTTTGACGGTCGCCAGCGCGTCATCATCGAAGGCGTAACTCCGGAGGTCGACGACGGACGCTTTCCGGCGAAGCGGGTCGAGGGGGAGAGTGTGCTCATCGAGGCCGACGTCTTCGCCGACGGCCACGACGTGATCAGCGCCGTCGTCCGCCACCGCCATCAGTCGGAAAAGAAATGGCGCGAGGTGCGGATGCGCCCTCTCGTCAACGACCGCTGGCAGTGCGAGATCACGGTCGAGAAGCTCGGCTTCCACCTCTTCACCATCGAAGGGTGGATCGATCACTTCCTCACCTGGCATCGCGACCTCCGCAAGCGCGTCGAAGCCCGGCAGAGCGATCTGGACGTGCAGCTGACCATCGGCCTGCAGCTGATCCGCGGCGCGATCTCCCGTGCGAACGCGCGCGACCGCCGCCGTCTCGAGTCGTTCGTCCAACTGCTCGACAGCGACGCGGAGCTCGACGAAAAAATCGAAGAAGTCTGGACCGAGGACCTCCTCGCGCTGATGTGGCGCAACGCCGACCGCTCGCTGGCCACGCGCTACCGCCGCGACGTAGCCATCGAAGTCGATCGCCGCAAGGCCGCCTGCAGCAGCTGGTACGAGCTCTTTCCGCGCTCGTTCGGCACGCTGCGCGACGTCGAGCGCCAGCTGCCGCGCATCGCGAAGATGGGCTTCGACGTCCTCTATCTGCCGCCCGTCCATCCGATCGGCCGGACGTTCCGCAAGGGCCGCAACAACAGCGTCGACGCCGAGCATGGCGACGTCGGCAGCCCCTGGGCCATCGGCGGCGCCGAGGGGGGACACAAGGCGATCCATCCCGACCTCGGGACGATGTCGGATTTCGAATCGCTCGCCGGATCGGCGCAGCGGCACGGGCTGGAGCTGGCGATGGACGTCGCCTTCCAGGTCTCGCCCGATCATCCGTATGTCGGCGAGCATTCGGACTGGTTCCTCAAGCGCCCCGATGGCAGCATCCAATACGCCGAGAACCCGCCGAAAAAATATCAGGACATTTATCCGTTCTTTTTCGAGACCGGCGAATGGCAGGCCTTGTGGAACGAATTGAAATCGGTCTTCGAATTCTGGATCGATAAAGGCGTGCGCATCTTCCGCGTCGACAATCCGCATACGAAGCCGCTGCCGTTCTGGCACTGGTGCATCCGCGAATTGAAGCGCGCGCATCCCGATGTGATCTTTCTGGCCGAGGCGTTCACGAGGCCGAAGATCATGTACTGGCTGGCCAAGGCGGGATTTTCGCAGTCGTACACGTACTTTGCGTGGCGCAATACGAGCTTCGAGCTGCAGGAGTATTTCGAGGAGATCACGAAGCCGCCGGTCAGCGACTTCTTCCGGCCCAACGCTTGGCCGAATACGCCCGACATCCTCACCGAATATCTGCAATACGGCGGACGTCCTGCGTTCTCGATCCGCGTCATCCTCGCGGCCACGCTCTCCGCGAATTACGGCATTTACGGTCCCGCGTACGAGCGGATGCTGCATCAGCCGAAAGAGGCGGGGAGCGAGGAGTATCTCGACTCGGAGAAATACGAGATCAAGCAGTGGAGCGATTCGGACGACGATCTCAGCGACCTGATCGCGTTATTGAACCGCATCCGCCGCGACAATCCCGCGTTGCAGCAGAACGCGACACTGAAATTTCATGAAGTCGACAATGAACAGCTCATCTGCTACAGCAAATCGTCCGGCGACAACGTCGTGCTCACGATCGTCAATACCGATCCGCACAATACCCAGGCCGGCTGGGTCGAGCTCGACCTCGCCGCGTTGCAGCTCGATACCGGACGCCCGTTCCAGGTGCACGAGCTGATGAGCGGCGCGCGCTACACCTGGCACGGCGCGCGGAATTACGTGCAATTGAATCCGCACGTCGTCCCGGCGCACATCTTCCGCATCCGCCGCAAAGTGCGTACGGAGCATGATTTCGAGTACTACCTATGATCAGCGCGGACGATCCTCTCTGGTACAAGGACGGCATCATCTATCAGACGCACGTCCGCGCCTTTTTCGACAGCAACAACGACGGCATCGGCGATTTTCAGGGCCTGACCCGCAAGCTCGATTACCTGCAGGACCTCGGCGTCAACATATTGTGGCTGCTGCCGTTCTACCCGTCGCCGTTGCGCGATGACGGCTACGACATCGCGAATTACACGGCCGTCAATCCGAGCTACGGCACGCTCGCCGATTTCAAGAACTTCATGCGCGAAGCGCACCGCCGCGGCATCCGCGTCGTGACGGAACTGGTGGTCAATCACACCAGCGACCAGCACGCGTGGTTCCAGAAATCGCGTCGCGCCAAGCCGGGCAGCCCCTGGCGCGACTTCTACGTCTGGAGCGACACGCCCGACCGCTACAAGGACGCGCGCATCATCTTCAAGGATTTCGAGACGTCGAACTGGGCCTGGGATCCGGTGGCGAAATCGTATTACTGGCACCGCTTCTTCTCCCATCAGCCGGATTTGAATTTCGACAATCCGGCAGTGCACGACGCGCTGTTCAAAGTGCTCGAGTTCTGGATGGAGACCGGCGTCGACGCGTTCCGCCTCGATGCCATTCCGTACCTCTACGAGCGCGACGGCACGACGTGTGAGAACCTCCCCGAGACGCACGTCTACCTCAAGAGATTACGCGCGCACCTCGAGGCGAAATATCCGGGCAAGATGCTGCTGGCCGAGGCGAATCAATGGCCGGAAGACACGCTGCCGTATTTCGGCGACGGCGATGAATGCCACATGGCCTTTCATTTTCCGGTCATGCCGCGGATGTACATGTCGCTGGCGATGGAAGACCGTTTCCCGATCGTCGACATCATGGCCCAGACGCCGCCGATCCCCGAGAATTGCCAGTGGGCGCTCTTCCTCCGCAATCACGACGAATTGACCCTGGAAATGGTCACGGAAGAAGACCGCGACTACATGTGGCGCACCTACGCCAAGGACTCGAACGCGCGCATCAACCTCGGCATCCGCCGCCGCCTCGCGCCGCTGATGGGCAATCACAGGGGCCGCATTCACCTGATGAACGGCCTGCTCTTTTCATTTCCCGGCACGCCGATCATTTACTACGGCGACGAGATCGGCATGGGCGACAACATTTATCTCGGCGACCGCAACGGCGTCCGCACACCGATGCAATGGAGCGCCGACCGTAATGCCGGCTTCTCCCGCGCCAATCCGCAGCAATTGTTCCTGCCGGTGATCATCGATCCGCAATATCACTACGAGCAGGTGAACGTCGAGGCGCACCAGAATTCGCAATATTCGCTCCTGTGGTGGATGAAGCGCCTCATCGCCACGCGCAAGCGGCACAAGGCGTTCGGCCGCGGCTCGATGGAGTTCCTGCATCCGGAAAACCGAAAGATCCTCGCGTTCGTGCGGCGCCACGAGGACGAGACGCTGCTCGTCGTGGCCAACCTCTCGCGCATCGTGCAGTGCTTCGAGCTCGACCTGTCGCAATTCAAGGGGATGGTCCCGGTGGAGCTCTCCGGCGGCACGAAGTTCCCGGAGATCGGCGAGCGTCCCTATTTCCTCAACCTCGGGCCATTCGCTTTCTACTGGTTCGAATTACAGCGCCAGGCCGTGTCGGCGACGACCGACGAGCTGCCGCTGGTCGACGGCAAAAAGTGGGACGAGATCTTCGCCGACCGCAATCGCGATGCGTTGCAGCGCGCGATCATTCGCTACATCCGGACGCGGCGCTGGTTCGCTGGCAAGGCCCGGACGGTCAACACGTTGACCATTCGCGATACGGTGCCGCTGTCGCGCGACGCGGGGCAACTTGCCATCGTCGACATCGAATACACGGACGCCGATCCGGAGACCTACCTGCTGCCGCTCGCCGTCGCCGCCGCGCGGCGCTCCGACGAGAGCGACGCGCGCACGCCGATGCTCATCGCGCGGTTGCGCGACGGCTGTCTGTTGTACGAGCCCATCGCCGAGCCGGCGTTCTCCGCTGCGTTGCTCGACGTCATCGCCAGGCGCCGCAAGAACGGGAAGCTCACCGGCGTCACGACGCGCGCGTTCCGCGAATTGCGCGGCACCGAGCCGCTCGACGCGCAGGTGCTCAAGGCGGAGCAGAGCAACACCGCGATCGTTTACGGCCAGCGCCTCTTCCTGAAGCTCTTCCGCAAGCTCGAGCCCGGCATCAACACCGATCTCGAGGTCACGCGCTTCCTCAATGAAGAGACGTCGTTCACGAACACGCCGCGGCTGGCCGGCGCGCTCGAATACGAATCGACGACGCTCGGACTGCTGCAGGGCTACACGACGAATTCCGGCGACGCGTGGCAGTACACGCTCGATTCGATCAGCCGCTTTTTCGACCGCATCCTCAGCGACACGAACGCCGCCGAGCAGATGAAGCATCCGAACGAGGAGCTGATCGGCGGCTATCTCTCCGACGCTGAGCTCCTCGGGCGACGCACCGCGGAAATGCACCTCGCGCTTGCGTCGCGCGATGACGTCGCGGCCTTTGCTCCCGAGCCGTTCACGCCGCATTATCAGCGGTCGATTTACCAGTCGATGCGCACGCAGGCCGTGCAGACGATGCAATTGCTGCGGCGACGCGCGAAGGACAACCCCGAGGCGCAGATGGTGCTCGCGCGCGAGGCGGAATTGCAGAAGCGTTTCCGCGCCGTGCTCGACGGCCGTATCAGCGGACAACGCATCCGCACGCACGGCGACTATCACCTCGGCCAGGTCCTCTACACCGGCAACGATTTCGTGATCATCGATTTCGAAGGCGAGCCGCTGCGCCCATTGAGCGAGCGCCGCATCAAGCGCAGCGCATTGCGCGACGTCGCCGGCATGCTCCGCTCGTTCCATTACGCGCCGTACGCGGTGGTGTTCGGCCAGGCGCCCGGCGTGGTGATCCGCGCCGAGGACGAATCGCTGCTCGACATGGCCGCGACGTACTGGCACCACACCGTCAGTGCCGCGTTCCTCCGCTCCTACCTCGCCGCCAGCGCCGGCGCGCCCCACCTCCCCGCCACCCGCGACGAGCTGCGCGTGCTGCTCGATGCGTATCGGCTGGAGAAAGCGCTGTACGAGATCGTGTATGAGTTGAACAACCGGCCGGATTGGCTGCGCATCCCGGTGAGGGGAGTGCTGGAGCTGCTCGGGTAGCTTCAGCGTAGAATCGTCGTCGTGAGCACTTCAGATCCAGTCCAGCTTGCGCCGGGTCCGGACCCAGTGATCGAAGCCTACAAGCGTGACGTCGATCGAACGCTGATCCGCGAAAACCTGAAGAAATCGCACGAGGAACGTCTGCTCACCTTGCAGCGGATGCAGGCGTTCGTGGACGAGGTTCGTGCCGCCGGCGTCGCGTCGAGAAAACAGTGACGGTCGAGTTTCGAGCGCTTCTCGAGAGTCTGCACGGAAGTGGCGTCGACTTCGACGCCGTTCAATCCCTATCTCAGAAGCGCGCCGGCTGTTCCAGTTCGACGCGGAGACGCTGAAGCTCGGCCTGAACTCACTTTCTCCGCCTCCGACGGCCCGATCGATCTGCTGGGAGAAGTCACGGTGTAGGGAGTTATGCAGTGGCGCGGCGGACAAAAGGCTGCCGGCCGGCCCAAAGACCTCGAGACCATCGCCGAGCTCGAGGCAATCCGCGAAGAGCGCCAGTCGCGCCCTCCTACGTCGTGACCGGCCCCACCACCCGGGCCACGGCATCCACCAGCTCGAACGGATCGATCGGCTTCGTCAGGTACTCGTCGAAGCCGCTGTCGCTGTTCGAGGCTTTGCCGACCGGGAACGCGCTGAGGGCGATGATCTTCGACTTCGCCAGCTCCGGGCGCTTGCGGATCTCGCGGGCGAGGGCGTAGCCGTCCATGATCGGCATGGCGATGTCGGTGAGGATGAGGTCGGGGTGGCGGGTGGCGAGCTCGGTGAGGGCGAGGCTCGCCGATTCGACGGCGATCACGTTCGCGCCGGCCTGTTTCAGCGCGGCGCGGACCAGCTCGCGCGCTTCGCGGTCGTCGTCCACCACCAGCACGTCGATGCCGGCGAGGCGGCCGGTGATGATCGGCGCGGTCGGTTGATCGAGGACCGGTGTGAACGGTTTGTTCGGCTCGGCCTTCAGCGCGCCGACCGGCAGCGTGATGGTGAACGTCGTCCCGAGGCCGCGGCCGGAGCTTTCCGCCGCCACGTTGCCGCCGTGTGCTTCGGTCAGGTAACGGACGATCGACAGGCCGAGGCCGAGGCCTCCGTGCACACGCGTGCTCGGACTTTCCGCCTGCCGGAACGGCTCGAAGATGTGCGGCAGGAACTGCGGATCGATCCCTTCGCCCGTGTCCTTCACCATGATCTGCACGTGCGATGACGTCCGCCGCGCGTCGACGTAGATCGCGCCGCCCTTCGGCGTGAACTTCACCGCGTTCGACAGCAGGTTCCAGATCACCTGCTGCAGGCGTGTCGGATCGGCCACCGTCGTCCCGAGGTTCGGCGCGAACGTCGTGAGGATCGCGACGCGGCGCGCATCCGCGCTGGCCCGCACCGCCTCGATCGCGCCGGTGATCACCTTCTCGATGTCGACTGTCTCCAGCGCCAGGCGCAGCTTTCCGGAGACGATGCGCGAGACGTCGAGCACGTCGTCGATCAGCCGCGCCTGCAGTTGCGCGCTGCGGGCGATGGCGTGGATCGCATCGGTGAAACCGGGATCGGTCGTCGTCATCGTCGGCAGGAGGCGCGACCAGCCGAGGATCGCCGTCATCGGCGTGCGCAGTTCGTGCGAGAGCGTCATCAGGAACTCGTCCTTGGCCCGGTTGGCCTCCTGCGCCACGCGATACGACGCCTCGGCGCGGCGCCGTTCCTCTTCCGCATGGAAGCGCGCCTCGCGCTGCTCGAACAGCGCGCGCTGCATCTCCTCCGCGCGCTTGCGCTCGGTCATGTCGCGCGTCACCTTCGTGAAGCCGCGCAGTTTCTTGTGCTCATCGAACACCGCGGTGATGACGACGTTCGCCCAGAAGCGCGTGCCGTCCTTGCGGAGGCGCCATCCTTCGTCTTCCACGCTGCCGTAGCGCCGCGCGATGTCGAGCTCGCGCTGTGGCTTCTGATCGAGGATGTCTTCCTGCGGATAGAACGTCGAGAAGTGCTTCCCGATGATCTCCTCCGGCGCATAGCCCTTGATCCGCTGCGCGCCGGCGTTCCAGGTCGAGATGTTTCCCTCGGGATCGAGGAGGAAGATCGCGTACTCCTTCACCGAGGCCACGAGAAGGCGGAACACTTCCTCGCTCTGTCGCAGCGACTCCTCCGCCTCCCGCCGTTTCGTCAGGTCGCGCGCGACCTTCGCGAATCCGCGCAACTCTCCCGTGGCGTCGCGCAACGCGGTGATGACGGTGTTCGTCCACCAGCGCGACCCGTCCTTGCGGAGACGCCATCCCTCGTCCTCGACGCGTCCCTTCTCCAGCGCGACCTCGAGCTCCTGCTGCGGCTTGCGGTTCGCGATGTCCTCAGGCGAGTAGAGGATCGAGAAGTTGCGTCCGACGACCTCTGCCGGTTTGTAGCCGGTGATCAGCTCCGCGCCCGCGTTCCACGACTCGATCTGGCCCGTCGGACTGAGCAAAAGCATGGCGTAGTCCTGCACCGAATCGATGAACAAGGCGAGATCGTCCGCCGTGACGGCGTCGTGATGTTGCGGCATCTGAGTGTGCCCCTTGCAAGAATCGGGCGCGTGCCTCGCATAGGATGCACGTCCTGGAGGATGCATGCAGCAGGCGAAGCGCGGCGACACGGTTTCTGTGCACTACAAAGGGACGCTCGACGACGGCACGGTCTTCGATTCGTCCGAGGGCGGCGACCCGATTTCCTTCACCATCGGCGGCGGCGAAGTCATCCCCGGCTTCGAGACCGCGATCGAGGGAATGAGCATCGGCGACGAGAAGACCGAGAAAATCGAATCGGGCAACGCATACGGACCGCGCCGCGATGAGCTCGTGTTCCGCGTCGGCCGCGAACAGCTGCCGGACGGATCGGACGTCGAGATCGGCGACGTGCTGCGCATCGGCTTTCCCGACGGCAGCTCCGCCGCGGTGAAGGTCGCGGAGATGGACGACGCGTCGCTGACGCTCGACGCGAATCATCCGCTGGCAGGCAAGGACCTGACGTTCGAGCTGCGCCTCGTCTCCATCGGATGAGCGAACGTACAATCGCGCGGTGACCGACGAGCCGTACTTCACCGTCCTCGCCCACGACAAGTTCCGCCGCGCGAACCTCACGCCCGAGGCGGAGCAGGAGTTCTTCGCGAGCGGCGAGGAGTACGTCGCGCACGTGCTGCACACGATCCGCAACGAGATCGCGCCGGGCATGCAGCCGCGCTCGATCCTCGAATTCGGCTGCGGTCCGGGGCGGCTGGCCATCCCGTTCTCACGTCGCGCGAAGACGACCGCCGTCGACGTCTCGCCCGCGATGCTCGAGCATGCGCGGCACAACGCGCGGCGCTTCGGCGCGCCGCCGATCGACTTTCAGACGCTCGACGAATTTCGCCGCGGCGATGAGAAGTTCGAGCTCGTCAACGCGCTGCTCGTGTTCCAGCGGATGCCGCCGCACGAAGGCCTCGAGATCCTGCGGATGCTGATGTCGCGCATCGCCGGCGTCGGCGTGTTTCAGCTGCCGGTGAGGCAGACGATCGATCCGATCCGGACGCTGGCCAAGAAGGTCCGCCGCAAGCCGCCGCACATCTATTCATTGCCCGACGTCCTCGCGATCACCGGCGAGTGCACGATCGTCCCGGCGCAATGGGGCGACCTCGACGTCGTCACGCTTTACGTTCATCGCCCCGCCGCGGAACGGCCGGAGCCGGAGCGCGCGCCGGAGCTGCCGCCCGATCTGATCGATGTGCGAAAGATGATCGCCGAGGCTTCGATCGAGCGGCTCAACGAAACGGCGGAGGGCTATTTTTCGTCGCTCACGAACTGGGACGGACTGCTGGCGAAGCCGTTCAACAACGCCGAGGATGCGCCGGCGATCCTGATCAACCTCGGCACCATCCTGCAGGGCCTGCGGCTCTATCCCGGCGCGCGCGTGCTCGAGTTCGGCGGTGGCACCGGGTGGCTCTCGCGCTGGCTCGCGCAGCTCGGCTGCCGCGTCACGATGCTCGATGTCTCACCGACCGCGCTGCGCATCGCACGCGAGCTGCTCGTCCGCAATCCGCTGATCGGCGGGAAGCCCGAGCCGCAGTTCCTGCAGTTCGACGGGCGGCACATCGACCTCCCCGACGCGAGCGTCGATCGCATCGTCTGCTTCGACGCCTTCCATCACGCGCCGAACCCCGACGACGTGCTGCGGGAGCTGGCGCGCGTGCTTGCGCCGGGCGGCATCGCGGCGTTCGCCGAGCCGGGGCCGGAGCATTCGCGCACCGCGCAGTCGCAGTACGAGATGCGGACGTATGGCGTGGTGGAGAACGACATCCACATCCATCCGCTCTGGTCGGCGGCGCGCGCGGCCGGCTTCACCGACATCCGCGTCGCCGCCTTCAACGCCCGCCCGATGCACCTCCACCTCGATCAGTACGACGATCTCCTCGGCGGCGGCGCGACGCTGCGCGACTGGGCGCAGTGGACGCGCGAGTTCATGCAGAACGTGCGCGATTTCTTTTTGTACAAAGGGAGTCCCGATGCGCTCGACAGCCGTCACGCCGAGGGCTTGTCGTGCATCGTCGAGGTGCTCGCGCACGAGGGGATGCATGTGCAGGTGAGGATCACGAACAACGGCCGCGCCGCGTGGCTGCCGTCGACGGGCGAGGTCGGCGCGGTGTTCCTCGGCGGGCATCTCTACGACGAGTCGGGGACGCTGCTGCAGAACGATTACATGTGGCAGGCCCTCCCGCGTGCGCTGCAGCCGGGCCAGTCGCTCGAGCTCGACTTCGAGCTGCCTCCGGTCGAGCCGGGCCGGTACGAGGTGGAGCTCGACTGCGTGTCGCGCGAGGTGGCGTGGTTCTCGCGGCTGAAGTCGAAGCCGCCGCGCATCGCCATTTCCTTCTCCCCCGCGCACGGGGGAGAAGGTGCCGCAGGCGGATGAGGGGGCGGTCGTTCGCACGGGGCACGAACCCCTCATCCGCGCTCCGCGCACCTTCTCCCCTCGCCGGGGGAGAAGGCTAAGTTCTTGCTAACCCAATCGCGATGGCCACCAAACGTCCCCGATCGGGGAAAACCGTCCGCGCGCCGCGGCCGCGGACCGAGACAAAAAAATCGCCGGCGCCCCGCGCGGATATCATTCCCGAGAGGCCGAGCGAAGTGTCAGTTGAAGTAACGGAGCGTCCGTCCACTCTTTTTTCCGATTCGGATCTGCACCTTTTCAACGAAGGCACGCACCTTCGGCTGTGGGAAAAGCTCGGCGCGCACATCATGCCGGGCGGCGTGATGTTCGCCGTCTGGGCGCCCAACGCCGAGCGCGTCAGCGTCATCGGCGACTTCAACGACTGGAGCTACGACGCGCATCCGCTGCAGGCGCGCGCGCAGTCGGGCATCTGGGAAGGCTTCATCCCTGCGATCGGCAAGGGAACCGTCTACAAGTACCACATCGTCTCGCGGCACAACGGCTACCGCGTCGACAAGAGCGACCCGGTCGGCTTCATGCAGGAGCTGTCGCCGAAGACCGCCTCCATCGTCTGGGACCTCGCGTACGAATGGAACGACGCGGAATGGCTGCAGTCCCGCAAGGAGCGCAACGGCTTCAATGCGCCGATGTCGATCTACGAGATGCACATCGGCTCGTGGCGCCGCACCGAGGACAATCAGCCGCTCTCGTATCGCGACCTGGCGCAGCCGCTCGCCGATTACCTGAAGAAAATGAACTTCACGCACGTCGAGCTGCTGCCGGTCATGGAGCATCCGTTCTATGGCTCGTGGGGCTATCAGTGCACCGGCTATTTCGCGCCGACCAGCCGCTACGGCACGCCGCAGGACCTGAAATACCTCATCGATCAATTGCACCAGGCGGGCATCGGCGTGATTCTCGACTGGGTGCCGTCGCATTTTCCCTCGGACGAGCACGCCCTGTCGTATTTCGACGGCACGCACCTCTTCGAGCATGCCGATCCGCGCAAGGGATTTCATCCCGACTGGAACTCGCTGATCTTCAATTACGGCCGGCGCGAGGTCTGTTCGTTTCTGATGTCGAGCGCGATTTACTGGCTGGACGAATATCACGCCGACGGACTGCGCGTCGACGCCGTCGCCTCAATGCTATACCTCGATTATTCGCGCAAGCACGGCGAATGGATCCCGAACGAATTCGGCGGCCGGGAAAACCTCGAGGCCATCGCGTTTCTCCGCCGGCTCAATGAGGACGTCTACAAGAACCATCCCGACGTGCAGGTCATCGCCGAGGAGTCGACGGCGTGGCCGATGGTGTCGCGTCCGACGTATGTGGGAGGACTCGGGTTCGGCCTCAAATGGGACATGGGGTGGATGCACGACACGCTCGAGTATTTCTCCAAGGACGCGGTGCATCGCCGGTTTCATCACAATGACCTGACGTTCCGGATGATGTACGCCTTCACCGAGAATTTCGTGCTGCCGCTGTCGCACGACGAGGTGGTGCACGGCAAGGGATCGCTGATCCAGAAAATGTCGGGCGACGAATGGCGGAAATTCGCCAATTTCCGCCTGATGCTCGCGCACATGTACTCGCAGCCGGGCAAGAAAATGCTGTTCATGGGCGGCGAATTCGCTCAATGGCGCGAATGGAACCATGACGCGGCGCTCGACTGGCACCTGCTCGACGAAGAGCGGAACGCCAAGCTGCAGCGCTGGGTCGAGGACCTGAACAAGTTCTATCGCGACGTCAAGCCGATGCACGAGCTCGACCTCGATCCGGCCGGCTTCGAATGGATCGACTGCTGCGATACGGAAAACAGCATCGTCAGCCTGATGCGCCGCGGAAAATCGGATGAGACGCTCGTCGTCGCGGTGCTGAATTTCACGCCGATCCCGCGCTACAACTACCAGATCGGCGTGCCGCGCGGCGGCGAATGGCGCGAGGTGCTCAACAGCGACGCCGATCTTTACGGCGGCAGCGGCCAGGGCAACATGGGCCGTCTCGACGCCGCGCCGATCCCGCTGCACGGACGCAAGTGGTCGCTCACCCTGACCATCCCGCCGCTCGGCGCGGTGTTTTTCGTCAACGAAGCATGAATGGTCCCTTCCTCGGCGCGCGATTGATCGACGGCGGGCGCTGCGAGTTCCGCGTCTGGGCGCCATTGCACAATTCGCTCGAATTGCGCATCGACGGCCGCTCCGTCGCAATGGGCAACCGCGACGGCTATCACGAAGCGACGGTCGACGGCGTGCGCGAAGGCTCGCGTTACGCGTTCGTCGTCAATGGCCGCGAGCGCGCCGATCCCGCGTCGCGCTCGCAACCCGACGGCGTGCACGCGGCGAGCGAGGTGATCGGCAGCGATTTCGAGTGGCACGACCACGACTGGCGCGGCATCCCGCTCGAAGACCACGTCATTTACGAGCTGCACGTCGGGACGTTTACTGAAAATGGTACGTTCGATTCGGCCATCGAGCGGCTCGATGAATTGAAGGAGCTCGGCATCACCGCGATCGAATTGCTGCCGATCGCACAATTTCCGGGCAATCGCAATTGGGGCTACGACGGCGTCTATGTCGGCGCCGCACAATCGACATACGGCGGCCCGCGCGCCTTGAAGCGGCTGGTCGATGCCTGTCACGCCCGCGGCCTCGCCATCCTCCTCGACGTCGTCTACAACCACCTCGGGCCCGAAGGGAATTACCTCAGCGAATTCGGACCGTACTTCACAGATCGCTACAAGACGCCTTGGGGACTCGCCCTCAATTTCGACGGGCCGCACAGCGACGAGGTGCGCTGGTATTTCATCCACAATGCGCTGCAATGGGTCGACGAGTTTCACGTCGACGGCTTGCGCGTCGATGCAGTACACGCGATCATCGATCACACTGCCGAACCGTTCCTGCAGGACCTCACGACGTTCGTGCGTGACCGCGCCGCGCAGCTCGGGCGGCGTATCTGGACAATTGCAGAGAGCGATCTCAATGACCCGCGCGTGATCACGCCGAGCGAGCAGCTCGGACTCGGCTTCGATTCACAATGGAACGATGACTGTCATCACGCGCTGCATACGCTGCTGACGGGCGAGGAGGCCGGCTATTACACCGGATTCGGCCGCGTCAGCAATCTCGCGCGGGTGATGAAGGAAGGCTATTACTGGACCGGCCAGCACAATCCGTATCGCGGCCGGCGCTACGGCGCGAAGCCGCGGACGAGCAACGGCGCGCAATTCGTCGTCTGCGCCCAGAACCACGACCAGGTCGGCAACCGGATGCTTGGCGAGCGGCTGTCGAATCTCGTGTCGTACGAGCAATTGCGGCTCGCCGCGGCGGTGATCGTGCTGTCGCCGTTCCTCCCGATGCTGTTCATGGGGGAGGAGTACGGCGAGACCGCGCCGTTCCAGTACTTCACGTCGCATTCGGACGCGGAGTTGATCGAGGCCGTGCGCAGAGGCCGCCGCGAGGAGTTCGAGGAGTTCGAATGGCAGGGGGAGGCGCCCGATCCGCACGACGAGGAGACGTTTCGCCGCTCGCGCCTCAACTGGTCGCTCAAGTCGCGCGATCATCACGCGGAGCTCTGGCGGCTCTATCGCGACCTGCTGCGCAAGCGGCGCGAGACTCCCGCGCTGCGCGATCTCGACCTCACGAAGGTCGAGACGATCGCCGACGACGAGCAGCGGACGCTGATCGTGAAGCGCGGCGAGATCGAGATCGTGTTCAATTTTTCAGATGAGGAGCGGCTCGGCCTCCCACCGTGGGGTTTCGACATCCGCTAAACTCGTTGCATGGCGACACGAATCGAAGGCGCGGGCGGCACGAGCGGCGGCATCGGACAGTTCCTCATCGGCCTCGGCATGGCCATCGCCGGCGCGTATCTGCTCACCAACCAGGTCACCGTCACGTCCGGGTACTGGCGCGTCGGCGGCTACAACGGGTTCGGGCTGTCGCTCATCCCGCTCGTCCTCGGCATCGGCCTGCTGTTCTTCAACGGCCGCTCGCTCATCGGCTGGCTGCTCACGTTCGCCGGCGCGATCATCATCTTCGTCGGCATCCTCACGAACCTCGACATCTACTTCCGCCAGACGAGCCTCTTCAACACGATCCTGATGCTCGTGCTGCTCGCCGGCGGGATCGGACTCGTGGCGCGCTCGCTGCGCGCTACTTGAGCGGCAGCTTGAACCCGATGTAGGTGCCGGAGCTGATGCCCATCAGCGCGAGCAGGGTCGCGTTGAACTCCGGCATCGTCAGGTCCCACAGCACCGAGTAGAGGAAGATGCCGCCGAGGACGAGGGTCCAGACGACGATCTGCAGGCGGTCGAGCGCGACGATGCCGCGGTCGTCGCTCACCAGATCGCTCCACCAGCCGCGCGATGCGCGCGCCTCCTGCCTCGACACGGCCACGCCGGCCACCGCGGTGGCGGCGCTGATGCCCATCAGGCCGAGGAGCGAGGGGGAGATCGAATCGCGGTCGCCGGTGACGAGCCAGATGAAGATGAAGCCGCTGAGCATGAGAAAGAACCACCACGCCATCTGCGTGCGCGCCACGCTGTATGGCTGGGGCACGCCGTCGATGGACGGTCCGTCGCGCAGCATGTCGCTGCGCTTTCCGGCGATGATGAGGACGACCAGCACCGCGGCCAGCAGCGCGAGCCAGGGCCACGTCCACGTATCGGTGTACAGCTTCTTGAGGCGCAGCGAGAGGTTCGCGCCGGTCGCGCGGAGCAGCGGCTTGTCGCCGCGGATGCCGACGCTGACGCGAATCGTGGCGAACGGATCGAACAGCGGGTTGTAGAGGAACTGCCGCCACAGCTCCTTGTTCTGCTCGTTGCGGTCGAGGATGAACGTCAGCGTGCCGCTTTCGCGATCGACGCCCACCGCCGCGTTGCCGGTATCCACCCCTTCGATGAACAGCGTCACCGGCTGCTGCTGCGCCTCGGCGTTTTTCAGCAGGTCATCGAGATGGCAGACGGAGACGACGACCCAGTCCTGCAGGTAGACCATGTGCGGATCGTCGTTGACGCCCGCAACGCCGGTGACGGCCGACTCGGAGCCGCACGGCGCGATGTGCATGTTGCGCCGCGCCGCGCCGAGGTGATCGATCTCGGAACGATCGAGGCAGGACGAGAGCAGAAGTGTGGCGACGATCAACCAACGATGCATGACGCCATGATACGGCGGCGGCCATACCGCCACCCTGGACGTAGCAGGCGACTGCTCCCCGCACCATTGCGGAGACGACAGTCACGGTCCAAGGGGGCGGTATGGCCGCCGGCGGGATCGGACAGCGGACAGCGGACAGCAGACAGCGGAAGAAACGGACAGCGGGTTGCGGGCGTGCTCCCGCTGTCCGCTGTCCGTTGTCCGCTGTCTACAACGATTGCAGGAATGCGATCAGCCTGGCGTGATCGGTTGCGTTGAGTTGCGTGAAGCGGTCGCGCGAGGCGCGGGCCTGGCCGTCGTGCGCGGTGATCGCCTGGTCGAGGGTCAGCGCGCGGCCGTCGTGGAGGTACGTGTTGATGACGCGCAGTCCCCACAGCGGCGCGGTGCGGATGTCGCGGCCCGACGCTGGGCCCTGCACGATGCCGTCGCCGAGCGATCCCATGTCGTGCAGCAGAAAGTCGGAGTAGGGGTGATACGTCGTCTGCGACAGCGCGGCGACCGGGCTCGAGCCGCTGCGCAGCGTCGCAACGTGACACGAATCACAGCCGATGCGCTCGAACACGCGCTCGCCGTCGTTCGCGTCGTTCGTGACGTTGCCGCGCGGCGGCGGCGCGAGCAGCGCCATGAAGTCGGCGAGCGCGCGCGTGTCGCCGGCCGCGTCGTTCAGTCCCGGCATCGGATTGAACTGCAGCTCCGCGCAGTTGCCGGAGGGGCAGTTCTCGTTCGGGAACTGCGCGTTCGTGATGCCGAGCTCATTGAGGTACGCATCGCCGGCGAACTGGAAGAGCGTCGGGTTCTGGTCCTTCCAGCCGAATTTGCCCGCGGTCTTCGTGCCGGCCGAGAGGTTATCGACCAGCGCGACTTTGCCCGCGGTGCCGTCGTTGCGCGCGGCCTGGCGCGCGGCGAGGTCGATGAAGACCGAGTCGGGCGTGGCGTCGACGAGGCCGAGGCCGAAGAGCGGCGTGGAGCGGCGTCGCGTGACGATCGTCGCGGCCTGCGGCACGCGCTCGGGACGATACGCGTGCGGCGAGCCGTCCGCCGGTCCGATGGCCTGCGCCTGGATCAGCGAGCCGCCGAATTGCGTGAGCGGATCGAACGCGCCGTTCGTCGTGGTGCCGAAGCGGGTGACGGTGCGCGGGCTGCCGCCGCCCGGCGCGCCGGCGTTGTGGCAGGCGACGCACGAGCGGTCGTTCATCACCGGCCCGAGGCCGTCGTTGACCGTCTCGATCTTGATGAACTCCGCGCGGCCGTCGTTGAACTTTGCGAGGTCCGCGACGGAGAGTCCGCGCAACGGCGCGCCTAGGTTCACCTGCTGCGGCTGCGGCTGCGGTTGCGGCGGAGCAGGCGGCGGCGCGCTCGGGCGTCCGCGCTGCGCGAAGAGTGGAAGAGCGACTGCAATTGCGATGAGGAGAGGACCGACGCGGGCTTTCATCGTGGAGCTCCTTTCAACGGGAGCCAATGTAGCGACGCCGAGCGCACGAATGGTTATGAGGGCGCAAGGAGGGTGTAAGAATTGTAAAAAGAGGTCGGACAGCGGACAGCAGACAGCGGACAGCAGACTGGGTTGCGAGGTTGCGCGGTTGCGAGGTGCGGCGTGTGGGGGCCGCCGCGAAAACCGCGCCACCGCGAAACCGCGCCACCGCGTAACCACCCGCTGTCCGCTGTCTGCCACCTGCTGTCCGAACAAGGCACCCCTTTCGCACACCCTCTCCGCGATGTATCGCGTCCCCACCTCCACGTATCGCCTGCAGTTCAATCCGCGGTTCACGTTCGATGACGCGCGGCGCATCGCCGCGTATCTCGCGCGGCTCGGCATCAGCGACATTTACGCGTCGCCGATCCTGAAGGCGCGGAAGGGGAGCACGCACGGCTACGACGTCGTCGATGCGAACACGCTGAACCCCGACCTCGGCACGGACGACGACTTCCGCGCGCTGCACGAAGAGCTGCAGCGCAACAAGCTCGGGCTTCTGCTCGACATCGTGCCGAATCACATGGCCGCGACGGCGGAGAACGCGTGGTGGATGAGCGTCCTGGAGAACGGTGCGCAATCGCGCTTCATCCACTACTTCGACATCGACTGGCGCGGCGATCGCGTCGTCCTCCCGATCCTCGGGCGGCCCTACGGGGAGACGCTCGAGGCGCAGGAGATCGCGCTGCACATCGACGCCGACGGCTTCTTCTTCACCTACTACGACAAGCGCCTGCCGCTCGCGCCGGGGTCGTACAACATGGTGCTGCGCGAGTGCGTCGAGGCGCTGCCGTCCGAGGGCGTGGCCATCGAGCTGCGCGAGCTCGTGGAGGGCGACAGCGCGGTGACGAACAGCAGGTTTTTGAAGGAAACGATCTGGCGGATCTACGAAGCCGATCCGCAGTTCCGCACCGCGCTCGATCGCACCATCGACCGCTTCAACGGCCGCAAAGGCGATCCGGCGAGCTTCGATCAGCTCGATGCGCTGCTCGACGCGCAGTGGTATCGCCTCGCGTACTGGCGCATCGCCAGCGAGACGATCAACTACCGCCGCTTCTTCGACGTCACGGACCTCGTCGGCGTGCGCGTCGAGAACCCGGAAGTGTTCGAGGCGCGCAACCGCAAGCACCTCGAGCTGATCGCCGACGGCGTGGTCACCGGGCTGCGCATCGATCACATCGACGGGCTTTACGATCCGATCGGCTACCTGCGCAAACTGCAGGCGCGGGTCAGCTCGATCTACGTCGTCGTCGAGAAAATCCTCGAGCACGGCGAGACGCTGTCGAAGGAGATGCAGGTCAGCGGGACGACCGGCTACGACTTCCTCGACACCGTGAACGCGCTCTTCGTCGATCCCGCCGGCCTCACGAAATTGACGCGCTTCTATCGCGATTTCACGGAGGTCATCGATTCGTTCGACGACATCTGCTACGACCGCAAAAAGCAGGTGATCGCCGAGCTTTTCGCCGGCGAGATGCGCGCGCTGGGCAACGAGCTGGCCGAGCTCGCGGCGACCGACCGCAACGCGCGCGACTTCGCGACGCCGGAGCTGCTCGCCGCGCTGACCGAGATCACCGCCTGCCTCGACGTCTATCGCACGTATGCGCCGCACGATCACGATCACGCCGTCATCACCCGCGCGATGCAATGCGCGCGGCGCCGCGCGGGGACGGCGATCGACAGCCGCGTCTTCAATTTCCTCGAGCGCGTGCTGGTCGCGGAGCGCGAGCAGTGGCTGCCGTTCGTGCAGCGCTGGCAGCAGTTCACCGGCCGCGTGATGGCGAAGGGCGTCGAGGACACGGCGTTCTACAACTACAACCGGCTGATCTCACTCAACGAGGTCGGCGGACATCCGGGCCGCGGCCGCAATTTCGATCCGGTGGAAGAATTTCATCGACGCAACGAGCGGATCGCGCGCGACTGGCCGGAGACGATGAACGCGACGTCGACGCACGACACGAAGCGGAGCGAGGACGTCCGGGCGCGGCTGAACGTGCTGTCCGAAATGCCGGAGGCGTGGGAGCGGCAGGTGCGGCGCTGGTCGTCGATGACCGGCGGTTTTCACGACGTCAACATGGAGCTGCACGTCTACCAGACGCTGACCGGCGCGTGGCCGATCGATCGCGAGCGGCTGACGCAATACCTGACGAAGGCGGCGCGTGAAGCGAAAACGCACACGAGCTGGATCGCGCCGAACGAGGAGTACGAGCGCGCGCTGCTCGACTTCGGCGGCGGGCTGCTCGAGCACGCGGAGTTCCGCGCGTCGATGGACCGCTTTGTGCGGCGCATCGAGCAGCACGGCTACGTCAATTCGCTGGCGCAGGTGGTGCTGAAAGTGATGTCGCCCGGCGTCCCCGATTTTTATCAGGGGACGGAGCTGTGGGACTTCAGTTTGGTCGATCCCGACAACCGCCGGCCGGTCGATTACGAGCTGCGCGAGAAGCTGCTGCGGAAGCTCACGCTGCCGCGCAAGTGGAGCGACCCGCGCGCGAAGCTGTTCACGACCGTGGGCGCACTCGCGGTGCGTGCGCGGATGGGCAACAACGCCGATTACGTCCCGCTGCGCGTCGACTCGCCGCACGTCGTGGCGTTCACGCGCGGCGACACGCTGGTCGTAGTCCCGCGCCTCACGTCGCAGGCGCGGCCGGACGTGACGCTCCCGATCGCCGGCCGCTGGCGCAACGCGTTCACGGATGAAGTGACGGAGGGGGAGACGCTTTCGACGGCGCGGATTTTCGAGAGGTTTCCGGTGGCGATCCTGGAACGGGCCTGATCTTACGGGCCGCACCCCTTCAGGTGCTCCTCGACCCACGCGCTCAGCTCCTTTTTATCGCGCGCGGCGATGAGCGCGTCGAGGTACGGCCGCTTCGCCTTCGCATCCTTCGCCACGAACGCCTCGTACTCTCTCAGCTGGCTGTCAACGCCGGCGACGAAGACCGCGAGGTCGCGATCTTTCGCGTCCGCATGCTCGAGCAGATACGCCCCCTGGCCGAAGATCGGCTGCGCGATCAGCTCCGATTGGTACTTGTACTTTTTGTCCTGCAGCAGGTCGTTGAAGAGCACGGGACAGACGACGACGTTCGGATCGTTCGTGTTCGTCAGCATGTCGACGAGCCACTTGCGCGACGCGCGCGCGTCGGCGCCGAGCGGATCAGCCTCCAGCGCGTGCGTCAGCTTCACGACTTTCGCTTTGTCGTCGGCGGTGAGGGTGATGTTTTCCTGCGCGAAGAGCGGGAGCGCCAGGACGAGCAGCAGGCCGAGCAGCAGGGGGAGTGTTCGCATGTGCGGGAAAGTCTACGCGCGCCCCGTGATCTCAGCCAGCTTCCGCAACCTCCACGCATGCTCGTGCGTGAGCGCTCCCGCCTCGAGGCGCCAGCTCCAGTTGTGCTGCGCGTCGCCGGGGCGGTTCATGCGCGCGTCGCTGTCGAGTCCGAGGATGTCCTGCACCGGCACGATCGCCGTTTGCGCCACCGACGTGTACGCCGCGCGGATCAGGGCCCACGCCACGTCGTCGCACTCCGGCCCGAGGTACGCGGCGGCGAGCTGCTGCTCGTCGGGCGGCGCGCTGGTGAACCAGCCGCGCGCGGTGTCGTTGTCGTGCGTGCCGGTGTAGGCGACCGTCTCCGTTTCGTATCGATGCGGCAGGTGCGGACTGTCGATCGTGGCGAAGCCGAACTGCAGGATCTTCATCCCCGGCAGCCCCGCCGCGCGCCGCAGTTCGTGCACCTCCGGCGTGATGAAGCCGAGGTCTTCGGCGACGAGCGGCAGCTTGCCGAGCGCGTCGCGCAACGCGTCGAACAACGCGAGGCCCGGCCCCGGCATCCAGCGGCCGTGCATCGCTGTCGGCTCCGCCGCCGGGATCTCCCAGTACGCCGCGAAGCCGCGGAAATGATCGAGGCGCAGGATGTCGGCGTACTGCAGGTTCGTCCGCACGCGATCGATCCACCAGTCGTAACCGCGCTCGCGCATCACGTCCCAGCGATAGAGCGGATTGCCCCAGCGCTGGCCGGTCTTGCTGAAGTAATCGGGCGGCACGCCGGCGACCACCGTGGGCCGGCCGTCGTCATCGAGCTGAAACAGATCGCGATGCGACCAGACGTCCGCGCTGTCGGCCGCGACGTAGATCGGCACGTCGCCCATGATGCGGATGCCGCGCGCGTGCGCGGCGTGGCGCGCGAACGACCACTCGCGGCAGAAGAGCCACTGCACGAATTCGTGGAACGCGATCTCGTCCGCCAGCTCGCGCTTCGCGCCGGCGATCGCCTCCGGGTCGCGCTGCGCGATGCCGCGGTCCCACTCCCACCACGCCGCGCCGCCGCTGGTCTCCTTCAGCGCCGCGTAGAGCGCCCAGTCCTCCAGCCACTTCCGCTCCTCGAGCGAAAAGCGCGAAAGGTCCTCGCGCAGCTCGCGCGTGCCGCGCTCCTCGAAGTGCTTCCACGCGGCGCGCAGCAGGTTGTTTTTCCACGTCCGCACTTCGTCGAAGGCGGCGTGATCGTTCGGGAAACGCGGCACGCGATCGACGGCGTGCTTCGGCAGCAGATGGCGCTGCATCAAGCGCTGCGGCGAGATCAGCAGCGGATTGCCGGCGAACGACGAATGGCATCCGTACGGCGAGTTGCCGAAGCCGGGAGGATTGAGCGGCAGGACCTGCCAGAGGCGCATGCCGGCGCTGGCCGCCCAGTCGAGGAACGCGATCAGCTCGTCGCCGAGGTCGCCGATGCCGTACGGTCCCGGTAGAGACGTCGGATGCAGCAGCACGCCGGCGTTGCGGTCCTTCATCAGATAGGAATCGGAGGTGTGGGCCATCACGCGTTGCCCGCTCGCGGACTGATCGACAGCTTCTCGCCGAGGTCGTCGAAGAGCTGCAGCCATCGATCGTTTTCCCGCATCGCGGGGCGGACTTCGAGTTTCATCGTGTAGTAATCGTTCTGCGGCTTGCGCAGGTCGATGCTGCTGATCTGCATCTCCCGAACCAGCGCGACGATGTCGTGGTACTCGGTGAGATTTTCGAGGCTCGCCGGCCGCTCGCGGAAGCGGCTCGCCGCGCGCTCGATGCCGCGCGTCAACGCGAGGCGCGTGGTCTCGTCGATGGCCACCCGTTCCTCGAGGGCCTCGCGCATGCGCGTCTCGATCGCGCTGACCGGCAGCGGATCGTCGTCGAGCAGCCGGCGCAGCTGGAGGTTGACGTCGAATTCGGCCGCGGTGTGCAGCACCTTCGGCAGCGGGATGCCGAGGCGCGTATGGAGGCGCATCAGCGGATCGTAACGGTCGTGCAGCTGGCGGAACGCCGACTCCGCTTCTTCCAGCGTCGAGTTGCAGATGAGGTTGAGGATGCGCCGCTGCTCGTCGCGGAACAGCGAGCGGATGGAGAGCGGGATCGCGCCGAGGTGTTGATCGAGGAGACGGATCACGGCGGGGATGCCGCCCGGCTGCATGGTGCGCATCAGCTCGCGCTTCATCTCGTCGTAGTCGGCGCCGGCGGGACGGACGCCGCCGGTCAATTCGGTCTCGCCGAGGTGGAGGACGGCGAAGTCGAAGCGCGCCTCTTCGCGCGTGATCAGCGACTCGACGGTGATCGAGCCGACGGCCATGCGCGAACGGCCGGCGCGATCGGTGTCGTAATCGCTCTGCGTCACGCGATAGCAGTAGACCTTCGCCTCGGGTGCGAAGTTGTCGAACAGCGAGGCGACGGCGTAATGCGCCGCGACGCGCGACAGATCGAGTCGCGTCGGCATGACCTCGGTCAAATAGATCTCGCGGGCGGTGCCTTTGTCGCGCAGGTTGCTCTGCGCCGGCGCGAGGCGGATGAGAAGCTCGGGCTCGAGGTCGTCGCCGCTCACCTGCTGCGCGAGCTGCACGACGCGCGCGGCGTAGTTCAGCACCTGCACCGTCTCGATTCCGGAGATCTCGTTGAAGAACCAGCCGCAGCTCGTGTACATCAGCATCGTGTTGCGCTGCATTTCGAGCAGGCGCAGCACGCGCGGGATCTCCGCGCCGTCGCGCGCGTGGTGGCGGAGGAAGTCGTGGAGCACCGGCTCGGAGCGGTCGAGCACGACGTCGATGTAGTCGTCGCGCGCGCGCCACGGATCGCGCAGCACTTCACGGCCGTGCTCTTCGAAGATCTCCGCGGCGCGGTCGCGCAGCCAGTCGAGCGAGTCGCGCAGCGGGCCGCGCCACTGCTGCGTCCACCCCGCGCCGCCGCCGGTGCTGCAGCCGCAGTCGCTGCGCCAGCGCTCCACGCCGTGCGCGCAGCTCCATGAGGTGCGCTCGGCGATCTCGACCTCGTGCTGCGGCGGATGCGCGGCGAGGTAGGCGCCGTAGTTCGTGATGGTGGCGAGCTTCTGTGCGTCGATGTAGTGCAGCGCATAGGCGAGGGCCATCTCGCCGAAGCGGTGGTGGTGGCCGTACGTCTCGCCGTCGGTGGCGATGTTCACGAGCTGCGCGTGCTGGCGCTGGTCGTTGAACGCGCCGACGAGCCGGTGCGCGAAGTATTCGCCGCGCGCCAGGAGCTGCTCGAACGCGACGGCGCGCGAGATCGGACCGTCGTAGAAGAAGATGTCGATGCTGCGGCCGGAGGGAAGGTTGCAGCGGTAGGCGCGGGTGGGATCGAGTCCGCCGTTGACGTCGATCCACTCTTCGTCGTCGCCGATCGCCCGGTAGCGGCTGGCCTGGTGCGGCTCGAGGATGGTGAAGCGGATGTTTTCCGCGGCGAGGGCCTCGAGCGAGTCGACGTCGACGGCCGTCTCGGGCAGCCACATGCCTTCCGGTTTGCGGCCGAAACGCGACTCGAAGTCGCGGATGCCCCAGCGCACCTGCGTCCGCTGGTCGCGCTCGTTGGCCAGCGGCAGGATGATGTGGTTGTAGGCCTGGGCGATGGCGGAGTGGTGGACCCGGTCGGCCGCGAGGATCTTGGCGTAGGTGTCCGGCGCCGCCACCTGCATCCACGAGAGGAGCGTCGGCCCGAAGTTGAAGCTGATGGAGGCGTAGTTGTTGACGATGTCGAGGATGCGGTCTTTCTCGTCGAGGATCCGCGACGCCGCATTCGGCGCATAGCACTCCGCCGTGATCCGCTCGTTCCAGTCGTGCCACGGCGCCGCCGAGTCCTGCGTCTCCACCGCCTCCAGCCACGGATTCTCCCGCGGTGGCTGGTAAAAATGACCATGAATGGCCACGAACCGGGGGGCCTTTTTCGGGGGGGCGGGCATTCGGGGGGATGGTATCAGAGGGGGAAATTTGGGGGGGTAGGTAGGGAAAAGGTGTTTCGTGTCACTCCAACTAGCAGGAGTAGCTTCCGTCTCTGCCGGATAACTAGAAATTATCGTGTCGTTACCGTCC